>Ga0302252_1000507_pt1 | contig 33027 bp, 23 predicted proteins | sample AAG_RA_Leu_MG_FD_193511 | JGI IMG/M metagenome (GOLD analysis project Ga0302252, IMG submission 193511) | Enriched activated sludge microbial communities from anaerobic digester in WTTP, New Holstein, Wisconsin, United States - AAG_RA_Leu | ecosystem: Engineered > Bioreactor > Anaerobic >... | reverse complement strand
GATGCAGCGGTTCTGTTGGCCGTGGGAGTCGATGAATCAGGGCGCCGTCAGGTTCTCGGTGTCTCGGTTTCGCTGTCGGAACACGAAGCCCACTGGCGAGCCTTCCTGATTCATCTCGTAGGTCGAGGGCTTTCGGGCGTGCAACTTGTCATCAGCGATGATCACGCCGGACTGAAGGCGGCCCGGTGCGCTGTTCTTGGTGGTGTTCCTTGGCAACGATGCCAGTTTCACCTTCAACAGAACGCTCAAGCCTATGTGCCGAGACAGGAAATGAAGGCGGAGGTGGCCCGGGACATCCGTGCCGTCTTCAATGCAGGAGGGCAAGGCGAGGCCGTGGCAATGGTCGCGACCGTCGTGGAAAAGTACGCCAAAACGGCGCCAAGGTTGTCCACATGGATGGAAGAGAACCTGGCGGAAGGGCTGACGGTCTTCGCCTTCCCAGACGCTCACCGCAGGATGCTCCGAACCAGCAATGGGTTGGAGCGCCTGAATCAGGAGATACGTCGGCGCACACGAGTGGCGCGGATCTTCCCCAATGAAGAATCGCTCCTCAGGCTCGTGAGCGCCGTACTGATGGAGATATCCGACGACTGGCAGACCGAGAAACGCTACGTCAGTTTCCGGTCAGCCTGAATCCAACTCCGAAAGGTCACCCGGCCAATTTACAGAAACAACGTTGCTTTATCCCGCCGCGAAATGGTACAATAACCTTGACGGACGGTAATTCCCGCCGCTCAACCTTTTTCAGGATGCATCATTCATGTTTTCACGCACCCGAAAACCCAACCCCTGCACCGCAGTCGCGATGCGAAAAGTGGTTCAGCCAATGAAATTGTACCTTGCCTGTGCTGTCCTGTTCTGTCTCCTCCTGCCCGCTACCGCTCAAGAGACCGGAAAACCTTCCGCTGCCGATATCCTCGACCGCGTGCGCCCCAGCGTTGTGAAACTGAACGTTGTGGATGCCTATGAAGATGAGTCATCGGGGAGCGGAGTATTCCTCACCGCGAACGGTCAGATACTTACCTGCTACCACGTCATCGCCAACGCGAAAACCGTCGTGGCGAACCTGGCCGACGGCACCACCGCGAAAGTAACCGGCTTGGTGGCGTTCAGCGCTTCGCAGGATTGGGCCGTGGTGCAATCGGATGTGCGCAAAGCCGTACCTGCCCCACGTGGGAAACTCACAGCATTACGCCAGGGAGACCGCATTTACACTCTTGGCGCTCCGTTGGGGCTGGACCTAACGGCTTCCGACGGCATGGTCAGCAGTATCCGTAAGATTGAGGGTGTTGGCACGTTCCTGCAGATCACGGCGCCGATCTCAAAGGGTAGCAGCGGCGGCCCACTCCTGAATTCTTCCGGCGAAGTCGTGGGCATCACCGCGTTCTATCTGACTGAGGGCAACAACCTTAACTTTGCCGTCGCCATCAACAACGTGGAAAGCGCTTGGACCGGCAAGGAAAAGCCCCGCCCGTTCGACAACGCACTTGCCTCAATCGACGCGAATCGCCCGTCGATAGCGACGTCAACCGAAGCATCGGTGGCCGTACTCTATGCCAAAGCACTGGCGGAGTTACCAACAACCTATGATGCGCCGGGTGCTACTGACGCGTACAAGAGGGCTCTAGCCTTACTTCAGGAAGCAACGAAACTGGATCCTGATGATTTGGACGTGATCTTTCTTCAAGGACGATGCTACTACTATATCGACGACGTGGACCGTGCAGCGGTTTTGTTTAGGGACATAATCAAGCGCTCGCCGGACCATGCCGATGCCCATCGGATGTTGGGTCGTGCACTCGAGAAAATGGACAGGAACGACGATGCCATTGCGGAGTATAGGACGGCCATTCGACTAAGACCCGGTGACGCATTCTATCACGCGTCACTAGGTAATGCGTACCTTAATACTGACAGATGGAAAGAAGCAATAGCGGCCTACAAGACCGCTATCCGACTGAAGCCCGATGAAGCTTATTACCACCATTCCTTAGGTTACGCACTCGGCAAGACGGGCAAGTGGGACGATGCCATTGCGGAGTATAGGACGGCCATTCGACTAAGTCCAGATGACGCATACTATCACTCATCACTAGGCATTGCATATGAAAGAAAGCGTAAGTGGGACGACGCTATGATGGCCTATAGAAATGCCATCAGGTTGGAGCCTGATAACGTACTGGCCCACGCTGGTATGGGTTACTGTCTGCTAAAGCAAGGCTATCGCACCGAGGCACTATCAGAGTATACTATCTTGAAGCGGTTGGACCCGGAATTGGCAGAATCCCTGTTCAGGCTGATTTATCCATCTGAGTAAATGGCCGACAAAGGAGGTTGAACCACCGACAAGTTGAGGCTGTACTTCTATACCGAGACCCCAAAGAGATCGCTGGTATCTCGACCACAAGGCCACAGGGCGAGAATCTATCTGACTCATTACTGTTTGCCCGTTTAGGTCCGTTTGTAGTTTCCATGGGATGTCCTTATGCGTGTGCCTGATGAAATCACGAAGTGCGTTGTCTTTCTCTGCCTCAGGAAAGAAGAGAATGGCCAAATTGATCATCCCTATAAAGGGACGGGATTCTGGGTGGGTGTTCCTAGCGAGACCGGACCCGGCCACCACCTATACCTGGTCACAGCTAAGCACGTTGTCACTGGCGCTACCGGGTGTGGAAACCTTCACGTTCGTGTCAATCAACATCCGGTTTCTCCAGAATGTGACACCCTGGGGGGCAACGTTGAGTATATTCCTATAGAAAGCGATTGGACGTTTTCGGAAGGATCCATTGACATTGCTGTGATTCCGTTCCGATTGCCGGCCGATCGATTTGATTTCAAGTTCCTTTCTCTCAGTATGTTTTTGACCGACGAGACAATCCGTGATAATCAGATTGGCATCGGTGATGACCTCATAGTGACTGGTCTGTTTTCCCGTAGGCCCGGATTGGAACGCAACCTACCGATTGTGCGGGGAGGCATTTTGGCGGCGATGGACACCGAAGAAATGTATGACGAAGGAAAACCATACGATGCATACCTCGCGGAGGTACGCTCCATTGGGGGGTTGAGCGGATCGCCGGTGTTCGTAAACCTGAGTTCTGGTCGCACCCTAGACGGTACCACTCAGGTCAATCACGGCGGATTCTTTCTCTTAGGCCTGGTGCGGGGTAGTTGGAGGCTTATGTCTTATGGAGGTGGGATTTCACGGGATGAGTTCGATGCATTGAACTACGGTATCACCATCGTAACGCCTGCACGTCAACTGCGTGACGTTTTGTTTGGGGAAAGCCTGATGAAGGAGAGGGCGGCAGCAGATCAACTCCGACTACGGCAGTCCTCTTCGATTGTGTGACGGACGGCCACGTCACCATCACCGACCACTGACCGGAAGGACGGTCACCGGCTGCGAATAGCCGGCGGTTGACCATAACCCTTTTCGCCCCCCGCCTTACCCCCGCCCCAGCCCCGCCTCCAGCCTCTCCATGCGTTCCAAAATCGCGTTGATGGCCTTGTCCTGTTCCTGCAGGTGTTTCTGTATCTCGCGCGCCTCGTGGAACGTGGCTTCCGCGTCTTTGTAGGTCATCTCGGCGCGGCGGTCCGCGGCGCGGCCCATGATGTTCTGGCCGACCATGATGACGGAGAGCATCACCAACTGGATGAAGGTCTGGCTGACCCACTGGACGAACGTAAGCAGTCCGCCGTGCACCGCCTGCGGGACGACTATCAGGGCGAGTATGGCGAAAACATAGGCGCACCACATCGTGCCGACCGCGGACGTCAGCACCAGGGCGATTCGGCCGTTGATGCCGTCAGAGCAATCGCGGAGCCGGGGCGGTCTGGCCTTCTTTCGCTCTTCGATGTGCGGGTGGCTTTCGTGTTTGAATGAAATCGACATGGTCTGCCTCCTTGATGATGTGGGGGTGGGTTCGTTGTTCTCCTCACCCAGGTATCATTGTGGCCCGGCGGTGGCGCATTTCGCATCGAACAGGGGCACATCGGAGAACCCCGCCCGACATATAATAACCCGTTATGCGCATTCTGGAATGGGACCATGTTTGGGTACGGAGGGCGCGGCGGTGGATTCTTCAGGATATCTGCCTCAGCGTGCCCGCCGGGCGCTGTGTGTGCCTGGTCGGACCCGCCGGCGGCGGCAAGACCACACTGTTGGACACGGCCTGCGGAACGCGCGAGCCACAGCACGGGCGCATCTGGATGAACGGTAGGCCGATGCGCGGACCGGCGGTCGGCCTGGTGCGCGCCGATACCCCGCTCCCCGGCTCCTCTGCCGTGGAATCGATCCTGCGCAGGCGCTTGAAGCGGGCAGGCCTTTCCTCGAAGGCTGTCGATGAGCGCGTCAGTCTGACCGCCGGCGCCTGGGATCTCGAGTCCATCCTCCGCCTCCGCTTCCACACCCTTTCGCAATCCCAGCAACAGCGAGCGCGCCTGGCGATCGCGTGGGCGTGCCCCGGCACGCTGATGGTGTGCGACAACCCCACCGCCCTCCTGGAACCGCAGTGGCGGGATATGTGGCCGCATCTTTTGAAACAGTGGCGCGACCGCGAGCACGGCGCCGCCCTCATAGCCACCAACGACCCGGAGGAGGCAATGACAGCCGATGTGGCGGTAATCATCCAAGAGGGACGCGTGGCCGCCGCGGGTCCGCCGGCCAGGTTGTGCCGGAAAGCCGCCTCCGAGGAGATCATTGTTCGCACAATCAACGACTCCGCCGCCGCCGGCGAGTTGTCCTCCCACTTGCGCCTAGAAGCCGAACGCCGGCACGACGGGCTTCACCTGCGGATGCGCCACGCCGACAATGTTCTGCCGGGAGTTCTGCACGCGCTGGGCGCCTCGGTCGAGACGGTGTGGGTCCGCAAACCGACGATGCACGACGCCGTCGCCCACTTCACCTCCCAGCCGCAACCGAAGGTGGAACCACCCCGGCCAGGTGTCGGGTATCAGGCGTCAGGCGCCGGTGCGGAAGTCCGGAACGACGTCCATTCCCCCGACAAGGTGCCGTCCAAACCGTGAGGACATAGGGCATGTGCAACGTGCCCTTACCGCATATGCAACACAGGGGCGATTCGTGAATCGCCCCTGCAACTTCGTGCCTTTGTGGTGAAAGCTCCGGATTGACACCCGGCTAGGAGTCCCTCGCCTGGAGCGCCGCCTGCGCGGTGCGGAGGTTGCCGATGGCGTCTTCGTTGGTTCCGTGAGGTATCAGCATATTGGCGAGGCCGGTGATTTGAAGGACGTCGCGAACCCGGTCCGAAATCGCCCCGAGGCCGATGAAGCCGCCGCGCTCGACGGTTCCTTCCCATATGCGCACCAGGCCGCCCAGGCCGGCGCTGTCTATAAAATCGATCCCCTGCAGGTCAACCACAATCAGCCGTGATTCTTCGTGCGACAGGCCCGCGACTGCCGCTTCGAGTTCCGATACGTTCAAGGCGTCCAGTTCGCCGCTCAAACGCACGATCGTCACGCCGTCGGTGTGCTCTTTCTGGATCGTCAATACGTCTTCCATAGGCTTTCCTTGCAGTAGGTATGGGGCAACAATCAGGATAGCAGTTCGCCCCGTTTGTCTCAAAATGTTATGATTACAATAGTCCGACCAATTCAGTCGTAAATAATCTGTGGCCACGCGACCAACGCCCGATGAGCGCCAACACCAACGAACAGCCGAAGAGCCTTGATGCAACGCCCGTACGGGTTTCATCCCCGGTCGTCGTCCGCCTGTGCGACCTGAAGCCCGGTGAGCACGGCTACGTGGCCGCCATCGCGCCCGGTAGCGCCCGCACCCGCCTGATGGAATTGGGACTGACGCCCGGCACGAGGGTGGAGGTTGTCCGGTACGGACAGAAGGGCTGTCCGGTCGACGTGAAGGTGCGCGGTTACCGGTTGTCGGTTCGTCGCGCCGAAGCGCGTCAGATCCGTGTCAGTTCCGAGCCAGCCGGCCGGTTGCTCACCCCCCAGCGGCGCGGTTGTCTGCGCCCCAACGGATCGGGGCATATCCCGGACAGGCCCGCCGTGTTCGCCCTCGTCGGCAATCCGAACTGCGGAAAGACCACCCTGTTCAACGCCCTCACCGGCCTGCGGCAGAAAGTGGGCAACTATCCAGGCGTCACGGTGGAGCACAAAACGGGCCGCGTGCGCGCCGGTTCGCGGGAAATCACCATCGTTGATATCCCGGGCCTGTACGGCATGAATCCGCAGTCGCCCGATGAAGCCGTCGCGCGGGATGTATTGCTGGGACGCGTGGACGAAATCCCCCGCCCCGAGGCGATTCTGAATGTCGTGGACGCCAACAACCTGGAGCGTAACCTCCTGCTGACAAGCCAGTTGATGGATCTCGGTCTGCCGATGGTGGTCGTGCTGACGATGAACGACCTGGCCCAGCAGAACGGCATCACGGTGAATCCGCAGGCACTTCAGAACGCGCTGGGCATCCCGGTGATTGCCGTGAACGCGGACAACCGGCGCGAAGGCCTTGCACAAGCCCGGTCCGCCCTGCTGGGATACGGATTGGCCTGTCCGGTGGCTCGAACGTGGACCCTGGACCCGAAGTCCGAAGCCGCGCTCACCACGGTGCACGAAGCCGTATGCGTCAACGCCCATAAAAGCCCGTCCACCGGTTTCGCCGAAGCCGTGATGCGCCTTTCCAACCCCGGCGAGGGTCCTTGCCCGATCTGTCAGGAGGATTTCAGGGACGCCGTTCAGAGCGCCACGGATTCCCTGCGAGAAGCCGGAACCGACTTCGCCTCCGCCGTCACCGAAGCGCGTTACCGATGGGTGCACTCCGTCGTCCGCGCCGCCGTGGAACACAAGCACACACGCGTCGCCTTCGGAGCGGAACGCGTGGACAAACTGCTGATGCATCCCGTTCTGGGATATCTGGTTTTTCTTTCCGTGATGGCGCTCGTATTCCAGACCATCTTCGCGTGGGCCGCCTGGCCGATGGATATGATCGGTCACGGCGTCGACCGATTTGCCCATTTTCTGTCAAGATCACTGCCGGCCGGCGACCTGAGCGACCTGCTGGTGAACGGCGTGGTCGGAGGCGTGGGAACCACGCTGACCTTCCTTCCGCAGATCCTTCTGCTGTTCCTGTTTATCGGGCTGTTGGAAGATACCGGCTACATGGCGCGCGCCGCGTTCCTGATGGACCGCTTCATGAACCGCGTGGGCCTGCACGGGCGCTCGTTCATTCCGCTGTTAAGTTCCTTCGCCTGCGCCATTCCCGGAATCATGGCCGCGCGCACCATCGACAACCGCAAGGCGCGACTAGTCACGATTCTGGTTGCGCCGCTGATATCGTGCTCAGCCCGCCTGCCCGTGTACTCGCTGATGATTGCCGCCACCATTCCGGCGGTTAAAGTTTGGGGAGGCGTGAACCTGCAGGGCGCCACCCTGCTTTCGATGTATCTGCTGGGCGGAATCGCCGCATTCGGTATGGCCTGGATTTTCCGCCACACCCTCCTGCGCGGAGAGCAGAACACGTTCATCATGGAACTCCCGCCCTATCGGGTTCCGCACTGGAGTTCCATTCTGTTGCAGATGGTGGAACGCGCCTGGCTTTTCGCCCAGAAAGCCGGAACGGTTATCCTCGCGATGAGCGTGGTGATGTGGTTTCTTTCCACGTATCCGAAGTCGCCCGGTCTCGAAAAGCCGCAACAGGTGGAACGCAGTTACGTGGGACGGGCCGGAAAGGTGCTGGAGCCGCTCATCAGTCCGCTGGGATTCGACTGGCGCATCGGCGTCGGCCTGATTTCCAGTTTCGCCGCGCGCGAAGTGTTTGTCGCGACGATGGCGACAATTTACAACGTGGAGGACAGCGGTGTCGACAACGCCGTGACCCTTCAGACCAAGTTGCGGAACGCCCGTCTCGAGAACGGACGCAAGGCGTTCACGCCTCTGCTGGGCATCTGCGTGATGGTCTATTACGTGCTGGCGATGCAGTGCATCAGCACAATCGCCGTGGTTCGCCGCGAAACGAACGGCTGGAAGTGGCCCATCTTCCAGGTGGCATATATGACCGCGCTGGCGTGGATCGTGACGTTCGCGATACGCCAATTTGGCATCGCGATGGGATGGAGTTGACGCTATGATCTGGTTTGAACGCGCGATAATCTGGCTGATTCTGGCCTGGGCCGCATATTACCTGGTCCGGGTGATATGGCGCCAACTGCGCGGTTTCCTCTATCCCTCCGAAGCCGGTTGCGAGGATTGCCAGGGCTGTCCCACCACTCCGCAACTGATTTCCATCGACAGGGAATCCGGCAAAGGAAAACCGAAGGCCACAAACCGGTAGGGGCAGGTTCATAACCCATTTGCACCAACTCTTCCGGTAACTGAGCGTAAAACGACGTCATTTCGAGCGTAGCGAGATATCTGCCCCTACGGGCCCGTATGGGCGGTTGCTTTTCCCGCCGCAAGCGGCGGGCGGGATGAACCGCGGATTCCTCACATTCGTTCGGAATGACACACTTGGGAGACAAAATCGTTAGTACGTCTGGCAGGGATTTGACGCTAAAAAGAACAGGCTTTTACGCTTAGCCCATGAATTCGTTGGTGAAGATGCTCACGAATCGCCCGTGACTCGCCGTCCCGAACCGGTAGGGGCATGTGCAACGTGCATCTGTACCAACTATATCGATCATTCAAGCGTGAGGCACACTGAGCGGAGCGTAGGGAGATTGCGACCGAAGCGTAGTCGCCCATACGGGTGTCCGACCATACGGTCGTCCGTATGGACGTATGGACGAAGTGCGGCGCCGTCCTTCGACTGCGCTCGCAAGCTCGCTCCGCTCAGGATGCTTCGGCTTGGTTTTTACGTTCCGAAGACTCTTCGCTGACGCTCAGAGTGACAGACCAGGACGCTCAACCCTTGAAATAGTTGGTGCAAATGGGTTATGAACGTCCCCCTACCGCAATCCGCCCGCGGTACGCATGATCCACGAAACGTCGGAAGCGGTGACAAAACCATCCGGCGACGATTCGGGATCGACGTCAGCGGCGACGGACTGGCGGGACGTGGGCGTGTGTCGCCCGTTGAGGATGCGCGCGGCAAGCAGGGCGTCCGGCAATTCCACGCGACCGTTGCCGTCCACATCGCCCGGTTCGGGATACGGAACCAGAACCCACTCAACCGGAAGGCTGAACGCCCCGGTCGGTGTCCACTTCAACTCAATCTGCGGGGTTACCGCCGGATCCCAGCGCCCGAGAACTCCGGCGTGGGACGGAGTCGCCAGCGGAGCGACATTCAGCGGCGGCACATAAGCCGGACCTGTGCCGGTCAGCCCGGGCGTGGCGTTCACGGCTCCCGCATGAGCGCCGCCGCGCGGATTCAGCAGGATTGCCAGACGCCGGCCGTCGGAACTCGAGATGTTCAACCGGACGGTGTACATCACGCCGTAATTCCCCAATACACGGCTACCTGTGCCCAGGATGGCGTCGTACCCGACAAACTGGTCCGGAGCGGAACCTTCACCGGCAAAGGGATCCTTGTTGACGGTTCCTGTCACCCACGGATCCCAGGTTCCACCCGCCATGCGGATATGGGTCGCGCCGTTGACGGTGTCGTACACCGCATTGTTGGTGATCCGCTTGTCCGAGTGCCCGGGGAACGTTCCCCGGTCGTGGACATAAACCCCGGGAGCGCTTTCCTCGCGCGCCAGCACGGGAAGTGTTTTGTAGGTGGCCAGGGTGTTGGCGGTTGAAGCCAGCGCGGCCAGGGTGAACCGGGCGCTTGCGCCCGAAACCTGCAGGTCGTATTGCGCCTGAATCAACTGCGGGTAGGTGCGCGCCGGCACCGATTTGCTTTCGAGATTCGCATCCAATACCGTTGGGGCGCTGATCTGCTTGACCTCGGGCGACTCCGGTACCGTCAGGAAGTCGTAGGCGCTCGTTCTTCCAATATAGCCGTAGTCGCTGGATGGCCCCTTCACGATACTTCGAAGGAGCGTAACCGTGGTCGTTTCACCGGCGTTGGCAGGCTCCACGACAATGGTGAACTTAAGTCGTGTGCTTGTGCCGGAGTTGGCCGAATCGTTCACGTGGTACAGCATGATGCGCACGAATCCGGGCGGAACGGAATCTGCATACAACACGCCGGGTCCGGGCACGTACTCCGGGCTGTCGCTGAAAATCAGGGTGCCGCCGGTCCACGATCGCGTGATGCCGAGCGACGGAAGATTCACGGGATTAAGGGGATCGATGAGGAACACATCACCCGCTTGAGCGGTCGCCAGGGCGTGCTGAAGCACAGCGGGGGCCTCGGCCGTGAATCCGCGCGCGACCGCGCACAGAAACAGAACCAGAAAAACCGGGGCGCGTCTCATCCGCGCAAGGACTTTCGCACTCCCCAAACGCACGCCAGAAGGATCACGGACTGGAGACTCCACAGAACGGGCGCATTGACACGGCCCAGTATCATCACCGCGAGGGAACCGGCCATGTAACCGGTGAGGAAGGCGCAGGCGTATCCCACACGTGCCCGGCGTTGAGCCTTTAGGGGAACGCCCAGGCGCAGTGTGATAAGCAACAAGGCGACCATCAGCAACTGCTTGTAGTTGTTGTCCGCAATCAGCCCGCCGGGAAGCATGATGGCGGTGCTGAGGAAACCGCCGCCGCCTCCCATCATCGCCGCGCGTTGCAACAGCATCGGCAACGGTCGGTCGGAAACCGGCGCTGTCGGCGGTGCCGGCTTCCCGTTGCGAGCCGGCCGGGGCTGAGGTTGTGTCTTACGCTTGCTCAATCCGAACTCCATTCTCCACGGGGCGCACCCGCGCCAGCAGATGCGCGCTCATCCATGTCAGTATGCACGCCAGGGCGATGCGCGGAACCGTGATCCAGAACACGTTTGCTCCGATGGCGGCAAACAGCAATGTATCCTCCACGATGGCGTGGCAAACCCCGAGGAACACGCTCACAAGGAAAGCCTGCCGCCCGGTAAAACCTTCGTTCTCGGCCGCATCCAGTATCATCCCGGCTCCGTAGGCGATACCAAGGAAGAATCCGGCCCACAACGGCATCACGGAGTGCTTCTCCAGACCCAGTATCCGCAACGGACGGTAGGTGGCGTTGGTCAGACGGTCCAGCCAGGGACCGTTGCGCAGAAACTCCATCAGCACCATCAACGGGACCACGATGGCGAACGTCTTTCCCAGCGTGTTGGCGAGCCCCATCGCGTCCTTGCCCCATTCCTCCAGCATTCCGGGCCGGGGCGGAAGGATCGAGGCCGCGTCGGGTGAGAGGTCTCCACCGAATCCAAACAGGTAGTGCATCGCCGCGCCCATCGCCAGGCCGAACAGCACACGGAACACGAGTATCAGGAACCACCGCGTCTTCAGTCGCGCCACAACGGCAACTTCAACCACCAGATTGTGTGCGATGAGGCAGACAACCGCCAGTTGGGTGATCTGAGACGCGTTCAGCGACAAGGCCTGCATCGCGCCGATCGCCGCGTAGAGGTTGATGAACCAGCCGACCACCATCGGCACGGCGGTCTCCGGCGGCAGGCCGCAGAACTGCATCGCCGGAGCCACGAAGGCGCACAGAGCCTCCAGTACCACGGTCCGTTTCAGGATCGCCACGGCGAGGTACGCGGGCGCCATGACCTTGACGAGCGCCACGAACAATCTCAGTCCCCGGTCCAGGCCGGCTCGGGCGGTGTCGCGGTTGGAAACCGAAGCCTTTGATTCTGCTCGCGCCACGCTAGCTTTTGTCCTTTCCGAGCCGCAGAAGGCAATCGAACGCGTACAGCGCCACCAGCGCTTCTTCCTCGGTGATGTCCCGCTCCCTGGCCTTGACGGCGATCCAGTCCAGCGCCGTGGCCGCGGTCCCTTCCAGCGCGATCCTGGCTTTATGGGAAGCAATGTCGAGATGCCTTACGGCCTGATTGTGGTCGCTGACGCCCAGGGCCTCCACGGCGGCCTCAATCCTGCGCGCGGCCTGACCGTTTCGGGCTTTTCTCATCTCCTTCAGGTGCCCTGTCAGCATCTGGCCGACCGCCTCCTCGCGGGCATATTCATCCATCGCCAGCCAGCCGTAAAGCGTCTTGGGATCGCCGATGATCGCCGCCAGCGAGTTCGCCAGTTCCCGGCGCAACAACGGCTCTGCTGTGCTCAACCGCGCCAGAATCGGCTCCACCGAAACGGGATCCCCCAGTTTAGCCAGCGTATTCCCAAGGATACCAACCTCCTCCGGATCCAGCCTGTCGTCGGAACGCATGATCTCGGTCAGCGGCGCCGCGACGTCCTGCTCGCCGAGATCCCCCAGGGATTGGATGGCGGCCGCGCGCGCCGGATGATCCGCCTCTTCAGCGATCTCGAGCAGAGTCTCTCTGGCTTCCGTGGAATGGAGTTTGCCCAGGGCATGCGCGGCGGTCTGTACGAACGCCGGATCCTTTCCGGTATATTCCTGCAGCATCTTCAATAGAGCGGGAACGGCACGTTGGTCGCCCAGGCGTCCCAGCGCTACCGCGACCTGTATGCGGATGTTTGCTCCGGGACGGTTAAGCGCTTCCAGCAGGGGCTCCACGGCGCGCTCATCGCCCAGTTCGCCCAGCGCAATGGCGGCCTGGCGCCGCACCGGAAGAACCGGATCGTTTAAAGCCACCACCAGGTCCTCGAACGCCAGCGGTTCCCGCATCCGGCCCAAAGCCTGCGCGGCGGCGGCGCGCTTGCCGGGAGTCGATGACCCGGCGAGGTGCCTTAAGTGAACGAAGGAGCGCAACGGCTTCGAACCGGCCAAACGACCCAGAACATCCTTCACATCGTCCGACTGCGGTTCGCTGATTCCCCTCAGAAACGGAATCACCATCAGCCGCAACGTGAAGGAGAGCATGAAAACCAGTTGGTACGGCCCGAAATGCATGCCGAACGCGTTGATACCCTTCGCGGTTGCGTCACAGAAAATTCCCCCCAGCAGGGGCGCCGTGAATCCGCAAAGACCCACCACAGTGCTCCAGACCGACGTGTAAACCGCCGTCTTGTTCTTCGGCGACAATCCGAGCATCAGGTTCATCTGCGACACGGCGAATGCCGCGCTGAAAACACCGACGAGGAACTGGCAGATGCCGATGAGCACCAGCGTGTAGGTCGGCCGGCTGACGTCCGTGAAGGCAAAGTACAGCGGAACGGTGACGAACACCAGGTATGAGATGGTGTACAGTGCGCGGTTTCCGTATTTGTCGATCAAATACCCCGCAACGGGCGCGACCAGCAGTTGCACCAGCAGGGCGAATCCGTTGATCAGCTGGACCTTCAGGAACGAGTACTCCAGCCCCTTCAGCATGTAAACCGCGAAGAACGGTCCCGCCACGCCCTGCGCCAGAACCCAAAACGCATAGGCCCTCAGGAACCGGGCGAACGGCTTGTCGTGCAGGGGTTCGCGGAAGAACTCCCAGGACAGCGACGGCCGCGTGGTGCTGGGGCTCTTCGGCGGTTCCGGTTGCATCAGCAGGGAGACGAGGTTCATCGCGCCCAGCACGCCTGCGATCGCGAACAGCGTCGCGTAGGCGGCCCGGGGCCCGTAAGACTGCTGGAATACGTCCAGAAACCGCCCGGCCAGCGGCGATGCGATGAGCGCCACAATCCCCATCGCCACGTTCCGCTTGGAGTAATACCGACCCCGCCGGCGCTCCGGCACGAGGTCGTTCATGATGGAGAACCACGCCGGTATCGCGAGGTTTATCGTGATCCACGAGGCCGCCATCAGCACGAGGAGAAGGCCGAGCGTCAGGGACTTGCCGAGGAACAATGCCGCGATGGCCAGGATAAACCACGCCGCGCGCGGGCCGCCCGACAGGAAAGCCACGAAACGCCGGCGTTCCGTGCGTTCCTCGACGAGGTAAGCGCCGAACAAACCGGAGATTCCGGCGATGGCCTGCAGAGCGCCCAGAAGGCCGATCTGGAACGAGGACGCGCCCAGGTAAAGCGCGAAGCCCTGCGGGATGACGCCGAGGGTGAGCGTCAGCCACGTGGTTGCGAGCATACCCTCGACGGTGCTGATGCGCATCGCCCGCAACGTTTCCATGCGTGTCAGCGGTTTCGACAAGCCCTGGTCTCCGGTGTTTCGACAGGTCGTTGATATCCGATATCAGTGTGCAACGCCGCGCCCGTTCAGGCATAGCGAATTGCTACTGAATATTGACACGCAAAACCGAGCCGGCGGGAACCCCGATTTCCGGCGCGAACACCAGGCCGTCCTCCCGCCCTTCCGCCTCCACCGGTCTGCCGTTCAACGACGCGATGCCGCTGACGCCCTTCCACTTGCCCAGGTTCACCTCGCCCCACAGGACCTTGAGCGTGTGGGAGTCTTCCTCGCGCGTGTAGATGCCCCAGCCTGTGTTCGTCACGAAGAAACAACGAAAGTCGCCGGACACCACCGGCGCGAATCCGATCGTCCCCGACCGGCCGTCCCAGGTGTATCCGCTCCAGGCGGTCAGCAGGGACCACGAAGACATCGCCCGCGCGTAGTGATGTCCGCATTCCGGTTCGTCCCACGGATTGCGCCGAACGCCGTCGTGCCTGGCCCGAACCGCGCGCACAATCGTCAGCGCCTGTTCCAGCAAACCCTCAAAGATCAAACCCGCGGCTACGTGGTACTCGATACCGGTCCACACCTCGTCGGCGTACGGGAACGGATAGTTCGGTCTTCCTCCGTTCGGCCACGAGCACAGCACCAGGCCGGCTTCCTCGTTCAGGGCGTAGGTGCGCTGGCAGGACTCGTGCGCGCTCAGATTCCCCCAGAAGTTGTGCCGGTATACAGCCAGCATCGCGGAACGCACCTGCGCCGCCGGAAGCACGTAACCAAGCCCCACGCAGTGTGCGAACCACTGGCCGACCAACTGATCCGAAAGACAACCCGGTCCGTACTGGTAGCGGGGAACTCCGTCGTCGACGTCCGCGCGCCCGGTGAGCATCCCCTTCTGTGTGGCGGCATCGAACCGCACGTCCTGCGTAAAGTACTCTCCGTTGAACAGACGGGCATATCCCTCGGCACCCCGTTCGGCACGGGCGCGGTACTCTGCCGCCCTGTCCGCCTCGCCAAGCGCCTCGGCCATTTCGGCGCCCGCCTTCAGAGCCGCCAGGTACCACGTGCCGGTCATCGTGTTCGGGCCGGCGAATTCGATGTCGTACGTGTTGTGCTGGATGCCGTCCATCACACCGTCGCCGTCCAGATCCCAGCGATGGGGATTCTTTGGCGACCACGCGAACTCAAGGGATGCCCGCGCGGAAGGCCACATCTTGCGCAACCAGTCCGTGTCGCCGCTGATCCGCCATTCGCGGTACAGGCGCAGAAGGGTGCCCATCTGGCCGTCCGCCGCCGGCGGATGGTTCCAACGCTCGCCGATGAGCGGCAAAAGCGTGCGGAACGTCATATTCCCGTCGCGCGTGGTATTGTGCCCGAAATCGGTTTCGCGAATCCCGCGTTCCAGTTCGGGATAAAGACTGGCCACGGCCTGCGCGTAGTTCCACACGTGCGTGCAGTTCATGGGACAGCAACCGTCGCGATCGTTGCAACCTTCGAACGCGTGCAGTCGGCCGTCGAACGTCCGCAGGCAGGTGGTGGTTCTCACCGTGCTCATGTTGGCCGACACGGCGTCGAGAATCGGCTCCGGTATAGTGCCGGAATGGAGCGCATCGTGGAAAGCGAACGTCTCGCGTTCCAGGCGCTTGCGCTCGCGGGAAACATAAGTGATGGCATCCCAGGCGGTCGGGAACCGCTTTGTGTAGTAATTGCCCAGGCGGGCGTCCTTCACCGCCGGTTCGCTGTTCCACGTGTTGATGAGATTCGGGAACGACCACGCCAGCGCGAACGACATGGTCACCGATTCGCCCGGTTTCAGTGCGTGCGGCGTCCAGAGGGTGCCGACATCGGTGGAACCACCGGGGCTTGGGCCGTCGTCCTTCGCCGGATTCAACGCCCCATCCTCGCGAAAGTCGCGCCAGAAACCTTCCAAATCATCAAACCAGCCGGCGCGTTCCCAGTGCGTCTGCCGGCCGACCACCGGCCTGCCGTACGCCGCGATCGCGATGCTTCCCCAGCGCGGATCGCCGGGATCCATCGTCGTATGGCCCATCTGCAGACCCACCGCGTCGCCTGTGTCGCGCGGTTCGTTGATGTTGCCGCCAAAAAAATGCGCGCCGCGACCGCCGATCCAGGCGCGTCCGTCCCACCCGATGGGATTCATGGCGCTGAACGCCAGCGAGATGTCGAACGGCACGTCGGTGGGATTCGTGATAGTCCACTCGAACAGGGCGACGGGGATGCCGGAATCGTCCGCGTTCAACGGAATCATCGGATTCCACGCGCGCAACTGGGCGGTCAGCGGGACATCGGGATCGGCAAGTTCCAATCTCGCCAGCGGATATTCGCCGTGAAAATGGGCATCGCGGAAACGGGGCAGACCGGCCATCGTTCCGGGCGGTATACCGCCGCTGGTTTCGAACGGGGGAAGCATGCGGCCTTCGAGGATGCGGGTCCGCGCGCCGTCTTCCGGGGACTGATACCACAGCGCGAAGAACGTGAACGGCAGGAAAGCGCCCTTGCCGGGGTGGTTGAAAACCTCCCAGTTGTCCAGCGCCCCGCGCCCGCGCAGGCCCACCGTGCCTGTGCCGATACCGCCCAGCGGAAAAGCCACCGTGCGAAGAGACTCACCGGAAAACACCCGCCGCCTGTCCCGATTCTCCATGTCGTTACCCCCTGTGGGAATGGTAGCAGGGGAAAGGGATCAGGTGTCAGGATTCGGGCCGGACATCTGACCACAAAGGCACGAAGGCACAAAGAAGAAACCAGATTCCGGTAGAGGCACGGCATGCCGTGCCCCAGTGCGTACGGGACCCCATTTGGTCCGAGCAAATCGAGTTGTAGTGGCGGTTCACGAACCGCCCCTGCTGACAGCCTTCGTCATCCACACGGTAGGGGCCCGTACGGGCCCCGCGACGGCCTACTTCGCGACGCAGTACTTCTCCCGGAACTCCCGCACCACCTTTGCCAGCGTTTCGTCCAGGCGGTTCCACACCTCCACGCCGATGTGATCGGGCACGCCGCCGTAGAACGCTTCCGCGATGCCGCCGGTGATGCAGGTCAGCGTGTCCGAGTCGCCACCCAGCGAAACGGCTTTGCGCACGGCGTCCTCGAAGTTGTCCGACTCCAAGAACGCGGTGATCGCTTCGGGCACGGTGTCCATGCAACTCTCGATGTGGTGGTAGTCGGGCCTTATCTCGTCCAAGGTCCGCGACAGGTTGTAGCCGAACTGCGAAACGATGTAATCACGAATCGCGTCCTTCGTCTTGCCAAACCTGGCCAGGTAGATGGCCGCCGCCGTGGCCTGCGCGCCTTTGATGCCTTCGGGATGGTTGTGCGAAACCTCCGCGCTCCGTTTGGCCTCATCCAGCGCCTGCTCCAGAGTCTCCGCATACCAGCCGACGGGCGATACCCGCATCGCCGACCCGTTGCCGTAACTGTCGTAAGGCGTGAGTTTACCAGACCGACACGCCAGCCGGAAACTGGTGCCGTATCCGGCGTGAGGGTACAGGTTGAAATACTTCACATACGCACCGGCATAGTCTCCGCCCGTCAGAATAGCCTCGGCGGTGGCTACGGTCAGCACCGAGTCGTCCGTGAACTTGCTCCTCTTCTTCCCCAGGAACAGGGGGAAGTCCGTGGTCTTGATGTTGTTCGAGTCGAACTCGTAAGGTGCGCCGATCATATCTCCCGCAATGGCTCCAAGCATAACATTCTCCTTTCAACCGGCTGAAAGCGACCGGTTGGGACAGTATATGGATGAACAGGTGGACATATGGCAGTCCATTCCAATAGGAGTCTTCAAGGAGATGCCGGCTGGCAGGCGCCTTGCGAGAGCACAGCACATAGAATCCGTGCGTGGATGTCCCGCATGGACTTGTGCTGGCTCTCAGGAACATCGAGGTTGCCACGCGCCGGCGGGAAGGCAGAGCAGGATCCCGTTTGTGACACCCATTCCCGGGACCCGGGGAAAAAAAGTGTGCATATTGGTGCTATACCGATTATATTTGTTAATAGATGGCATCCCGCCATCTTCTACCTTTTGATATCGGAGGGCTCTTCGATGGACAACCGACCGTGTTCCCTCTTTCTCGCGTTCTTCTTCCTGTTCTGCGTTCTTCTCCCGACCCGCGCCGGCATCATCTACGTCAACGGCAACGGCGCCACGCCGCCCTACACCGGACAGTCCTGGGATCACGCCTTCATCAATATCCAGGACGGCATCAACGCGGCCGTTGCGGACGACGAGGTGTGGGTTGCATACGGACACTATATCGAGCGCATCACGCTGAAAAACAGCGTCAGGGTGTACGGAGGTTTCGCCGGTGTTGAAACGAGCCGGGCTCAGAGACCGCCGTTCCCGAGGGTATCGCCCGATCCGTATGAAACCCGGATTGACGCCAACAAAGCGGGCGGAACCGTCACGGCGAACAACATCATCGGCGCCGTCCTCGACGGATTTACTGTTGAGGGGGCCAACTCGAGCGGCGGTATCGTGATGTCCAGTTCCTCGACGACCATCACGAACTGCCATATCACCGGCAATCAGGGGGCGGGTATCATTGGCGGAGGGAATGGACCCGACAGAAAACCCCTCGTCACCGCAAATACCATTGATTACAACTACATCGGCATCCAGGCGTGTTACTACGGAGCCATTACCGGCAACACCATCAGCCACAACGACGGCGACGGCCTGCTGACCTGCTACTACGCCGCCGTGACCGGCAACACCATCAGCCACAACAACGGCGACGGCTTGAAGTCTTGCTCGCCCGCAACCATCAGCACCAATTCCATCAGCCACAACGTCAGCGACGGCATGCAACTATGCGACAATGCCGTTGGCTCCGGGAACACCATCAGCTTCAACGGCCAGTATGGTATCAACTCGTGCGCCGGCGCCGTGTTGACGTCCACTGTCATCAGCGACAACACGCTGGGCGCCACGTACGGCCGGTTGTCTCTGATCAGTTGCCTCGTCACGCGCAATGGCGGTGGACTTCTCAGCTTCAACGCCGATGGTGTTGCGAAGGTTGTAAACTGCACCATCGCCGCGAATACCGGAGACGGCCTGGCCTTTACCGGCAATGGGATCTTCATCAACAACATCATCGCCTTCAACAAGCGCGGCCTGGTGCGGACTTCCGGCGCCACCCTGCCGAGTTTCAGTTACAACGACGTCTACGGCAACATCACCGATACGACAGCCTACGACTACGTGGGTCTTGCCGACCAGACGGGTAACGCGGGGAATATCAAGGAGGACCCGCTGTTCGCCAACCGCGCGTCGGGTGACTTCCACCTGACCGGCGGTCCTTGTGTCAACACCGGCGACAACAATGCGGTGAACACCGGAGACGTCGACCTGGACAACGCGCCGCGCATTCAGAACGGCATCGTGGATATGGGGTGCTACGAAACCGGCAACGTGACCTTGCCGCTGTCCCTGTTCTTCAGTGTCCAGCCCGGCGGCGGCACCGCGCCCGTGCGCCTGAACCCGCAACCGGTCGTGCGCGTGCAGGACGCCACCGGGGCGCTTGTATCGCATACCGGTTCGATCACACTGAGCATCAAGACAGGCACGGGTCCGGCCGGCGCGACGCTGTTGGGAACGACGACGATGCCCATCATCAACGGCCGCGCGGTATTTTGGAATCTGGCGGTCAACAAACCCGGAGCGGGCTACGTTCTGACGGCCGTTTCCGACGGCCTGCCGTCCGTGGACAGTCAGCCGTTCTCAACCGCCGCCAATCCGTGGTGCGACCTGAACCGCGACGGCCTGTTTACCCTTGCGGATATCACTTACGCCCTGCGCGTGTGGGCGGGGTTGGATCAACCAACGTAAAGCCGTAGTATCCTAACCCCCTGGCCCCCTTCCCTGATTCGCTCGCTACGCTCGCAGGGAAGGGGGAATCCAGTGGTCTCGTGTGTCTTCGCTCATCACTCAGGCTTGTCCGCCGTAGTCCGCAAGGACGAAGGCGGATTCTCGCACCGCCGCGCGATCTCCCTCAGCATACCCCCGAACACCAATGTGTGCGCGGGAACGAGGACATACCAGTACAGCAGGCCGATGAGGCCTTTCGGATCGAAAACAGCCGTCTGGCGGATCACCGAGCCGGAACCATCCGGCGTCACCTCGAAGTCCAGCCACGCTCTGCCGGGCAGTTTCATCTCCGCCGTCAGGCGCAGATGGCGGTTTTCCTCCACCTTGTCCACGCGCCACCAGTCGATGACCTCTCCAACGCGGGGATGGTCCGCGCACACCCTTCCGCGTTTCAGGCCGACACCGCCGATCAGGTTGTCCATCAATCCGCGCAGTCGCCACAGCCAGTCCGTGCCGAAATATCCGTTCTCGCCGCCGATGCAACAAATCACGTCGTAAGCCTTCTCCGGCGTGGCGGAAACACGGATTGTCCGGGTGTCCAGGTTGCGGCACCCCATGCGCACCCCGCCCCAGTACGGGCTGGATGGTTTGTCGGCGAAGAAATCGGCAAGCCGAAGTTCGTCGAACTGGCGGTCCTCGTCTTCCAGCGCTTTGGCGACGGCCTGCCGGACCGGCATCGGCTTGAGGCTGAAAACGCGCCGGGCGGAGTCGTCGCGCACCAGCGTGGAGTTGCGCACGCCTTCGATAAGGTTGCGTCCCACGCGCGCATACACCGGCGTCACGAGGCCGAGCCACAGGCTGGAGAGGTAAGGCGTCAACACCGGAACCGGTATCATCAGGCGTTTCAGGCCGCGCACCTGTGCGTATGTCCGCATCAGTTCGCCGTAGGACACCACATCGTCGCCGCCGATTTCATACAACCGGTTTTCATCGCCGGTCTGGTCCAGCGTCGCCGACAGATAGTCCAGAACATCGTCCACGGCGATTGGCTGTGTGGGGATGGAAACCCACTTGGGGAGGATCATCACCGGCACGCGCTCTACCAGAGCCCGCACGATTTCGAAGGACAAACTGCCCGCTCCGATGATCACGCCGGCGCGGAATTCGGTGGTCGGAACTCCGGTTTCGCGCAGGATGCCGCCCACCTCTTGGCGACTGCGGAGGTGCTTCGAAAGGTCGGACCTGGATTCACCCAGCCCGCCGAGGTAAATGATGCGCCGTACCCCGTTCCGCTCGGCCGCCTGCGCGAAGTTCCGGGCGGATGTGGCGTCGTTCACCACGAAATTGCCTGTATCGCCCATGGAATGGATCAGGTAGAAGGCCGTGTGAACGCCCCGCAGAGCGTTGTCCAGCGAAACCGGGTCCATCACGTCGCCGGCCACGACTTCCGTTCCGGGCGCCGTGCGCGATTTCAGGCGCATGGGATTCCGCGCCATGCACCGCACGCGCCAACCCTTCGCCTCCAACCGCGCAAGAAGACGACTGCCCACGTAACCCGTCGCGCCGGTCAGCAATACGAGATGATCTGTGTTCAGTGATGACATAGTGTGGTTCCACACAGACGCAGGGGCACGGCATGCCGTGCCCCTACCCGAACCCTGAATCCCGACTCCTGAACCCTATGTCGGTTTGTTCATTGTCCACGGCCGGTTGATTTGCAGAAGGCCGGCGCTGTTGCCGGTCGCCCTTCGCGAGATCGGCGAGGTCGGGAACGACGCCAGCGGCACATCCGAGCGCTTTCCCTGCTTCTCCAGCGCGATCTGCTGGCGGATAGTGGCCACCTGCCGCGCCCGCGAGGAGCACCCCAGGTAGTCGCCGTCTTCCAGAAGAGCCATACCCGCGCAACGGTTGCAGTATGCCTGAAGCGAGCAGGTGGGGCACTGTTTCAAGTCGTGCATCTGAAGGCCGCGCAGTTCGCGCATGATATCGGCTTCGTTCCAGATTTCCTGCAGGCGCTTTTCGCGCACGTTGCCGGCCTTGATGGGCAACTGAAGGCACGGATATACGTCACCCAGCGGCGAAACACTGGCCGTATTTCGTCCGGCCTCGCAAATCTGCGCCGGCGCGCTCGGCAGGTCGCCCTTCGGCATAATCGTCTTGTCCGTGAAGATCTGGTGCAACTGCTCGTTGGTGATGCGCAAGCCCAGCACGTCGGTGGTGCCGTCGTCCATCGGCGCGATGGAGTGGTCCATCGACAGTTCCACGCCCAGGCTCTCGCACTCGGCCAGCAGGTCCTTGAACTCGTCGAACGAGTGGTACATCAGCGGCATCTTCGCCTTGGTGCGGATACCGCGCTCCACCAGCCAGCGGATACCCTCCATCGACTTGCGGTGGCTTCCCTTCGCCTTGGTCACAAAGTCGTGCGTTTCCTGCGTAACGCCGTAGATGCTGATTTCCACCGAAACCGGCTTGGCGTCGGCGATGCGGTCGCACAGCAGGGGAGTAAGCAGTGTGCCGTTGGTGAAGAATTTCTGGGCGAACCCGAGTGTCTTGCCGTAGGCCGCGATCTTGAAGAAGTCCGGCCGCAGAAAAATCTCGCCGCCCGTGTAGGTGATGTAGAATCCCTTCAGGTCGGCCAGATCGTCCAGTACCTGGTACCATTCCTCGGTGGTCAGTTCCCGCTGGTGCCGGCTCGGTTCCGGGATGTAGCAGTGCTTGCAACGGAGGTTGCACCGGTAGGTGAGTTCCAGAATCACGTTGAACGGAATATGTTTCTCGATGGTGTGGCTGAGGACCTTCGTCAGGATGGGCTGAAGATTGTCACTCATACCTTCCAGCGCGGATTGTGTCATGGTTCTATCTCCTTCACGCGAGTGTAACCCGCGCTTGTGGACGCGAATTCCCCTTCAGCGCGACACCTTGCCGGCCTGCCGCGCCATCTTCAGTCTATGGAACGTGCAATGACTATGCCAAATCCGACCATTATAGTCGGATATACGTCTCAGTGTAGCATGATTCACGACAAAGACACAAAGACACAAAGAGGAAAGATGATTAAAGATCCCGGACAACGACCGGAGATTCTTCGGGGTGCTTCCATTCAGGCTCCAAGAGGCCGATTGACACCGGCAACGCTCCGGTAACCAGAGCCTTATGAGAACTCTTCGTTCTTTGTGTCTTCGTGTCTTTGTGGTAAAAAATCCCCAGTGAGCGCGAAGGCGATCCACGCCGGTGTCTTTACGAAACCGAGGCGTTCGTTGATGGCAAGCATCGGCCGGTTGTTCGACTCGTTGTCCGTGCGAATCTGCGGGCTTCCGTGCCTTCGGGCGTAGTCGATGGCGCGCAACTTCAACGCCAGCGCGATGCCTTTCCTGCGGTAATCGCGGCGCACGCCGGTCAGACCGGTCATCAAGTGCTCGCCGGCCTCAACTCTCCACAACGATGTGATTCCCACATACCGGTCGCCGTCCAGCGCGACAAAAATGGCGTCAGGCAGGAGATGCGGACTCTCCAGCACCTGTACACGGTACCGGTCAAAAGATGCGGGAGTGATCGGATCCGGCGCAGGCAACTCCAATGAGATCTCGACGTCCATCTCGTACAGTTTTCGGTCGCGGTCCGGATCTGACGCCAGTTCGGCGTACGTCTTTGTCGCGATTCCCTGCGAAGTCACCCGTTCCTCACAACCTGCATACGGAGTAAAGTCGAACGCATCCACATCCAATTGCGACTCCCAGAACCGCATCTCCTCCACAAAGCCGCGCTTGGTGAGAAATCGGATTCCCCTGGGCTTGTCTTCGCGCGCCTCCGAGGTGATGCGTGTCGGACTCAACACAGCCGCTTCCTGGAGGAACCGATCGTACAGCTCGGCGCCGATACCCCGGCCTTCGTACTCCGGTCTCACACGGATGTTGAAAGATACCAGGCCGGGATGGTTGGCCCATTCCTCCGGGCCGCCTCCCACCAGGCCAACGATCTTCCCGTCCATCTCCGCCACAAATCTTCGGAAGAAAAGGTCCGGATGGCGGCGAGCGTCCGCATCGCGCCATTCGTTCGCCGTGTTCGGATACTCCGGGTACACGGAAAGATGGACGCTGATGGCGCCGTCGTAGTCGTCCGGCGTGAACGGGCGAATGCTGAATCCTGGCTTCATGTCGTTTGTCCTTATAAAAAATCGGACCGGGCGCCGGTAACGACGCCCGGTCCTTCCAGGTCGTCCCGAAAACCTACTTCCTTTTCAGCACAACGTTTAATGCCACGTTGTACTTGTCGGTACGTGTCAGCGTCAGGCGCATGGTCTTGCCGTCGCACGTGCCGCGGAAAACCGAGTTTTCCATCGCGATGTCCACGGTCTTCCCGCCCGGACCGAGCACGCCCACAAACGGAATCTTGCCCGAGGGAACCTTCACCGCCTTTTTGCCGGCTCCCAGCGTTTCCCACACGTTGACTCCGCGGAACAGCGCACCGTTCTGACTGTTGATGCGCAGTTCCATTTTGCAGTCGTAATAGCCGGTCGGGTCCACGAAGCGGTAATCACCCGTCCAGGTGCCGATGACGGAAGGCGCCTTGGCCTTGGTGGTAACCTTCATGGGCGCAAACGCGGCTCCGGCCGCCAGGGCGACTGCGAGCAACGCAATCAACCAGCGTACGTTTTTCATTGGTCCATCCTTTCGGATACCTCTGATCTTGCCGGCTTCGGGGCCTTCGGTCGTTCCGCCGGCACTTGCCAGGCCCCGATGTTCGGGGCCTGGCCCCAATCGTCGTTGATGTTGTCCAGAATCAGCCCCTTCGCCAACGCGGGGCTGTACGCCCGGAGACGGTAGTCCCCGTTCGCAACATCCTGAAACAGCGGGTCGCCCTGCACACCGTACGGTTCCTGCCCTGTAACCTCCTGGAAACCGGCCAACGCGGCGTAAGGGACATCCGCCCACTTGATGAATCGGTTCACATCCGTTGTGAAAAGAGCATCCCAGTCCATATCCGGGCCCAAACCCCAGTAATCCTCCAGCACGTAGCGCGTGCCGTACAGGATGTTGTTGCGAAGAACGAATCCCTTCATCGGCGACCAGGGGCTCAGGGCATTCACACCCGCTCGCGTCACAACGACGGTGTTATGGTACATCAGAACCGGGCCCGACGTCTTGTTGCTGACCTTCAATCCCGATTCCCGATGCTCGCTCAGGGTGTTGTACAGAAGCCAAACGGGTCCAACCGTGATGGGCGCAAGGCTGACGGAGTTCCGGCAATTCCGCACGGTGTTACCGTGAAACCGGTCGTTCACGCACGCGCCCTCCGGTTCCAGGCCGTCATCCCCCACATCGCAGACCCGGTTGCCGTACACGTCCGTATCGCCGTCATCTTCCGAATCAAAGGTCGTTACCGCGATGCCGTTGAACACACCCGTAACGCGGTTATTGCGGACAACGTTGCCCCGCCCACCGGTGATCCAGATACCCACGCCTTCCGCATCGGTCCCCTTGATGTCCTCCCAGGGCCACGATTCCATGCCGGGATCGCTGATGTCGCAGTTCTCGATCAGATTGCCGTTGGACACTCCCTTGGTAAACACCGGCGCGAGCATATTGTGAATTCTGCAGTTCCGCACCGTGATGCGCGACGATTCCCTGATGTAAACCCCGTGTCCGAAGTCGGTCCCGTAGAATCCGATGTCAAAACCTTCCACGATGTAATCCGACGCCCCGTCGAACCGAAATCCTTCGCGCAACTCCGCAATCTGGAGCGGTGTCGCGCTTACCGACTTGCCATTGGGCAATCGGACATACAGCCTCAGCGAACGCGGATCCTGCCACCACCCGGTTTGCCCGCCGACCAGCGCTCTCAGCGAACCACTGTGGAACAACCGGTTGCCGTCTGCGGCAACGTATCCGGTCATCGACGGCAGAAGCGTGGAGTACAGACCATCCGACTCCAACCTCCAAGTACCGCGCGTTTGAGGTTTCTCGTACAGCGAGGAACAACCGCGCAGACACACACCGGGGACAGCCGCCCGGATCGTTATCGGGGCGTCCGGAAGGCCGGATTTGAAGAACACGCGCACCGACTCCCGGTAGATTCCCGGCAGAACAGACACAATATCGCCTGGTTGGGCGGCATTCACTCCGGCCTGGATTGTGCGAAAGGGTCTTTCAGGGGAACCATCGGCGCCGCCTCCGGCCTCCGGGCTGACCCAGATAACTCGCCCGGTCCCGTGCGCTGGCGTTGCGCGGGTGCGGAACGAAACGGTCAGCGTCCGGCTTCCTCCGTCGGGATCATTGAGGAAAATGCGGGCTTCGTAAGCGGTTCCCTCGGTCAGGTGAAACAGCGTTCCCGCGAACCTGTTGCCGGCGATGCGGACCAGAGGTTGCGCGGGACGCCAGTCCGCCGCGCCCGCGATGCGATATGCCAGCAATGCGGTAATATCGGCGTCCTCGTCACCCTGCACCACGACTCGGAATCCGGCGGTGTGGAACGCGGGCGTTACAACCGGGGTGACGTCGAGGAGGGCATCGACCGCGCGCGCACCGGTGCAAGAAATAACAAGGGCAAGTGCGACCAGGAGACGCAACACATCAGCCTCCTTTCCTGCGGAAACAGCGGCGGGCGCCCCACCGGTGATCGGTGAAACGCCCGGCGCCGTGAAATCCGGGTCCGCGAGGACCGTGTGGAGTCGTGTTTAGACCCTTTCAGTGAAAGGGCGGGTTGCGTGGCGACGGCTTAGCGACCCCGAACGAATCCGGGTTCCACCCGGCACGCCGCATCCGCAACCCAATAGGTAATCGACGGCCCAACACGAGCATACCCATCACGGGAACCGCAGGCCCACTTCCAGTATACCATTTGCCAAGCCGGGTATTTCACCACAGAGACGCATCCATACGGCCCGTAGGGTAAGCACAGAGAATAATCGAGGATTTCATCCGGGTAGGGGCCCGTACGGGCCCTCGGGGGGTCATCACACACGTAGGGGCGATTCACGAATCCATTTGCACCAACTATTTCAAGGGTTGAGCGTCCTGGTCTGTCACTCTGAGCGTCAGCGAAGAGTCTTCGGAACGTAAAAACCAAGCCGAAGCATCCTGAGCGGAGCGAGATTGCGAGCGCAGTCGCCCATACGGGCGTCCGACCATACGGTCGTCCGTATGGACGTATGGACTAAGGACGGCGCCGCACTTCGACTACGCTTTGGTCGCAACCTCCCTACGCTCCGCTCAGTGTGCCTCACGCTTGAATGATCGATATAGTTGGTACAGAAGTTCACGAATCGCCCTGTTCGTGCAGGGGCGGACGACCGTGTCCGCCCCTGAAAAAGGTTGTAGGCGCTCCGGGCCCGTACGGGCCCCTACCTGAATCCTGAATCCTCCCAAAAAAGCGCTCGGGCCGGCCCTTACACCAATAGGGGCCGGCCCGTTTTTCCCGCCGCCGGTCGGTGCGGCGGGAAAAACCTTCAGCGCGAACTCGACTCGAAAGGAGGAAGCGTTTCGTTGGATGAAAAACGTCCGGCGCCCCTTTCGGGAACACCGGACGCCATCGCGTTCATCCAACGCGGATAGTGTCCAACTTCTTTATCGGTAACTTGTACCGACGCCAAAGCGGTTAATTAGTGTTAATGTCCCTTGACGCTTCCGCCTGCCTTTGCCGGCGTCTTCCTGCCCGGTTCGCGGAACCGCACGGGTCCAAACGCCAGGGTCTCGGCATCGAGTTCAACCGTGTTGCCCTTGACTGCCTGCCAGGCGCCTTTCACCCGCATCTCCACCGGGAACGGGAAACCAACTGCTACCGGCGAGTTGGATCGCAGAACCCACTCGGCGCCTTCCATCGTCAGCGAAAGCGTGCCGTCCATCGACACTGTGTCGCCGGCCTGCGCATCCAACACCACGTACGAGTCGCCCGCGCGCGGCGTCAGGCCCTTCTGCAGTATCGTCTTGAAACCCTTTACCGTATCGATCACGCCTGTCTGACCGCCGGATACAACGCTCTTGCCGTCCAGATAATGGGTGTCCGTCTCCCAGATGTTGGCAGTGACCAGCGGGGCGGACGCCAGGAATCCGCCGTCGGTGAGTCCGTTGACCTTGCCCCTGCCGAGCGTGAGGTCGTCCGGATACGGACGCACGAGACCATCCGAAGCCACGGCGTCTGCGCGGTACATCGAATCGTGCGTGTATCCCGGGTTGCTGAAGCGGAATGCGGAGCCAGCCGCGCACGCGGGCAGAGGCGGCGACACACGGAATGATCTGCCTTCGGGATCGACCGAGGTCACTTTGCCGGTCCACACGGGATTGGTCATTTTGACGCTGAATCCGTCCACTGTCAGAGCCCTGCCGCCGGAAAGCACCATTCCGCTCAGTATCTTGTTCTGGCGGCGAATCACCGCGATGCCGGCGTTCAGTTCGCCGATTTCCTGCATCTTCACAAGGCCCTTTCGCGCGTCGATGATCCAGTCCTCGCGGCCCGGCGCTTTCACCTTCACGCCCACCGCCCGCGCGCCCGCCATCAACGCTTCCGTGGAAGTGATCGTCTGCGCTCCGGAAAAAATCTCCAGCACGGAGGCAAACCGGCTGTTGATCGGTTCCTTGTTTTCCGGCGAGCCCTGCCGGGCAACCAGCCACCGCATCTTCTCGGAACCGTCGAGTGTGGGTCCCGTACCGGTGATGACCTGCTGTTGCTGAATCGGCAACATCATCACGCGGAAGCCGTAGCGGTCGTTGTTGTCAATCCAGCGCCACGCGGCCTGCCACGGCGACGAGGTCTTCGCGGCCTTGATATCATAGATGAACCCGTAACCGTTGCCCGGAGGCGCGTACCACCAGATGTTACTGGACACATCGTCGAGACCCGGAATCATACGCAGAAGACCGCCCGGCGTCAGGCGTTCGCCCCAGGATTGAAGCGGGGTGTCGAACGTTGCTCCGGTCCACTGGGGATCAAGGCCGGCCAGGGTCCACACGTTTGGCACAGTGACCGGAGAGACCCCCGTGACGCTGAAGTTGCCGCCAGCGAATGGTTTTCCGTGCATGGAATAGTCATGCACCGTCCCGCCAGCCACGTCGAACAGGTCCACCCAGTAGGAGGAGCCCGGACCCAGGTCCACCTGAACCAGCAAACGGCGGTAATCGCTGACGCCGTCTGATGCCGGGAACATACGCGTCAGGTCCGCCTCGACAAACGCCACGCCCGGCGCTTGATGGAACCGGCGCATGCTTCCTCCCGGGCCCACGCGCGCCATCTTATTCGCGCTGGAGGCCCCCTGGTTTACGACCACCAGGTTGTGCGCGATGGCATGCGTGGCCCAACCCAGGTGTACGTGGTTTCCGAAGATACCGTAACCGATATCGCCCGATAGAGCCCGTCCCGCGCCGAAAAGCAGGATACCCATCTGGTCCTCGTGCGTGTGCGGTAGATTCGGTCCCGTGCGCAGTACGACGCCGCGGCGGTCGGCATCCTTGCCTGCACGAAGATAGATCAGGCTTTTCGCGGAGAAGAAATCCGACTCCTCTTCCACTTCGGTCACCGGTTCACTGCCGGCAAGGGACCGGATGGCTTCCATATCCGGATTGTGATACAGCGGCCACCAACCCCAGATGCCCCCGCCCGTGGGATCGCCTATCCTGTCTGCGCTGGCGACTACCGACTTCGCCGCTTTCATACGGATACCCGGGTCCGTGGAGTACATCGCGAAACGGATGGCTTGTTCAACGTCCGACCGCGTGACAATCCGTCCCGGTTCTTTCCAGATGGTGGTGTCGAAGTGGTTGTTCCCGAAGGTTGGCTGTCGGCCGAGCATCGACACCCGGTCAGGAACGTCCACTGTGAACCGCGCGAAACTCGGGTGGTTGAAGAAGTTTCCTTCGTAAGCCAGTTCGCTCCGGGCCGGCATTTTGTTTTCAACCGGGTAGACATCCGGATTGTACCGCATCAAAGCGTCGGCGATGTCCGTGTAAACGGTTCGCGTGAAAACGGAATACGAAAGGCTGGTCTCGTAATACAGCCCGTCCCCGTCGATGGCGTTGTCCAGAAACGCCTGGAATCCCTCGGCCCCCCAGCGGACATAGTCGCCGATGCCCCACGTCAAACCGGTCAACACGAGCGCCCGGTAGGAATCGGCTTCGTGGTTGTGCAGGGTCCTCAGGTTCGCGTTGCGGGTGTTGTAGGGAACGAACAGGTAATCCTCGTAAAGGCCTTTCCGGATGTTTTCCTCTATCGTAATGCCGGGATTCGTCGGCGAGGCTGTCTTCAGGTCCGGGTGGCGGCCCACCATATCCAGCACGCGCGACAGCGGATTCATCGCGCGGAAATAGATGGAGGTCAGATGCATCAACCGGCCCTGGACGGAGTTTTCGTCGTTGGTAAAGTCCCGTGGGCCTTTGGTGGTTGGAGAAAGGGTGGCCAGGGCGTCCATGATGACAATCGCCTGCCGCGCATAGCGTTCATCGCCGGTCAGAGCGTAGGCGTCCGCCAGGTTCCACAGCGCGCCGGCGTCCGGGCTGAACGCGCTCCACACGCTGTTGATGACGAAGCCGTTCCACGTGCCGCACAGCCAGTATTTCTTGCCGTCCAGCGTGATGCCGTCTCCGGTGTCGTTGTACGGTTCCCGGGGGTTCGCGAGGTCGAAAACGGTGTGGCAATGCGGACATTCCAGCACAAGAGGCCGGTCCAGATTCGCCGTATCGCCTCCAAAATACTTCCACTTCTTCTGGCAGGCGGGACAACCCTGAACGCCGTACGCGAACTTGGAACCCGGCGGCGGCATGATTGAGCGTATCCATTCCGGATCCCGTGCCACCCAACTGTCCGCAATCGCGAGAATCTTTTCCTTCTGTGCGATCGCCCACGGCAGGGTTTCGGCCCGGACACGCGCGGCCTCGATGTCGGATTGACTCATAAACAGCCCCAGCCTGGGTTGCGGCGCGGGCACGGCGGTGGACATACTTCCTCCCATCAGAAAAACCAGCGTTGCGATCAATGCGTATCTCATCGGTTCATACCTTCAATCCTGACGTCACGATGCCCTCGACGAAGTACTTCTGCGAGAAGAAGAAAATGATCAGGATCGGAAGCAGAACGGCCACGCTGGCCGCCATCAGCAAATGGTACTCCGTTCCATGCAGGCTCTTGAAGGCCGTCAGGCCTACCGCCAGCGTCTTCTTCTGCATACTCTGCGTATAGATCAAGGGTCCGAGGAAGTCGTTCCAGTGCGCGATGAACGAGAACAGCGCCACCGTGGTCAGCGCCGGTTTCGAAAGCGGGAAGATCACGTGCCGCAGGACGTGGAAACTGCTACCTCCGTCTATCTTCACGGCTTCGTCCAGTTCCGTCGGAATCGTCATAAAGAACTGCCTCAGCAGGAAAATGTAAAACGCGCCTCCTCCGAAGAACGACGGCACAATCAGCGGCAGAAGACTGTCAATCCAGTGCGGAATCGTAAAGAGGATAAACGTCGGAATCATCGTCACCTGCGGCGGTAGCATCATCGTGCTCAGCACCAGCACGAACAGGGCGTCCCGGAACGGGAATCGCAACCGCGCAAAGGCAAAGGCCACGCTCGCCGCGGCCATCGCGCCTCCGAGCGTCGTCGGAATCGCCACAAGCAAAGTGTTCTTCAGGAAGATGTGGAACGGCAGGACCGTCAGCGCATCCTTGTAGTTGCTCCACGCAGGATCGGTGGGGAACAACGGCCGGTCGCGTTGGATCACCACATCCGCCGGCGTCAGCGATGTGCCGACCATCCACAGGAACGGAAACGCGTAGACCAGTGCCAGCAGGGACAGCACCACATAGCGCAGAACCAGTTTGACAACCCGCTTTCGTTCCGCCACTGCCCGGTACCGTCGGTGCTGTTCCTCCCGCGTCACGGCGTCAACCATAATGCACCCACCGTTTCGACATCTTCATCTGGAACAGGGTCAGCGTCAGGATGATGGCGAACAACAGCCACGCCATCGCGCTGGCGTAACCCATGTTGAAGTACACAAACGCCCGGTTGAACAGGTAGTAAACGTAGAACAGCGTGGAGTTGGAAGGGCCGCCGCCGGTCAGAACGAAAGCCGCCGCGAAGACCTGGAACGACCCGATGGTGAGCATGATCATGTTGAAGAAGATGGTCGGCGACAGCATTGGAATCGTCACATTCCGGAACTGCGCCCACGCTCCCGCTCCGTCCAGGTCCGCCGCCTCATACAGACTCGCCGGAATCCCCTGCAGTCCTGCCAGGAAGATCAGCATCGTTCCGCCCACCGCCCACAGCGCCATAATCACCAGCGCCGGCTTTGACCACGAAGGATCGATGAGCCACTGCGGGGGATGCGACATGAAGTGCCGCAGGAAACGGTTGATAAGTCCCGTTTCCGGTTCGTAAACCACGCTCCAGAGGGTAAAGGTCGCGACGCCCTGCGTCAACGTGGGCAGGTAGAAGAGCGTGCGGAATATGCCCATGCCCTTGATCTTCTGGTTCAACAGCATCGCCAGGCCGAGCGCGACCATGATCGAAAACGGCAGGTACATCGCCACGTACACGACCGTGTTGATCAGCGACTTCGCAATCAGCGGGTCCTGCGTCAGGTACCGGTAGTTGGCAAGGCCCACGAACTCGGCGGGACGAATGACGTCCCACCGGAAGAACGACAAGCCCAGCGAGAAGAAAATCGGCCCCGCCGTGAACACCAGGAATCCGATGATCCACGGCGATAGGTAGGCCAATGCCTCCCAGGCTTCCCGCTTATCCCTTCTGGTCATTTTCGCCATATCAATTTACCACTGAGACACAGAGGCACAGAGAAGAAGAATTAAGGATCAAGAATTAAAGATTAAGGATTACGGGTTGAACCGCAACAAAACACGTTGTCTTTTCACGTTGCGTGTGCTCCGAGGCACGTGCAACAGCCTGTACCAGCTCTATCGACTAACTGAGCGTATATCGTGTCATTTCGAGCGTAGCGAGAAATCTGCCCCTACGGGCCCGTATGGGCGGTTGCTTTTCCCGCCGCAAGCGGCGGGCTGGGATGAACCGCAGATTCCTCACGTGCGTTCGGAATGACACCCTGGCGAGGCAGAATCGTTATTACGCCTGACATCGGTTTGACGCTCAGCAACTGTGTTGATTTGTCAAGTGTTACTGATCATTGAGCTATGCCCGTCAGGGCAATTCGATTGGTATCCCAGGGACGTCGTGTAGCTAT
>Ga0302252_1000506_pt1 | contig 33224 bp, 25 predicted proteins | sample AAG_RA_Leu_MG_FD_193511 | JGI IMG/M metagenome (GOLD analysis project Ga0302252, IMG submission 193511) | Enriched activated sludge microbial communities from anaerobic digester in WTTP, New Holstein, Wisconsin, United States - AAG_RA_Leu | ecosystem: Engineered > Bioreactor > Anaerobic >... | reverse complement strand
CTGTACTTGGCTCATAGTATCGGGCACGGAGGTATTGTAGTCCCGATTCCGCATCACTCTGCTGCCCCGTGTATCTATACACATTCTGAGTTGTTCCCTGGTTGAAGATTTGAGTGCCGAATTCATCGTAGTCATAAGTGTCAGTAACGTTTCCTGAAGGGTTGGTTATCGTTACCACACTTCCCAAGCCATCCTGATGGTAATAGCTGTAGGTGGTGCCCGCTATCTGGCCTTCCAGACCTCCGCCGAGGTAATATGATTTCTGGAGAGTCCAGTTGTCGCTGTATTCGTTTATTACGTCGGAGCCACTCCAGACATAGCGCGTTATTGCACCGGTCTTAGCTCTAGTCTTCACTCTGAGGCCGTCGCCGTTATACTCGAAAGTGTTATAGGGGTTGCCGGCCTGAGGGTAGGTGATCCTGGTCAGTCTGTCCACGCCGTCATAAGCGTAGGTTGTGGTCTGGCCGCCTGTGGCTGATGAGGTTCTGTTGCCGTTGTTGTCGTAACCGTAGGTTGTTGAGCCCATCGAGGTCATTTGATTAGCTGCGTCATAGCCGTAATTGGTGGGAACGCCACTTATTCTTTTTATCGTTCTGTTGCCAACTGCGTCGTATTCATAGGAGAATCGAGTGGGACCATTTATACTCACTGCGGCCAGGCGATGTGCTGAATCATACATATAGCCCAATGTTGTGCCGCCAAGTACTTTGCTGGTGCGGTTCCCTACGGCATTATAACCATACTGACAGCTCCAGAATGGTGTTCCGCCATTCAGATAGGAAGCAGTGGTAAGCTGGTTAGCGTTGTCATAGGAGAACTGGCCCTGAATTCCGTTGGGATAGGTTTTATTCGTAGGTCTGTTCGCATCATCATACCCGTAGGTCATCACTTTGGTTGCCCTCGTGGTTCTGGTAAGGCGATTGCCATTGTCATATTCGAACGTTGTGTCAACTCCTCCTGCATCAGTCCGGGACGTGAGAGCGCCAACATTGTTATATGCATAGGAGATTGTCTTGTTACCAGGAACTGTCGTCGAGGTGAGCTGGTTCACTGTATTGTAAGAGTATGTGGTGGTTCCTGTTGAATCGGTCATGGATGTGCGTCTGCCCACGTCATCGTATGCGTAACTCACAGTAACGGCTCCGCTCTTTGATGTGAGGCGGTTCAGGACATCATAGCTCAAAGTTGTGGTCTGGCTCTTCGCATCTGTGCGGCTTGTCATGTTTCCAGCAGCGTCATAGGCGAAGTCTGTATTCCGGCTCAGTGGGTCGGTGACCCTCGTAAGGCGATTGCCATTGTCGAAGTAGTAGTATGTGCTGTTGCTTCTGGCGTCCGCCATTCTTGTCATATTTCCATAGCTGTCGTAATAGTAGTTTGTAACGGCAGATGCACTGTCCTGGACTGAAGTCAGGCGATTCATAGAGTCATAGTTATAGCCGGTATAGTAATTCATAGCATCTTGAGTCGAGGTGAGATTGCCATTATTATCGTATGTGAATGATGTTGTGTGGTTCAACGGATCGGTTACGCTGGTGAGCCAGTTGTTGTTGTTATATGCCTTTGTAGTGTTATGACTGAGGGGGTCGGTTGTGCTCGTCATATTGCCGACTGTATCATAGGCGAACGTGGTAGTCTTGTTCAAAGAATTTGTCGTGGAAGTCATATTGCCATAGCTGTCATAGGCACAGGTAGTGGTATGACTGAGCGGATCGGTCGTGCTGGTGAGCTGTCCATAAGTGTCATATGCCATAGTCGTGTCCCTGTTCAGGGGATCGGTGGTTCTTGTAAGGTTGCCTTTGGTATCATAAGAGAATTGTGTAACCTGAGAGAGTGGAGTGGTGATCTGGGTTGGCTTGTTGAAGGTTGTATCGTAAGCAGTTGTTGTAATATTGCTGTCAGCATCGGTAACCTTCGTGCGGTTGCCGTTGGAATCGTATTCATATGAGGTCACATGGCTCAGAGGATCGGTGACAGAAGTCATATTGCGGTTAGAGTCATATGCGTAAGTAGTTTCCGCGCCAAGCGGGGTTACTTCCTTTGTGAGATTGTCACTGGAGTCATAATAGTAGGTATCAGACTGATTTCCAGTCGTGATAACAGCAGTTCTCGCCGTTGTATCATATGTGTAGCTCATCTGGGTATTGTCGGCCAATGTCTGGCTTGCCACTTTTTTGGTTGTATCGTTGTATGTGTTGGTGACGACAGCGTGCCATCTGGCATCCCATACGCCGAGAATCTGGTGTTTGCTGTTGTATGAATATGCATTGGTGTAGCCCATTGGATCGGTTACCTTGGTGAGATGCCCTGTAGAATTATATTCGTAAGTCGTTTCTCTGCTGGCGAAGTCTGTGATTTTGGTGATTCTGGGATGATCGTCATAGGCAAAGGTTATGTTTCTGGCCGAAGCATCTGATATGCTTGTGAGCTTCGAAGAGGCATCGTAATGATAGGTGAGGGTGTTGTCGTTTGCATCCGTGACGCTTGATATGTTGCCCTGGCTATTGAAGTTAGTAACGCTCTTGTCTTTATGTGTGAGGGTATAACTGCCATTGGCGTTCTTTACCAGAGTTGAGTGCACGCCAGCCATAGGGGTATATGTGGTGTCATCCACTTTTGTATATAGGTTGAATTCGCCATCAGGGTTCATTATCTTGATGTTGCCTGATTCGAGAGTATAGAGATATGGAGATATGTTGGAGCTCCAACCCGGGCCGAAGAAGCCAAAATGCGGGTTGAGGCTGTTGTGATAACGCGTAATTGTGAAAGGTATTCCTCTTGCCGGTATGGAGAGGTCCTTTGTCTCCATATAGTAGTTTCCGGAGGCAACATTGACAGGCTCGCCTCTGTTAAGAAACTGAAACCCGACGCCCTTTTCTGTGTTTGCAACATAAACGTCGCCCATTTCTATCCAGGCTGTTGATTCATAATGATCGGTAACATATTTGATATCGTATGAAGTGGCATATTCTGTTTCACTGGTGCCCATCGCTTCAACAGTATAAGAACCTGTAGGGACAAGGTCGTTGTTGTTATCCCTTCCGTTCCACTGACACTTGATTTCATTGTTTGCGTATGAGCACTCAATAACTTTTTTAACAGTACTTCCGCTTTTAATTCTCAATTTAAATGTGGTGGTGCCTGGGTCCCAGTCGTCAGGCTTATATGAAACCTGAAATTTGAACAAGATGGCTTCGAGAGAAGGCGAAAGATAGTCTGAACAGTGGCCTGTTATTTTTATTGCTCTTCCTGGAAAAAGGTATTCAGTCTCAGGAGACCCTCCGGGTTGGCACTGCATCTTATCGGAATCATAACCAACGTATGTTCTATAACCCCATGAGCCAACATCGTTATCACCGATTACAGATGTTCCTGCGTTAATTTCAATTTTCGAAGACCAAAAATTCACTAGATTTGACCCGCATTGATGAGTACCATCTTCATCGTAGGCCCAATATTGAGACCATTTTTGCTGATTTTCATCAATCCAGGAATGATATGCCACACGATTATAGTACTGCCCCCACTCTGTCCATGGGCGTTTTCCAGATTGAGTGATTATAAAATAATTGCCTATGCCTGTTGGGTTAGTTGGATATCCCTCGCAGTTTCTCTGGATTGACTCAAGCAAATTATCTTGTACAGTACCCAAACCTCCAGCATAACAACGATCTGCATTCGCATTTCCAGTTGGAGTAACGTCAACATAGACAGTTCCAGTTGTTCCAGGCCAATGATTTATGGCTCTGAAAAGTCCTTCTTCAGGTGGTGTTGTTGAATATGCCTTGAGTTGTTTGTTGGACTGTTTATCAGATTGTTTAGTGGATTGCTTGTTGGACTGCTTATGAGGTGTCAGGAAGGATTCAGGAACTTCTACTGTTTCAGGATATTTAAAGACATGTTTTTCCCCATTTTCCGCAGTCTGGATTATAAAAAGTGTTTGCTCAGGCTTTATAGGTTTCTGTGGCTTCTTTTTTTCCAAGGCTTCTGATGCCGCCCTGTGTCTTGCCTGCTCTTTCTTGATGCGCTGCTCTTCTTTGGCCGCATACATCTTCTTGGCTTCCTGGGGGTTGCGCGGGAGGTTGCTCTTCGTCACCGAGCTTTTCTTGTCTTTGCCTGATGAGGATGGTGTCGTTCCTGCGGCGAAGGCGAAGCCTGGCGCGAAGGTTACCCACAGGAAGGTATACAGGATGATGTGGCAGATTAGTTTGTTGAGCATTTGCCTGTATCTGGTTTTCATGCGGCACTCCTTTTGAATGTTCTTTGCATCATGGTCTGCTGGCCATGGAGGGTATGTGTCTCTGGAAATAGTACAACAAGAGAAATTTCAATGCAGTTGAGTTTCAATACCTCTCAATACTTTTATCTGTTTGGGTAAAGATCATTACCTTTTTGGGTAAAAGTTGTTACCCATATGGGTAAAAGTCTAGATTTTTCCTATGGCTCAGACTGTTTGAGTAGTTGCGATCTGATTTAGGTTCTATGGATAAGCATTTGTGAGGCGGCGTGGCATATTATGCCCGCTATGATGACAGAAATGAAGAGCGGGCTCAGATATTGCACAGGTATGAGATGGGTGCCAAAAAAGCCTCTGGATTGCGGATGACACGAAGGGGGCGGCAACGGAACCGATGGTCTAGTCGTTCGAGTCGATGATGCCCATCTTCATTGCCTTATATAATGCGTTTGTGCGGTCTCTTGCATCAAGCACCTTTTTTATTTGAGCGAATCTGTATTTTAATGTATCCTGAGGTATTTGCAGGCGCTCCCCGATCTCCTTGTTTTCAAAGCCTTCGGCGAACAGTTTGAGTATTGAGATGCATTCTGGCGAAAGCCCTTCTTCAACATGGCTGGCTTTAAAGAGCACAACGTCCTTGACCAGATCCGTACAAAGATATGTCGAGCCTTTCCCTACGGTTTTGATGGCGAAAAAGAGCTCCTCCAGGCCGGTTGCCTTGTTCAGAAAGCCAGTCGCTCCGGCGCTGAAAGCCTTTTCTGCCAGAGAGCTGCGCATGTCTGCCGTAAGGATCAGGGTTTTGATACCGGGACAGCGCTCTGACAGCTTTTTGGTGAGCTCGATGCCATTCATTCCCGGAAGGCGATAGTCTACGATTGCCACGTCGGGAGAGACTCTTTCGATGTTTATAAGCGCGCTTTCGGCGTCTTTCCAGTCGCCGATAACTTCAAACCCATCTGCTTCGGAAAGAATCCTCACGAACATTTCTCGCAATACGTTCTCGTCTTCTATGATTATGGTTTTGATTTTTTTGCGCATGATTTTTCAGAAATCATTTCAGGGTGCCTGGGATATGCAATGATATAATTGTGGTATTAGATAAGGTGGAAGGTTTTTTGCTGCAACTATGTGTAAAGAAATGAAGAATTCCGCACTCCTTGATAATATCCTTCCAGGCTGTTTTGAGATTTTGTGAATTTCCAGCTTACTCCATGGTTACGGGGTTTTTTCTCACATAATCTCTGTAAGGGCTTTAACTGTAATAACAAGTTTCTTTTGCATTTTCCTGTTCATTGCCATATCTGTGTTTTGACGATATGGAGGCAAGCCTGCCGCCGGCGTGTGTCGGGGGTTTACCCGAAAAAGTAATGTGATTTACCCAAAAGGGTAAGAGAGTTTACCCAAAAAGGTAAAGGTGTTTACCTAAAAAGGTAATGGAGTTTACCCAAAAAGGTAACGAAGTACACCCAAATGGCAGTGAAAAATCACAGGAAAGGGATAGTTATCGCATAGTATCTTCATAAGTAGCTGAAGCCAATATATATGATGAGCCGATGAGATTTCCGGCATGTTACGGCAGGCCGCCGGTGCATATCTGCGCGAAGGAAGACGATACCCCATGAGACATATGAAACGATATGCTTTTCGCGGCGCCGCTCTCATTACCAGTCTGTGGATCGCCGTGATTCTGCTGATCCTGGGGACTGCTTTTCTGTCTCTGATGGAGAGCGATTACAGGTATGCGGCGAGGCAGGAGGATAAGGCGAAGTCTTTTTATCTTGCAAGAGCCGGTATGGAGTATATGGCTGCGCAGAGAGCGCTGCCGCCTGCCGATCCTGCGACTGGCGAGTTCCGCGTGTATGTTCCCTTAACATCACGCACCAATTACTGCGTGATAGAGCCTGACGCCGCCACGGGGAAGTGCGTCTACAAGGGGACGATTGCGCGGGATAACGGCAGAGTGGTTATGAGAACCTGTCTCGTGTGCCCGCGTGGCGATATATTCACGTGGTATGAGAGGAAGGAGTAACTGCAGCGATGACTTCCAAAGCCCGCCAGAAAGGCCTTACAATGATCGAGGCGCTCGTGGTGACGCTCCTCTTCGGACTGGTGCTGTCTGTTTCGGCTTCCATTCTGACGATCTGCCTGAAGGCGTTTCACAGGGGCGAGGAGACGACGCCGGTTTTCAGGATCGCCACGATGGCCATGGAGACGACTACCCGGGAGCTGCGCCACTGCGTGAAGATCTATTCGCCTTCCGAGGATGCTCTGTCGAAGGGCATCATGCTCTCGGATTCTCTCTATGATCCCTTTGTGTACGTGCTCTGGTCTCCGGAGGGGAAGGGGCGCGAGGTGGTGAGCTATCGTTACTGCAGAGATTCGAGGACTATCGAGCGGATCGTCTACGAGGGCTGCTATGACCCGAAGAGGAGCGAGAAGTGCATCGAGATGGAGCGGAAGGTGATCGTGACCGGCGCGGACGCGCTGAAGCTTCAGTATGCCAGGCACATGCAGGAGGAGTTTCTCACTTTGAAGCTCGGCGTGGTGCTGAAGGGGCCGATCCATTTCGAGACTGCCTTCAAGATTCAGGGCGGATACGAGGAATGACACGATACAGAGATTCACGCAATCAGCAGGGTATGACCATCATCGAGGTCATGCTTTCCTTTCTGATTATTACGACTGTGCTTTTCGTGGTGGTGCGTCTTTTCGTGGAAGGGACGCAGGGCCTCAGCAAGTGCCGGAACAGGGCCGTGTCCGCATATCTTGCGGAGAAGAAGATGGAAGAGGTTATCTATCAGCCCGGCAGTATGATCTTTCCGGATGCCGGGCATTTCGACCAGGAGTTTTCTTCCTATCTCTACCGGGTGGCCATTCAGGATATCGAGAAGATGAAGCTGAAGGAGATTTCCGTCGAGGTGCGCGATCCTTCCGGAAACAAGGTGGAGCTCAAGTGCCTCAAGGAGACCCATGCAGGGAAGCTCGTTTACTGGTCCGACAGGGACGGCAACGCTCAGATTTACATGATGTACGCGGATGGTGGAGACTGCCGGCGCATCACCAACGATACGTTTTCTGACAGAGAGCCGGCTCTTTCGCCTGAAGGAAGCCGGATCGCCTTTATCTCAGACCGCGACGGGAATAATCATCTTTATCTCTATGACATGCGGAAGAAGAAGGATAAGAAGCTGACCAGGGAGCCGATCAAGCCGAGCACGCCGGCCTGGGCGCCAGGCGGGAGGAGGCTGGCCTTTTCCGCCTATGAGAACGGCTACGCTCAGATATGGGCGGTTGACGATACAGGTGAAGGGCTTGTGAATCTGAGCAAAAACATGTATCACGAGGGCTCGCCTTGCTGGTCGCCTGATGGCGGCCGGATCGCCTTTGTATCGAACAGGGATGGCGATCTGAATATCTATTCGATGAGCGCCTACGGCGGAGGCGTGAAGAAACTGACGAATACAGAGGGCTGGGATACTTCGCCCTGCTGGTCGCCTGACGGAAGGTCCATCCTTTTCGTGTCGAACAGGGACAAGAACCAGGAGATCTACATAATGAACGCCGATGGCAGCGGGCAGCGCCGCCTTACCAGCTATAACTGCTGGACAGGCGATCCCGTATGGTCTCCTGACGGGAAGGATATCGCGTTCTGTTCGGAGCGCGAGTGCGCTACGCCCGAGATATATGTGATGAGCTCCGAGGGCGGCAATGTGAGACGCCTCACTAAGAACGCCGCAACGGATCGTTATGTGCGCTGGTCTCACTAGAGAAAGGAGAGTGCACTGTGGGAGCCTTGCATAAGGCACGAAGACGCTCTTCGCATGAAGCGGCTCCGCATTTTTCCTTTCACGGGATCACCTGGCGGGAGCATGCGGCTGCCGCTCTCGCAGCTCTCTGCACGGCGCTCGTGTATCTTCGCACCTGCGCCCCGACTGTGACAGGCGAGGATTCGGGAGAGTTCATAGCCGCCGCATGGTGCAACGGAGTGCCGCACCCGCCTGGCTATCCCCTCTGGACGCTGCTCGCGCATGTTTTCACACACCTTCCCCTGGGACACGAAGTCGCCTGGAAAGTAAACGTTCTTTCCCTCTGCTTCGGCTGTCTCACAGCATATATCGTGGCTTTGATTACTATGAGGATAACGGGTAACAGATGGGCGGGAGCCGGAGCAGGCCTCCTCGTGGGGTTTTCCCGGTCTTTCTGGTCGCAGGCGATCATCGCCGAGGTCTATACGATGAACGCCTTCTTCCTGGCGCTCTGCCTGCTCTGGGTCATCGAATGGATGCGGACCGGCAAGGTTCTTTACGTGTATCTCTGGTGCGCTTCAGTGTCGATTTCCTGCGCGAACCATTACCCGCTCACGATACTTGCCGTTCCGGGGATGGCGCTTTCCGTGCTTTTGGCGGGAAAGCCTCTGCTGCGTGGCGTCAGGCAGTATTCCGCCGCCGGGATTATCCTGACTTCAGGCATATGGTTCTATGTGCAGGAGATGTTCAGGGCGAAAGGAAATCCGGCGATGAACTGGGGGAATCCCGATACGCCGGAGCGGCTGCTTGCCCATTTTGCGCGGCAGCAGTATAAGTCGCTGGATCTGGGGCGCTCTTTTTCGTTTCATGATGTGGTGCTTTTTACAGGGAACTTTCTCAGGGAGTGGGCTTCGCAGTGGAGTTTTCTCATGTTGCCGCTCGTGCTCTTCGGCGCGTGGTATCTGTGGAAGAGGTGCAGGCCTATTGCGGCCGGGTTTCTTGCAATCGCTCTTGTCAACTCCTTCGGGCTTGTGCTGATACTGCACTACGCCTTCACGAAAGAGAACGTCATGCGGGTGATGCCGTATTACCTGCCGACGTACGTGATCTGCGCCATCTTTATCGGCGTGACGCTGTGGCGGATTCAGGAGCGCATATGCAAGGTTGCGGCATCGCGCAGGTGGCCGGCCTGGTCCGGCGCGGCGGCTGGCGCGGCTCTGATGTGCGCCGTGGCGGCGCTCCCCTGCGCGCTCAACTACCGGATGAATGACCTGTCCCGCAACTATATCGCCTATGATTATGCCGTGGCTACGCTGAAGGGGCTGGAGAAGGATGCGATTGTAATTCCTTCGGGCGATAATCACACCTTCCCTATAGCGTATCTTCAGGTGGTCGAGGGGATGCGCCCTGACGTGATGAACGCCAATGTCACAGGCGCTCTCTCTCCGGAGGCCAACGCGTATTACAACACGCTGCCGGAGGCTGAGAAGGATGCGGGTGAGAAGGATATGGAGGCCGCTTTCATTACGAGAAGCTCCAGGCCGGTATACTTCATGGACAGGGGCGATGTTCCGCGCGTGTCGGGGTATGAGATTCGGCCTGAGGGCCTGGTCTATCGGGTCTGCAAGGCTGATCTTCCGGAAAAGGATGTCACTGCTGCTCTGAACGGGATTACGCTGCGGGGCGGGGAAGAGATTGTGCCCTCCCTGAATGATATGGATCTTTCGCTGCTGGCTTCGCTTCATCTGATGCGCGGCGAGGAGCTGCTGCACAGAGGTAAGGATGAAGAGGCGCTTGCGGAGTTTCATCTCGGAGCGGAGATCGGCAGAGAGCTGCCTGAGTGGCTCAACAACCTGGGCTCTTCCTGCGCGGAGCAGAAGAGGAGCGCCTGGGCTGAGGAGTTTTTCAAGAAGGCTCTTGCTGCAGAGCCTACATACCGGACTCCCGGGATCAACCTGGCGAAGTTGTTTAAGTCCGAGCACCGGCTCGACGATGCTCTCGCCCAGCTCGAGAAGCACTGCGATATCCATCCAGGCGACGAGGAGGCGGAGGGTATGAAGGCCGAGCTCGGGTCTCTCATTGCCGAGTCCGATCGGCTCATTGCGGATCAGGAGAGGGCCTGCGCAAGCGCTCCTTCTGACAAGCGGGCGTATAACGATCTGGGGACGACCTATGCGCGGCGCGGGTGGTATGATCGCGCGGGCGACGCATATCAGAAGGCGCTGAATATTGACCCGACATACGAGTGTGCGAGGAGGAATATGGATGCGCTGAGGGGGGAGATGGGAAAGTGATGAAGTATCCCATTCGCGATAGATTGAAGAGAGGCCGGAAGTCCGGATGGTATGGTTAAGAAACTCATCCCGGGCATACTTTTCCAAAGTCCACGAAAATCACCTATCAAAAACCGCATGAAATCGTCAAATAGTTAAGAAAGGTCCGGCGGTCTGTAAAACCAGCGTTTTTTAGACTCAGGGAAAATCTTATTTTTTCCACAGTCGATCCCACCAGGAGCGCTGCTTCTCCCTCTGCAGGGCTTCTTCCAGTGCCTTAATAGTTTCTTGTGAGCGCTGGAGCGCCTGGTCCTTCTCGGCGAGCTTGACAGGGATAGTCTCGACCGGGGCCGGCAAGAGCCGCACCTGACGATCCAGTTCTTCGAACTTATACCGGTACATCATCAGACCCTGAACAAGCTCGTCACGTTCTTTCTGTTGGCGCTCATAGTATTCAACGGGGAGCGTGATCACATGTTCACCCTTTGACGCAGGACTATTTTCAGGCTCGTCATTGACGTGCGTCACAGTTGTCACGTCTTGTTCAGGCAGACCTGCGTCATGTATGGCGTCACGGTGAACAACCCATTCCTCACCGCGTTTTCCACGCACCTTTTTGACGTGCGTCAACTTGTTGCGTCTGATCATCATTCTCAGAGAATGGATACTCTTTCCTGTTAAAGCACTTGCATCTGTAAGCGTCAGCCACTGACGTTCGTCAACCTGCGACATGTTCACCCTCCTGCGGCGAAAAAATAATAAGGAACCGGACTAGACGAATCTAGCCGATTCCCGCAGGTCATATATTCACCGAAACAGGAAGATATCCTGCTGTCAGCTTATTTGTAAGAATCCGGTGATGGAATAGTAAAGAAAATACAAGTGTTATTGACCAGTACAGGCCCCCATAACAAGACGCCGTAAATTCTAGTGCCAGTAGTTGACAAAAAGAATAAAGATAAGATAAAATAGATAAAGTTAAATAAAATAGAGATAACTTAAAGGAGCAGAGCACGTTGAATGATTTAATGAAAGCCCAAGAAGTAGCCGATTGGCTCAAAGTAAGTAACGTGACTCTATACAAGTTAATAGAAAAGGAAGAACTTCCCGCCTTTAAAGTAGGCGGCAAATGGAGATTTCGAAGAGAAGCTATCGAAGAATGGATTAGAAAGAGAGAAGAAATAGAAAAGGCGTCGCAAAAGGAGAGATAAAAAAAAGCCACTCGAAAAAAGAGCGGCAGGCCCGGAAGGCCAGATAAATAACAAAATTTAGTGACACAATTATAACATGCCTTCCGGGAATAGTCAAAACAAGTCTATAATTACCTTATTCACAGGAGCCTCTTATGAACACCGGAAGGCACAAAGAGGTAAGGACGGATTATATATTTGCAAGGTATCCGCTTTGGGTGAGATACAGCGGATTGCCTGTAAAAATAGGACCCGGACCTTGGTGCATTTTTCAGAGACTTTTAGAATTGATGGAACGGTTCGGAAATAGTAAATTCCACTATTCCATTGAGCGACTGGGTGGAACCGCCGGGGTAAGCTCACAATATGGCGTAAAAAAGATCCTCGACAAACTGAGCGAAGAAGGGCTTATTCGTTATAAAACCCATCACGGACGAGGCCAGAAAACCGAGTTTGAAGTAGTTGTCCCATTAAGAACCCCTGTATCTGAAGAAGACGTTTATCGCGATCATCCGCGCTTGAGGTCACGCTCATATCTAAAAAAACTCGGGAATAAAAACCCGGAAGAAAACCCCAACAAAGTTGTAGTTTCTGAAGAAGAAAACCCCAACAAAGTTGTAGTTTCTGAAGAAGAAAACCCCAACAAAGTTGTAGTTTCTGAAGAAGAAAACCCCAACAAAGTTGTAGTTTTACGCAACAATGTTGGGGTTTTAGGGGAAATCGAGGTGCCGGATTCCGCGACTGCAGAGCCGAAATTTGAGGGTCAAAAAAAGCCCCCTGACAAGGATAAGAATGATCTTTTTTATAAGAAAGACAACAACAACAAGAATGATCTTTCTCATGAGAAAAACACAGTCAGCTCAAAAGAGCAGATAAGTTCTAACCCTAACAATGATAATGCTGTTGTTGCTCCTAACACTCAAAACCTCAAAGAATACGGCATATCCGGCGAGTTGGCAGAACGATATACCAGGACATATGCCCCTCATTATATCGAAGATAAGATAGAGATAATTGAATACAAGCGTTTTAAGGGAGAGCAGATAAGAAACCCAGGCGGGATGCTTAAGAAGGCGATTGAGGAAGACTGGCAGCGGCCGGAGGGATTCTCGACCAGGGCGCAGCGGGAGAAAGCTGCCAGGGCGGCAAAGGAAGCCGAGAAGGCTGAAAAGCTTAAAGAGAAGGAGCGGTTGGAAAATATCAGGCGGGAAGAAGAGACCGCTGCCGCAGCCGAGAAATGGAGGAAGGCTGCGGCTCCTGAAATACTGGCCACGATAAGAGAGCGTGCTGTTAAGGAAGTGAAGGCAAGGTTCCCTGATACGGATGAGTCTTTACTGAGAGTGCCAATAAGACTGGAAGAGAACAGGATCATAGCGAAGGAATTTCTAAGTCCGGATTCTTCCTGATGTACCTATATGATAATACTGTCGCAAAGGCGTAATACGGCTATAGTATAGGGATTAGCAATGTTAATACAGCGTAATATCAAGTATTACAGGCATTTTGAATGGAGGAGCATACACGATGGGGGACGAGAGACTGCAGACAATCTCACTGAGGATTCCGGAAGAGACAGGTGAGAAGCTGAAGAAGTATGCCGAGGAACACGGCTCAAGCGTGAGCGATGTTGTGAGAGGGCTCATTGACGGGCTGTTTTCCGGTGCGCCAGCTCCAAGTCCGGCACCTGGGCCGCCAACACAGGAGCCTGAGCCATCTCCGGCTCCGACCCCAGTTCCCGGGCCTGCGCCGCAGCCGGTGACGATACCTGCTGAGATTCTGGAGCTTCCTGAGAAAATCAAGGCGATGATGCAGTATGAGATTGAGATGCGGGATTACGTGGGGAAGATGGCGTGCCGGGTGGGCGAGCTGCAGCAGGAAGTGAAGAAGCTTCTGATGGTGGTGTTTCCATTTATGCCGCTTCCACCGTGGGCCGTGATGAGCGCGTTTGAAAATCCTGTAATACAGGAGCTGGAGAAACTGGCTGAAAAGTATTACGGCGACGGCGCGTGAAAAATGTCCGAGAATCTGGACGATTCCAGGACATTTTTCCAGGGTGAGCTTTTGGAAGGGGTTTCAGGGGGCAAAAAGGAGGATTTAGAGGCAAAAGTGGGAGTTGAGGCCTCTTTTGAGAGAGAAAGTGGGAAAGAAAAATGTCAAGTGATGTAGGGGTTTTTGAGGGGACAGGTGACGGGAAACATGGTGGTAAAGGTAAAGAAGGAGGGAAACAAGAGTTCTGGACGAGCCAAGGCTCTTCTGGAGGATAAGATAAAAAAGGTTGCTATTGCGGAGGTTCTACAACCTGAATTTGAGTTAACTAAGCAGTATCTCAACGTCAACGAACTAATCTTCAAAGAGGACGTTCCTGTTATCGAAACAGTTATTATTGATAAAGGAAAGAATGAAGCCAGAGTATATTTCCCGGTGAAAGGTGAAAATTATTATTTCCTCATTTATATGGATATTAGGCCTTTGATAAAGGTCAGAATTATGTGTATGGCAGCTGGAAACTGGGTAAGTTTATACGTGATATCCAAAAATACAAGTCTAAAAAAGCTCTTAAGAACTTCCGGAATGGAACCTACTAGTAAATGGGAAAAGGGTGAAAAAAGAACATGCGGCCGGGGGACTTATCGCTTTAGTGGGTTCACAATTCAGCCGGATGAGACAAAAGCAGGTGAAGTAGAGGAAAAGATAGAGAAATTGCTGAACCAGCTACGTCCTCATAACGAAGAAATACAGAAGTTGTTAGAGATTGCTGATGTTGAGTTGGATATAGCGTACTTTGGATATAAGGATGAAATGTGGGGTTTGAATTTTAAATCAGAATTGATACAAAAAATGGCAGAGCTCGGCATTTCAATAGATATTGATTTATATGCATCTGGACCGGATCTAGAATAGTTTTTCACGAAAAAAGGTGATACAGGTGACACGTAGAGACAAGAAAGAAGAGGCCTCGGAGCGGCCAGGCCGGTACAGGAGCGCTCTTGAGGAGATCCGGCACGAGCTCAGGGAGCTCTGGGGCGGGCCGCCTTACGAGAGGGGCGATAAGCTTCCGGCGACGCTTGCCAGGGAAGAATGCCATCAGTTGATGACGGCATACCAGAAAGGGAAGTGGGCCTTCCGGAACAATCTCATAAGCCGGATTTTCTATGCCACCGGGATGCGCGGCGAGGAGCTGGAGAACCTGAAAGTCTGTGATCTTTCCGACAGCCAGGGCACGATATTTATAAGGGCGGGGAAAGGCAACAAGGATCGTTATGTCTGCTGTGACGAGGAAACCTTCAAGCTGATCCGCCAGTGGTGCGAGGAGCAGAAGAAGGGCCTGGCTAATCCGGTGATCGGGCTCTCGGTGCGCCAGCTCCGGCGGATCGTGGAGGAGGCCGGTGAGATAACCGGGATCGCCGAGAAGTATGCGGCGATGGATAGAGTATTTTCAAGCCACAGTCTTCGTCACGCCTTTGCCACCCATTGTTATGAGAATGGGATGAGAACGCTGACGCTGAAGAAATTGATGGGTCATGAGTACCTGGCGACAACAGAGATATATCTCTACACCTCGATGCGGTATGAGGTGGAGGAGTTTAAGCACGTGGGGCCGCTGGGGGATGGATTATAAGTGTTCTGTAAGGTGACGTTCGATGAAGTCATTAATGAGAGAGTGGGGGTATTTCAATGATCAAGACATTTGAAATCAGTGCGACCAATCTGATGAATTCTATCAATGATATCAGAGAGGTAGCCGGCTATCTTACAAAAGATAATATCGATAAATATTTTACTGCACATGATGTAGGGCATAGTGATCGAATGTTAAACATAATCTCAAGTTTTTTGAATAACGAACCCGAGAAGAGCCTTAACGAGGATGAACGTTATGTATTGATAGCTGCGACTTATCTCCATGATATAGGAATGCAGGATGAAATAAAAGGCACTACTGAACCCAAAGTCAGAAGATCGCGTCACAATGTTATTGCAGCAGAAAGAATAAAGGAAGAACCAGAGAATTATAAGATAATCGTAGATTATTCCCCCGTAATTGCACTTGTCGTTGAAGGACATCGTATTGACATATCAAAAGACGATCGCTATAAGAACACATTTAAAATCGGCACAAATAAAGAGATAAGAATAGACTTACTCGCTGCACTTCTTCAGTTCGCTGATGAACTTGATATAACATATGAAAGAGTGAATCCGGCCAAATTCTCTATACTAGCAATTAATATAGAAAGCAAAAAACACTTTTTCAAACACTACTATACTCAGGCCATCAATATAAATGGTCAAACAGGTAATATCTCCATCACTTTAAGATTTCCCAAAGACAAGAAGATAAAATATGAGAATATATTTCATTCCTTAATTTACAAGAAAATTAGACATAGTTTTGAATTACTACTTCCTATAATTTCTGGTAAGTATGGGATTAGGCTCATACTCAAAGAAACGCTCGATCCCACTATTGAGATTGAGTCCCCTAGCTTTCTTACCATTGATGACAGAACTTTACATGCAATAAGCAATGAACTATTTCCTGCTTCTGGATTTCTAAATTTAGCTGATGCAAGAAATGAACTTAGCGAAAGGGAATTTACATCAGAACTTTTCTACAAGGGATATTCAAATTTTCAGGCGATAATTAATGATTTCGATATAAAGAGGTCTGTATTTGATGAAGTGTTGAGTCTATTGAAAAAATCAATTGAGATATCCTCTCATGAAAGGAAGCTTTGCTTCCTATTCATTGGAGGCCCGGCAGGTTCTGGGAAGACAATGTTTCTTTATAGATTGTTCTATGAAACATCCATTACATTCATTGGTGAAAATGTTCTACTCAATATTGATAGTTCAAAATTCGATATCAAGGAAATCATGGAATTATACAATAGAGAGGAAAAGACAATAGTCTGCTTCATAGACTCAAACCTTGATACAAAAAGGTTTATTTCTTCTCTGGAAATTGGCACAAAAGAATTGATAGATAAGAAAATTCCAATTACTATAATTTTTTCTGCTAGATCAAATGAATGGAACAATTATAAAGGTAAGAAGCGAATATCGGTCAGTGATTATAAAGAAAGAGAGTTGGCGGATTTATCAACAGAGGAGATAGAAAGACTCTTGAATAAGCTAGAAAAATACAAACTTCTTGGTAAATTGCAAGCAAAGTCATATACGGAGCGAAAAAGCGAATTTGAACAGAGATGCGGAAAACAATTGTTGGTTGCTCTGAGAGAGACAACTGAAGGAAAGGGGTTTGATGAGATAATTTTAGATGAAGTTCAAAAATTAAGTGACGGTTTTCCAAATTCAGCGAGGGCATATCTATATATTTGCTTGTTTTACTCATATAATCTCATTGTTCCAGAAGATCTACTAGAGAGATTATCTGGATGCTATGAAAAAGAATTTCTGGAAAAAGTAATCAAACCCGCAAAATTGATTATTCTCTGTAACATTTACAAAGGCCACAAGAATTATCAAGCTAGGCATAGTGTCATTGCTGAAATAATCCTAAGAAACCATCCAGACCTTTTTGCGGTATCTGAAAGACAAAATAAATTCATTTCAATTATAAAAGCAATCGATAGGGATAAATATTTCCATCGCCAAATAATAGCGCGCCTAATTAGTCAAATCTTTACAAAGACTGACGATCCTGCTGATATGGAAATTTACGATAGCTTCTTTGATGAGAGAATTAGAAAAGAAATATTTGAAATAGCTAAGAAATCATTGAATCAAAATAGTATACCCGAAATAAGGTCTTGGTCAAAAGTATTTTATCATCTGGGAGATAATAATAAGAACTCCTCATTGTTATATAGCATACTAAACCTCAATCCTTATGATCAAAAAGCGAATTACTATCTAGGAAAAAATCTAGTAAGAGAAAAAAATCCTGACCTGGAAAAGATTTATTCATACTATAAACGATCATTTGATAGTGGCAATCAAGAAATGAAGTTCATTCTAGACTTCTGCAATATTCTTCTTCAAACAAAGAGAATTAGAGAACTTATTAAATTGACACTAATGGCAGAGAATGCACTACAGATCAGTCCCAGTGATAAAGAATATTTGGATCAAATAATTGAATTTAGAAATAAAGCGCTTACAATGTGCGATAATAGCAAAGACAGAGAATTATATAGCCAAATGCTTAAATATTTAAGCAAGCAAGAACTTGAATCTCATAAACAGCTAAAACAGGCTGAAGAATATAGAAACACTAATGAGAAGAGAGAAGCCCTTCATTGTTATGAAATCTATTTGGAAATGATCGTAAGGAGACCAAAAGAGATAATTGAGGTTTGTGCCTATCTTGCAAGAGATATTAATGACTATAATAAGGCGATAAAATATTTTCAAGAAAGAATTGAATTAGCAGATTATTATGAACGTAGGGAAGATAGTAAAATTTTGCATGATTATGCCAGGATGTTATCCAAATTGGACAATCCAAACTTTGATAACATAAAAACCTATTATCATAGGGCAATTCGATATGATCCTACTTTTCCATGGCCAAATTTTGAACTTGGGAAAGTATATTACCAACTTAAGAATTATGAGAGAGCAATGGAATACCTTACAAAGTTCATGGGATTAACTGAAAAAAACTACAACAAAAAGATCGTCAAAGCGAGAGAAGAAGCCGTGAAACTTGAATTGGATATCAAAACCAGAATTTAGGGTATGAGAAGATCCGTGAGATTTTACAAGCTAAGAATATTTTCAAACCGGAAACACGGAGCCCCTGTGGGACTTTTGCTACGTTTGTTGGACTGGACCCAATGTCGTTATCCCTGGCAATTTCTGTGGCTTTCTTCCCGGAGATGGACTCTTCAATGACATTTCCGCACGTTCACGAGGTTGCTATCCAGCCTAACCACGGACCTCAATCGGCACTTGAATTGGGGTCGTCAAGCTTTCCACAGCTATTTTGATTATGTTATAGATCTCAATAGTCTGCTCGGTTGCTTCAAAAGTGATAGCTAGGGCATATTTTGCAGAATCAGCCGGATTTTTTGACCAGCCCTTATGTCCGATCACTGCAATGCTAAACGATGGAGGCAGTTGATAGGATGGAAGGAAAGCCCAATCCTTTTGCAGTGTCGATTTCCCTCTTTGAACGCCCGATATTGCTCCCCGGTCATTTCTTTCCCTCAGGTGCCAAGGAATCACATCACCCCCATCAAGCTCGATTTCATCCTCTTCTGCCAGCACCCTCCCCTCGAAGGACTCAAGGCTTTCCTCCTTTCTGCTTACCTTCCAGGTCAGCCAAGTTGAGAGATATCCTCTGAGATCAATTCGTGTTCGACGGGGCTTTGCTGCATACGAAAGTGTAACATCGATTCGCATCCTATGGGATTCTCCAGGTCTTCTAAGCTCGTGAGGAATGGGTACCTGATAGATATGTGCAGTACGAGCTCCGATTTCGCAAAAACCATGTGTGACCAAAGTAATCCGATATGGCGAGTTACTTGTTGCGCGCTCCAAATCCGGGATTCCAAAGCCAATTTGTCGAAGTGTTTCAAGTGGATCACACGTATTGGCCCAATCAGGCCATCTTGCTGATTGAGCAATTAATGCACGATATAGCAAAGCAGGTTCGTCAGGCAACGAAGCCTGAATGCGAGCAGCTATGTGGGCAGCTTTTGGGGTTGCAAAGGAAGTTCCGATATCATCACGATCATGAGAAGGGCTTGGAGGATGCATCGTTGATCGGACGAGATCCGGACAAGCAAGAGCGCAATCACAAGAAAGTTGGGGTGGGTTGCATTCATCATGCACAAAATCACCACCATATTCCACGATGTCGGGCTTGATAGTTCCCCATATTCCAAGACCGGTTTTTGAGTAACTTGACGGCTCATCTGCACCACCAAAGGGAATCTTGTCACCCTCTTCCCGTCCCCCATAACCAACTGAACCTACGGTGAGAGCTTGAAGACTCTGGGCGGGGTTTGAAATGCGACAGGATGGCATTATGAGATAATCCGGATAGCTTCTACCTGCAAGATAATGTTGTATAATGCCAGGCATGCCAGGTTTTTTACTATTGTCCGGCAAATTTCCCGTAGATTGGAAAAAGAGAACATCCTTTTCATATGATATCATATCAATGGCTGCAGCCCAAGTTGACATATGCTTCAAGCGGCAAGGATATAAAGCGTTAATTGAATGATTATATAGTCTGGTTCTCTTCGTAGAATTATAAAATCTTTCGACCACATCAATTATATATTTGGGTGGGTAAAGAGTCTCAGGTACTGAACAATCACCATCCAAAACCTTTGCATTCTGCAGCCAAAATGAAAGGTTAAATTCTCCGTCATCAGGGATTTCCTCTTTGTAGAGAACCGCCCCCGCTACCCGTGTTCCATGGCCGCCTGGACTGACGTAATCTGCTACGTCCTCAGAATGGCCTTGTATGAAGCAGAATGAGGTTTCCTTGTCAATTGCCGGTTCAAGAAGAATATGCTCTTCCTGTATTCCACTGTCAATAATGCAAATACATGGAGCTTCATCTGCTGGTCTTGTGAGAATTGGTCGCGGTTGTTCGCCTTTCATTTTCTCTTCTAGTGGACGAATAGGTTCAAATTTATCAGGAAGAGAGACTTCAAATAGATAAGGGAAGTTATTGACTAGGTCACGCAATCCTTGTCCAGAAATGCGAATTCTGGCTCCGAGGCTATCGGGGAAGCGCAACATAGTGCGCTCTTCTGCTTCATAGAGTTTTAGTATTTCGCCATGATAGTCCGCGACAAAATTCATGAATTCGCATTCCCGCTCATCCTTTAATGTCTCCCAAGCTTGCTCGGCAGCGTCACGCTTTATTTCCCAAGCAGACAATCTTCTTTCAAAGGCCTCTTTGCTCTCCAGAATGCGACGCGGATGTTCTTTACAATATTTATCGAAATCTCTGCTGGGGTAACGCTTAATATATCCCTCCAGTCGTTTGATGAAATTCTCCTGCGTCTCTCCAATTTCTCTTTTCGGCGGCTCTTGTATCGTAATTGTGCCTATGCATTCAATAGATATATCTACGGTATATATATGGTCATCTATCAGCGTGGGCCAAATCCCAGCCAAATCATCCGATAAGATACGACTGATTCTATCGGTATCCTCTAGTATCTCATGAATTCGGGCAACATTACCGCTTCCGTATTTTTCCTCAGCAAAATCTTCAATTATTTCGCTTATCTCATCTAGATTGGTTGGAATCGATGATACAATAACATACCCATCCTGATCCTGCCTAACTATTTCAAATTTAAATGTGCTCACGAGCCAATCTATATCACCATCCGGCTCAACCTTCAGTAGCATGGGCACCCCTGGAGGTATTTCAGGAGATTCGGGAGAGCGAGCCTCTCTCCGTTGTGACCATGAGCCAGATGCTGCATCGAATTGTCCTCGAATGCGCTGGGAATGTCCTACCCTATTTCTTTTGTTTGCTCCAGTCTGCTCGTGCTCTTTTCCAAAACCGGGAGGTGATTTAGGTCGTCCTTCTCTAAAAAAAGGCAGTGGTAAATGAGGAAATAAATTGTTCTCTGGCATCGTCACTCACCTTTACTTAATTCTGCCACTGCCGACAATAAATGGTTGAGTTGCAAAGGAAGTTCATTTGCCAGAATGGCCTGCTTGGCCGCATCCTGTGCTGCTTTGACTACATAGGCTGCTGATTTTCCTGAGAGAGCAGAGGCGACTTCGTCCCAATCAATATTTGAAGAGACCTTCATGGCGGAAAGAGTCATCTTCAGCAATTTAAGCACTTCTCCAGAACCAGGAGGTGGTAATTCTAGAACCTCGTCAAAGCGCCGGAAAATTGCTTTGTCGAGGCTTGAATCAAGGTTAGTCGCGGCTACAAGAAGGCCTGGTGCATGATAGTCTTCCAAAAGCATAAGAAGTGTATTGACAATTCTGGGAGCCTCTCCTACGTCGTTAGGGTTTGCTCGAGAACGTGCAACAAAGTCACATTCATCTAGAAAGAGCAGAGTCGGTGTATGGCAGACTGCATCGAAGACTGAACGAAGATTGGAAGCAGATTCTCCAAAAAAGGAAGACATCACAGCATCAAAGTGGACTTTCATAAGAGGCAAACCAGTCGACCAAGCGAGTCTTTCAGCACCAAGAGATTTACCGCAGCCAGGAGGACCGTATAAAAGAATGCGCTTTCTATAGCCAAGACCATGCCGTGCCAACCTTTCTCTTGCTGAATACTCTTTTTCTATTCTTTGAAAGCGGCACTCCACTTCGAGCGGTAAGACCATGTGGTGCCGTAGTAATTCAGGGGGCAGTAATGTGCTCAGAGGCTGTTGATAGCGCTTGTTTGTAGGTAATGTACCAAGGGGAGGATTAGCTGTTTTTAAGGCACTTGTCTGATTGGAGCATTGAGAGAGGATTTTCTCCAGTTGGGAAGCCAATTTTTTATGGCCAAGCCTGCGCTCGTCTTCTAGAACATTTTGTGCAATCGTAATCAGACTTGGAGCGGATACCTCCTGAATAGTGCGGAACAGTCTTTTTAACAGATCGGCGTTCATGGGATCAAGTCCTTTGGTTCTTTGCTTCCTCGTCATTATATCAGGGAAGATGGGAAGTTTCAATGGATGTAGTTAGCAGACCATTAAAAACCGAGGGCTGACCTATCATCTTTTCCCCAGATTTTGGCTCAACTCCTGTTGCCGTTTATTAATTTCAAACGGTGTGATATAATAAGCGTTGTTTCCGATACGGAATATGATACAGTTTTTAAGGCAAAATTAGAGCCTTTTCACCTGTATCATAAACGAAGGTTTGTGAAGCACTATGATGATTGGCTATACAAGAGTCTCAAAAGCTGATGGCTCTCAAATTCTTGACCTGCAAAAAGATGCCCTTATTGGCGCCGGCGTTTTGAAAGAGTATATCTACGAAGACCAAGCTTCCGGCAAGCGCGATAACAGACCTGGTCTGGATGCCTGTATTAAAGCGCTGAGGGAGGGCGATGTCCTTGTGGTCTGGAAGCTTGACCGGCTCGGTCGCGATTTACGCCACCTTGTCAACACCGTTCAGGATCTTTCAGAGCGGGGGATCGGATTCAAAGTGCTTGCCGGTAAAGGAGCAAATATTGACACTACGACTGCAGGGGGCAAGTTCATCTTTGGGATATTCGCCGCTCTGGCTGAATTTGAAAGAGAGCTCATCCGGGAACGCACAAAGGCTGGTCTTGAATCGGCTCGCGCAAGGGGGCGCAAAGGGGGAAGGAGATTCGAATTGACAAAAGCGCAGGTCCGTCTTGCACAGTCTGCTATGGGAAATAAAGAAACCAGAGTAAGCGAGCTCTGTGCCGAGCTCGGGATTACCAGGGCCACGCTTTATCGCTACGTAGGCCCCGATGGAAGACTGCGGGAATATGGCGAGCGCGTTCTTGCTTCCTCAAAACAGGACCGTTAAGCCTTTTTGAATATCACAATGGATGACGCAAGCTCCCACGCTGCAGAAATTTACCAATTCCATGCATACATACGCCGTATAAGCCCTCTCATCTGGCGCCGAATTCTTGTCCATAGTGACAGTACTATTGCTGATTTACATTACATTTTGCAAATAGCCTTCGGGTGGACCGATACATATCTTCACCAGTTTTTGATACGAGGCAGAAACTACGGCATCGCTTATGTTGGAGGCATTACATTCTCTGACAATCCTCATAAGATAAGATTGAAAGACTTGAACCTGCGCTTGAAAGAGCGCTTTGTCTACGAATATAACTTTTTTCTTCACTGGGAGCTCGAGGTGCGTTTAGAAAAAATGGTGCCGTCAGTTCCCAAAAAGACATACCCAGTCTGCATTGGCGGTGATCGGATCTCTCCGCCAGAGGACTGTGAGGGTCCTGACGCCTTTATGAGTTTCCAACAGGGACTTTCTTTCTTTGATGTAATCGACATCAGGCAAAGGCTTATCGAAATTATGGAGGATAAGGAACTCACCGATGAAGAGAAAATCGAAGATTGCCGAGAAGTATTCGAGCCCTTAAGGTCATTGTTAGATGTCAGGAAATTTGATCGACGTGCTATAAATCAATGGTTAAAACGGTATGCAGTGAAAGAAAAAGGCTGGGAAGAAGCATTTGAGGAGGCGTAACGATATGAAGCTGAAGTTACAGATAATTGTAGAATCCGAAACATATGAGGTGCCTATTGTAGAGGAGATCGCCTGCCTGCAGAGGGAGGCATTGCTTCCCGAATCGCTTGGACTCAGTCTTCAGGAAGGAAAAGAGATTTTGAAGAATCTGCAGCACGCTATGGTATTCAGTCAGACAACAGAATACATAGCTCAACAGAAGCGCTGTCCACAATGCGGAAGAGAACACCCTCTGAAAGGGGAAAACCATATTACCTATCGCACTCCTTTTGGCAAATTGAACATACCGAGCCCACGGCTTTATGTATGTGCCTGCGATGCTTCAAAAGGGAAAAGTTTCAGCCCTCTTGCAGAAAAGCTGCCAGAGCGCACTTCTCCGGAATTGCTCTATCTTCAGAGCAAATGGTCATCCCTTATGTCTTACGGAATGACAGTTGATTTGCTTGAAGAGATTTTGCCATTGGAAACCAACGTGGCAAGCACCCTGTTGAATACACGGAAAATAGCAGAGAGGATTGAAGGCGAGCTCAAGGATGAGAAGCCGATGTTCATCGAAGGCTGTGAACGTGAGTGGGAAAAGTTACCGGAACCGCAAGATCCGCTTACAGTAGGAATTGACGGCGGGTATGTACGCGGCCGTGCTGAACAGGGCAGAGAGGCGGGATGCTTTGAGGTGATAGCCGGCAAAAGTATGCAGGAGCAGGGAGAAAATAAGCGATTCGGATTTGTAAGCACCTATGATGAAAAGCCGAAGAGACGTCTGTATGAAATGTTGATGTCACAGGGCCTGCAGATGAACCAGGCGATCACATTTCTTTCTGATGGAGGTGACACAGTCCGTGATTTGCAACTTTATATGACTCCTTATGCCGAACATATCCTGGATTGGTTTCATGTCACGATGAGAATCACAGTTATGAAGCAGATGGCAAAAGGACTCCCCGTATCCGAGTTACTCAAAGATATTGAACATGACATCGAAAGCACGAAATGGTATTTGTGGCACGGCAACGTATTTCGTGCACTGCAGTTGCTGGAGGATATGGAAAATAATCTGGATTGCGTTGATTCAGAGAAGAAAATCCTTAACCTGAAAAAAGCTGTAAGTGAATTTCAGGTATACATATCAAGAAACAGAAATTTCATCCCAAATTATCAACAACGTTATTTCTATGGGGAATGTATTTCGTCTGCATTCGTAGAATCAACAATCAACGAAGTTGTGAGCAAACGAATGTGCAAGAAGCAACAAATGCGATGGACTCAGAAGGGGGCACACCTGTTATTGCAGGTGAGGACAAAGACATTGAATAACGAGCTGAAGGAAACGTTTCAGCGATGGTATCCCGGATCTCAGACCAGAGAAGAGAAAGAGGCAGCCTGAGGTTTGCCCTCGGTTTTTAATGGACTCCACAGGAGTCGATCGAGGATCTGGAAAAGTCAGAGGGCAGCCCTTAATTTTTAATGGACTCCTACTTTCACGGTGTGCTGCTCCCTTCGAAAAAATTATTAAAATGTATAATTCATTAATAATTAATGTCTATTTTACATATTATTACGTTTTTTGTCAATATGCTTTATGAGTATTACGTTGAAATTATCATTCATTATAGATATAATAAGGAAAAGAGCAGGTGATTACTTAATGGATATTAGCCAGAAGATAAGAAAACTGAGAAAAGAGAAAGACTGGACACAAAAGGAATTGGGTGCCCGAATGGGGATGGATCACAGAAATGTCACCAAATACGAAACAGGAGCCTTTAAGCCATCTATTAAAATTGTGAAACGATTTGCGGATGCCTTTGAAGTTTCGGTGGATGAGTTGATTTATGACGAACATGAGGTAAGGCCGGAATTGCTCATTGCGGATAAGGAATTACTCAGACAGTTTCAGGAAGTCGAAAAACTGCCGGAAGAAGATAAGCATGTAGCCAAAAAAGTCATTCAGGCAATACTCATGAAGAAGCAGCTTCAGGATTTATTGGAACTGCAGAAATAATCCCAATGACAGGCTGCCATATGCCTGACTTTTCTCCGGAAATCTGAATCGGGATTTCTGGCTTATCTTTACACGACCAGTCGACTCATAACCAAAAACTCTCACCAATGGTGAGAGAAATCAGCTCGCCCTCAAGAAGAATAGAACTCCGCTTTTAGATGGGCATTTTGTGAATGGCGCTCTGTGCATTCCAGCGCCTATGAGAGTAATGAAAAAATCTGGGCGATTTCACATGCCCTGATGTGCTCAAATCCATATGTCATAAGTATTTGGAGAGCTATCTTTCCTGTAGTTGTAATTTATGTTACAATATGGTTGTAATAAAGATTGCAACAGACGGAATCAGGAGCAGATATCATGAAGATAGATGGTCATCTGGAGATATTGAAAGAAGTTTTTTTAACCATTGACACCTGTATAGATAAAGGAATTGAACAATTTCAACGCACCATCGGTTTCCAGACCTCTCTGGGAGCTGTCGAAATGTTGGAGCTCTACCTCCATAAGAAGAACCTATTCTCATTGAGCGCAAGAATCAACCACGCCTGGATGAAGTCTCAGAACAAGATCAGGGAAAAGATCGCCTTTGAGTTTCCCAGGAAGCAGGAGATTATAGAGCTTCTTTACTATATCGAAAAAAACCGCGATGAACTCTGCTATGGCAAGAAAGTTGATCCACTCAGGATTGCAGAGCAGTTGGAATACTTCAATCGTCTCAAGGAGATTTTCAGAGAGGTGGGATTAGATGAAGTATAGCACGGTCGTTCCCTATGCCATGGATTTTGTTTCATTTGTTCTCGAGCACATTTCACACAGGTACGCTGAGTACATAAAAAACATACTCCTCTTCGGCTCCGGCGCCAGGGCTGAATATACGAAAGAGAGTGACATAGACATCTTTTTTGAGGTTTCAGAAAGCATTGAATCAGTGGAGAAGGAAGTGGCACGTGCGTCTGAAGAGTTCTATTCTTCTGTAAAAAATAAGGGATACTGGAAACTTAAGGGTTTCAGGCAGATTTTCAGCTGTAAGGTAGGTACTCAGGAGGTATGGGAAAACATATATCCCGCTCTTCTCAGAGATGGAATTGTGCTCTATGGGAAATACTATTCTTCCGAGATTCGGGGCAGGAATCAAGTTCTTCTATTCTGGGAGAATATTCATTCTTCCACTACCCGTATCAATCTTTATCGCACACTATACGGCTATACTGCACGGGGAAAGAAATATCCGGGAATGCTGGAGCGTTATGAAAGTGCGAGGCTTTCCAAGGGTTCCATTCTTATCCCTCTGGAATATCGTCAGCATTTCAGGGATCTCTTCAAAAAACTGAAAGTTCCCATGAAGGAATTGTTGGTGAACCTTCTTTGAAGGGCTCTGAGGTCGTCCGATCCGAAAAATAGGCCAGGAATAACATGATTTTTTCAACCATAAAAAATAATCTACACTGTACGCTTGTGGGGTGTCGTTGAGCTCTGCTCAATGAGACCACGTAAGCAACCAGCAGACTTCCGCTCAGCTCGCAGCCATCCATTTCAGTCTCACGGCTTTCGTGCAAATGCCCAGCTGCCGAGTGCCGACCAGGCTCTGCTTTTCGTGAACGCCACCAAGTGCCCGCAGGGCCTGCTTCTGCAGGTCGCTGCTCCTTTACTTCCGACCTGCAGAATGCCCGTGGTGAGGTGCAAAATCGGCAGAGGGGGCTCCGGGGGTGAATGCCGATTTTAGTCCCCCCAAGAGCTGGTTCCCCCTCCAGTGCAATGCCCCCTAACCTTATTGGGGGATGCCAAGGAGGGGGTGGTCTGGAGGGGGAAACTGCGGCGGGGGGACGGCACAGGACTGATATCACGACTGTTACGCCTCACCACGCGGCAAAGGCCCTGCGGGCAAGACTCGTGCAGACCAACTACATATCCGGGCGACGAATCGCATCCCCGATCGCTAAAGGAGAAGTGGACTGAAGGGGATGGGTGAGTCGCCCGTGCGATACGAAGGACGGAGAGCTCAAGCTTCCGAGTGGCACCCTGACAATCCCCAAAAGCCTCGCAGCAGAGGTCCCCTCGTGCCCGAAGGCCGGCACGAGGGGACCGAGGTGTGCCGACCAGACCAAAGGAACTCGGGGCGCTTGAACATTGTGCGGTGCAGAAAATCAGGCCATAGTGTCCGATGGTGAGACAAATAAACCATCCAGCTCCCGATCGAGATCCTGACTGACTCACGAGCGGCTCGCTGAAGTGTAAGAAAGCCGGAACAGAAGAAGGGCTGGCCGATCCGGTGATAGGACTTTCGGTGAGGCAGATTCGGCGGATCGTGGAGGAAGCCGGTGAGATAACGGGGATCTCCCAGAAGTATGCTGTGATGGATAGGGGGTTTTCAAGCCACAGCTTACGTCACGCCTTTGCGACGCATTGTTATGAGAACGGGATGAGGACGCTTACGATGAAGAAACTGATGGGGCATGAGTATCTGGCGACAACGGAAATTTATTTGTATACTTCGATACGGTATGAGATGGAGGAGTTTAAGAAGGTGGGGCCGCTGGGGGGGGGGTCGTGAGAGTCTTGGGCACGAAACATCGATTGTAATCATATATTCATGGCGCATCGCCCTAAAATAGGTCGGTTTGGTGTGCAGAAATATGATTGTAATCGTAAGGGAGGTAATATGATTACTTTTTGGCCCCGTGCTTACGGAGGAGATCCGCTATTCTTTTATAACCCTGTTTTAATGCTTTAGTCAATGGAGTTCTGCCATAATTATCAGCTAAATTTACATCAGCGCCTTTGTTTATTAAATATTCAATTATATCAATTTTATTGCATTTTATCGCCATATTTAGTGCAGTTGTTCCATAATCGCTCTTAGCATTTACATCAGCCCCTTTTGAAGCAATTAATGCTACTATTTCTATTTTAAACGCAGATGCAAATATTAAAGCTGTCATGCCTGAATCATCTTTTAAATTCACATCAGCTCCTCTGGATAGAAGAAAATTTACTACATCAAAATGATATATACCAATCATTAAAGGCGTAATATTACCATTAGATGTTTTTAAATTTATTAAATTAGGATTTTTTTCTAATAATTCCCTTAGTTCTTCAATATTTCCGTTTTCTGCCGCATCAAAAATAGGATGCTCATAAATCATCAACTTTATCACCTTTGGAAATAAATTATGGGAAGTATTCCAATAAAAGCCCCTGAACCAATATAATATGATTGTGCAATTAATCATTAAAATAAGGAAGTTCTGTAACCACAGCCTTTCATCATAGTTTCATACAATTAGGTGGTGTTGTTAAGAAAATACCCAATTAATTATCAAATTTATATATTTAAATTTATTTTAAATACTCATTTATATTATAATTTTACATTTATGTAAAAACTATATTTCCGGGAGGATATTTAAAATCAATTACATGACCCACCATGGATTTGCACTTTGCTAAAGCTTTATTGCATTCCGCTTTCGCTTTATATTCTTCACAGTCACCATAAAATTTACCAATAAAATCTCTGGAATAGTCATAACAGTCATTCCACGCTTTTTCGCAACGATCTTTTCTACTATCTCCGCCATCCGGCTTGGGCTTGGGCTTAGGTTTGGTAATATCAACGAAAATAGTAATTCCAACAACAGTGACGACAATACCGACTACGATCAATATTTCGAGACTGGCTACAAAAGCTCCAACCACTTCACCAGATGGATCAACAAAGTTTATAGGATTGTTTATCGCATATGCATAGACATTAGGATCCCGATAATCTCTTGATATAAACCTTCCAGTAGAGGGATCATAATACCTCGCCCTCAAATAATACAACCCCGAATCCTGATCCCACTGCTGCCCAGTAAATCTATACGGATTGTAAGAGGAACCGGTGGAGGCCACAAGCTCCCCGAATGGCTCGTACTCGTAAGTATCAGTCACATTCCCAGAACTGTCTGTGAGAGCTAGCACAGAACCCAGTGCATCAGTGATATAATACTTCTTAACCCCACTAACCTTTATGGCAATCAAGCCTGCGCCGAGAATGTATGATGCTTTGGGATTACCAGAACCATCTGTTTCGTTGATGACATGAGGTAAACTGGAAAGACTCCAGTAATAATTTGTAATATCTCCTGCGTTATCTTTGCGATATGTTCTCAAGCCCATATAGTCATACTTCATCGAGCTTTTTGTGCTGTCTGGATAGTTTATATATATAAGTCGATCATCATAGCTCCAGTCATAAGTTCGCTCAGTATTATCTGTAGAGTCGTATTCGGCAATGAGACGCCCTTTCAGGTCATATCTATAGGAAATATCCCCTGCATAACTCATCTCGTCGCAGGCATCGTGACCATATTCCGTTGTATCTAAGGAAGTTCGGCTGGTAAGCCAGTTTCCCATTGGATCAAAAGTATACCGTGATACAAGAGAGCCATCCTGGTTAACGCTCGTCAAGCGGTACAACGCATCATAGCTGTATCCATAGCTTTTTAATGAGCCTGGAGGTATTTCTACGGTCTTTCTAGTTCTATTGCCTACCTTATCACAGGTATAGTTAAGGTCATAAAGAGTGCCGGAAGTGTTGGACCATTTGATACGAATGAGATCGCCACGATTGTTATACGTATATTCCCCTGTCACGCCATTGGGATATTCGATTTTGGTCATTCTTCCAGCGTCATCATGGGTATACGTTGTAGTATCTCCTCCATGAGTCACAGTGTATAACTGGTTTGCATCAGTATAAGTATACGTAGTGGCTTCGTTATTGATGTCCGTGAGAGTAGTCAATCTCCCTCCGTCGTCAAACCCGTATTGGATGGTTTTGCTCCCCGGATAGGTTATCTTTTTCAGGCGGTTAAGCGCGTCGAATTCGTATTCGACGTTATCTGATGGGTCGAAACCGTAATATTCGCTGCCATAAGTGAATTCACTATAGCGCTGTCCTGGTTGTATTACCTCTGTTATACGCTGCAGCTCGTCATATGTGAACTGGAAAAATGAGCCATCATTTAATTTGACTTTTGTTGGATTGCAAAGAAGATCTCGGTAAGAGGTGGTGTTATGGCCATTGGGATCGGTTTGAGTGCTGGTGTTGCAGTATGGATCATAGGCCATCAGCGTCGATCTTCCCATTGGGTCAGTGCTTTTTGTCAGACGGCCTGTGAGATCGTATTCGAACCGGCTTACATGACCATTCGTATCCGACAATGAAGTGACGTTGCCATACCTGTTGTATGTAGTTTCCACAGTATCACCAAGAGCATCCACCGCCTTAATGAGGCGGTTTGATATATCAAATACGCTCTGAGTAGAGCGGTTATTGGCATCGGTTACAGAGATTTGGTTGCCGTTCTCATCAAACGAGAAACTTGTTTCATAACCTGCAGGGTCTATCGTTTTGGTGACTCTGTTACAGAGGTCATACTCTGACCTGCTTGTATTACCTAGAGGATCTGTCGCTGATAACACATTTCCCACAAGATCGTGAGTAAATGCGGAAGTCTTCCCCAAAGGATTTGTAACAGATATGACTTCTCCGAAATACCCATAATCAAACGCTGTCGTATGGGAATTCGGATCGGTGACAGTATGCAGAAGACCCTTCTTATAGCCGCTGTCATAGTATGTATTGACGGAAGTTTTGTTTAACGCATTGGTAGAGGTAAGGAGATTGCCCGTGGCCGGGTCGTAAGTGGACGAGGACTCGTAATTGAATGGCTCCGGACTTATAGTCTTCGTCACTTTGGTAGGCCAGTTTGAGTCTGTATATTCATAAGTTGTGGTATTTTCAAGCTGATCTGTGCTTGTAAGAAGGTTGCCTGTTGCAGAGTCATAGGTGTATGAGCGGACTCCCATACGAGGATCGGTGACTGTGAGTAAGCGATGGGCCGTGTCATGAGTGTAGGAGAAGGTATTACCAAGAGGATCGACTGAAGTAACAAGATCTCCAGTAACATTATACTCATACACATAGGTCCTGTCCTCTGTCGTAACAGTTGTAGTCCTGTTATCCCAGTCATAGCTGTAATGCACGCTGAGGCCGCTTGAGAAATACAAGTCTTTTACGCGCATTTCATCGGGTCTGGGACCAAGCTGCGTTGTCTGAACCCAGAGTCCCTTGGGGAAAGAGATGGATTTCAGCAGGGCAAGAGACTGATGATAAGTATAGCTGGTCACATTTCCCATAGGATCGGTATAGGATTCGAGTATCCAAAGGCCATCGGCATCAGGTCTCGTGGTGGTATAGATAAAAGTTCTGTTCGCCCAGTCTGTCACAGTGATGATTCTCAGTAAAGGAGTTTGCACATCATAGGAAAAATTTAAAGTTCTGCCTGATGTGTCAATGATTTGAGTGATACGAGTCTCACCGCTGCTGTCATCCCACAGGTATTGTATCTCATTTCCGATGGTATCCCGTATTCTCAGGAGATAGCCCATTGACGAATCAAATATTTTCTTAAGACCGCTCAAATAGGTGATCGTCATTGTGCCGTTATAGTTATCCACGAGCTGAAGCTTATTGTAATTCCCATATGGAGAATAAGAGCCATTGGTCCTTACGAAGCGGTATGCATCAGTCATTGTAGCATTGTAGAAAGTGACGGAGCCGTCATCTTCATCGAAATAGAGGTACTCATGAAAATCAAATGTCCAGCCTTGTGCGAAGTATCCGTATGGACGGCTGGTGGCATAAATGAAAAGGCTGTTGAAATATCGTTGCAATGAGACACTCATACCTTTGCCGGGAAATACCATATCATTTACTGTCGCAGTAAGGCTACCGGTATAAGGATCAACATCAAGAGTCGTTGTTTTGTTAGAAAAACTTATCATGACAAAGTATCTCCTGGCAATATTTTGCAAATTAAGTAACGTTATTCACAAACCGAGCTCATTTATAAAGATATTCGGAGTCAATTGGCTCTGCAGGCGCATTTTCTGGTTTACAATAACCATGTTTTACGGGTGGTTTGGGTGGCTTTTGATTGTCGCCTCCATTCCCGCCTCCACATGGACAAGTTTGAATCCCCGAACAGAACTTCATAGCCTTCTCGGTATAGCTCGCCGCAAGATCCTTCGAAGCAAGACTCTTCGTTGCCGGCACTGACACACGGAACGTCGGCCCATAGCCACCATTCAGCGGAACGGTGTTTCCGCCATCGTCCTTACCGTCCCAGCGGAGCGCCACGAAGTTTCCAGCCTGCTGCGGACTGTCCATGGTGCCGCTCAGAGTTCTCACTGTCGTGCCGTTCCTGTCTACGAGATCGACTGCGTAGACGAACTGGGCAGGCGGCGGAGCGCCATCAAAGTTTACGTCAAACTTGAAATATGCCGTGCCTCCCGTTTCCGGGAAGAAGGGGTTTGGTCCGTATCGTATGTTCGTTATTGTAATCGTTCCTGCCATAACGGCGCTCCTTTCAGGTGTTTACCATCCGCGTCTTGCAATCAGGCGGTAGTAGCCTGATGTGGATGAGGCGGAGCCGTAGAAGATCGGGTATGCGAAGCCAGACGCGCCGTTCACCTGGCAGGCAAGCGGCGTGATGCCGGTTACGATGCCGCCGTGGCCGGTGCCTCCGTCTCTGAAGTAGCCGACGCGATGGACGTTCTGGGTGCCTGCCGCGTCTGTCGCCCCCA
>Ga0302252_1000504_pt1 | contig 33255 bp, 41 predicted proteins | sample AAG_RA_Leu_MG_FD_193511 | JGI IMG/M metagenome (GOLD analysis project Ga0302252, IMG submission 193511) | Enriched activated sludge microbial communities from anaerobic digester in WTTP, New Holstein, Wisconsin, United States - AAG_RA_Leu | ecosystem: Engineered > Bioreactor > Anaerobic >... | reverse complement strand
ACCTCAAACTTGGACATCACGGAATGGCCCGACGTCTTCCCCAATCGCATCCTGGGGGCAGCCACCATCGACCGTCTCCGCCACGGCGCCTACAAGATCGTCCTGGATGGAAAGAGCTATCGCACTGCCCAACCAGGGTCAGGAACACAAAAAACAAGCTGTCAAAGAACAGAAAAACAAGCTACGAAAGGAGGTCAAAGCGCCTGATTGAAAGGGGGGTCCGAAGACCCTTTTGCAACCCTTTTCACTGGCTCCATTACGGCGAAAATCGGTGGCTCCATTATGCCGATCATTGACAAAGAAGGGCCAGTTCAATCCGGCTGTTTCCAGGAGATCTCCATTCTCGAAAGCATTTCTTTGTCCCGATCATGCTCAGCATTGGAGAATGGCAAAAGAGGCAGCGGGAAAAGCAATCAGGGGTCGAAGGAATCCCTTTATTCAGACTCCTTGGGAGAAGAGATATAACCTGTCATTGGTCGTCAATTTCTACTACCCCCGATCCATACAGGCGAAGGGAAAGCTTGCGCCATGGGAGAGCAACAAATCGTTGACTTTTATCGGCGACATTATAATTGATGGAAAGACATTGCCGGCGGATCGCATCCGGTTTTACCGGCTGAGTTATCCGCCAACCGATTTAAATTATCATTAAAGGCTCTTTTATGATCTTCAAGGCCATAGAATTCGCAACCAAAGCCCATTCCGGCCAATATCGGAAAGGAACGAAGATCCCTTACATCACTCACCCTCTGAACGTCGCGAAGACCTTGATACAACTGGAATGCTCAGAGCCGGTCATTGTGGCCGGGATTTTACATGATACGCTGGAAGATACCCGAGTTACCTTTGATGAGCTTCAAAACCTCTTTGGAAATGAGATCGCGAATCTCGTCAAGTCGGTGTCGGAGCCGAACAAATCAGATTGGATATGGGAAAATCGGAAGGCGCATACGCTCAATATCCTGAAGAAAGAGGCATCCCAGGACCATCTCGTATTGTCTTTTGCCGATAAGATGGACAACATCCGGTCGATCCGTGAGGATTGTGAAAGAATCGGGAATGAGCTGTGGAAAAGGTTCAATCGCCCAAAAGAGAAACAGAAATGGTATTACGAGCAACTGGCGGAGGTCTTTTCTGAAAGGTTGAGTGATGATAAGTGTTCACCTCTGATTGACTCTTTCAATGCTGAGGTAAAAAAAGTATTCGGATGATGTAGAGGCAAAAAGTGGCCAATACGATTTTCATGATTCACGGCATGACCGCCGGCGGCTGGATCTGGGATAAATACCGGCAGTTCTTCGAGCAGAAGGGATATGCCTGCATCACCCCGACTATGCGTCATCATGATAGCGATCCCAAAGTTTCCCCTCACCCTGAACTCGGCGCCACCAGCCTCAGGGACTACGTAAATGACCTCGAAGCGGAGATCAGGAAGCTCCCGGACAAACCCGTCATCATGGGCCACTCCATGGGGGGACTGATCACGCAGATTTTGGGAAGCAGAGGACTGGGAAGTACCCTGGTTCTTTTATGCCCTGCTCCGCCTGCCGGCATTCCAATGTTTGAATGGGCTGCAATCAAAGGAACCTGGCGATCAATGAAAATCGGGTTCTGGAAGAAACCTCTCAAGCAGTCGTATGAAGACGTTAAATATTCAGTCCTGAATCTTACCCCTGAAGATGAAGGGAAAGCGTTGTACGACAGGCTGGGATATGAGTCAGGAAGAGCAATGTGGGAGATCGGCTTCTGGTTTTTTGACACCCGGAAAACCACCTATATTGATGAATCAAAGATCACCTGCCCGGTTCTCGTCGTTGCCGGTGGCCAGGACAGAATTCTGCCTGCTTCCGTTATAAAAAAGATCGCGAAAAAATACCGGGCAACAGCCACTTATAGAGAGTTTTCCAATCATGCGCACAATATATTGTTGGAGCCGGGATGGGAGGGCGTAACTGAATATATTCAGGAGTGGCTTGAATCCGCATCTGAAGGTAATCAACTATGATCGAGAAGATCATCTCGGGTGGCCAGACCGGCGCTGACAGAGCCGGGATTGACTTCGCCATCAAACATAATATCCCTTACGGCGGCTGGCTTCCCATGGGCAGGAAGACAGAAGACGGAACTCTCCCGAATCATTATCAGCTTCAGGAAATGCCCACCCCTGATTATTCAAAACGGACAGAGAAAAATGTCCTGGAAGGCGAAGGGACGGTCATTGTCTCTCATGGTTTTCTCACCGGCGGATCGGCACTGACAAGGGAGTTTGCCAAACAGCACCGGAAGCCTTGGATACATCTCGACTTCAATGAATTATCAATTCCTGAAGCGGTAGCAAGATTGCTTTTCTGGATCAAGAGAAACAACATCCGAATTCTGAACGTCGCCGGCGCCAGAGCAAGACAAGATCCAAAGATATATGAGACGACGATGGCTCTGTTGGAAAAGACTCTATCGACAGGAGAAGAAAGAGCATGAACACAATGAAGATCATACTTTTATTGAGTGCCCTCTCAGGACTCTTGATGGTAGCCGGTTATTTTATTGCGAGGGGTACTGGCGTCATTATTGCTCTGATTATATCAGTCCTGATGAACTTTGGCAGTTACTGGTTTTCAGATTCAATAGTATTGAAGATGTACGATGCCCATCCCGTGACCAGACAGGAAGCACCTAATCTTTATAATGCCGTGGAATCCCTTGCCGCAAAAGCAAAGATTCCCATACCCAAAGTCTATATCATACCTTCTCAGACACCCAATGCCTTTGCTACCGGCAGGAATGAAGACCATGCCGCCGTTGCCGTCACAACCGGCATTCTGAAAATACTCAATCAGGATGAACTGGAAGGTGTGATTGCCCACGAATTGTCGCATATCAAACACAAAGACATTCTGATCAGTACCATGGCAGCGACCATGGCCAGCGCAGTTGTCATGCTCTCGCGATGGGCCATGTTCTTCGGCAGTGATGACCGGGGGACAATAGGCGTAATTGCCATGGCTATAGTCGCGCCCATAGCCGCAACAATAATACAAATGGCCATATCGCGATCACGGGAATACGAGGCCGATGCAGGAAGCGCACAGGTGTCAGGAAAACCCTTGGCTTTGGCCAGCGCCCTATCGAAGCTTTCCACTGCGGCAAGGCAGAAACCGATGAATACAAATCCCTCAACTGCCCATATGTTTATCGTTAATCCATTATCAGGAAGCGCCGTCATGAATCTTTTCAGTACACACCCTCCCATTGAAAAGAGGATCGAGAGATTGCAGAAGATGAAGGGTGGCGAGTTCTGAAATGACGACTCTTGATCTGCCCAAAACAGTAGCCGAGGCCGTCGAAATGCTTCATGCCAATATGAGCCTGAACGACGAAATTGCGCTGGCTTCCATGAATGAAGAAGACCTTATTGATGCCCATTTCGCCCTTGGTTATCATATCAGAAGCTAGTTCGGCCTCTGGAAGGAAAACGAATCTCTACTTGAATCTTGCCGGGCAATAGCGGGTGATAAAGAACTCTCTGTTGATGACGCGTCGATGCTGATCGTAAAGGAACTATGGGAAAAAGTGAAAGAAGAAAGCATCTTCAGGACTAAGGGGACACTATGAATAAGTATCTGAAAATTACCTATGTCGGCCTATCTTTTATGCTACTCTACTTTGTATGGGATCACTTATCCTCCAACGATGGTCAGGACATGCTTTTAAGTCGCTTAATGGAGTTCCGGTTTTTGGGTTTTATCGCGCTGATGCTTGCCTTTTATTTTATCTTCTTCAATTACCTGGGAAAAAGAAATAAGAAAGACGAATCAACGGGAGAAGAAAATGACAGACCTTAAGAATTTCAAGAGAACGATCATGGAGCTTATCGGGATGGAGCGCCGAGCAGTATCAAATGTAAATATGAAGATAAAGGAGGTATCATCGTGACAAAAAAGATTCTGGTAATACTGGGAAGCCCAAGGAGAAGAGGCAACAGTGCAATATTGGCAGAACAGATAACCAAGGGTGCAAAATCCGCCAAGGCAAAAGTTGAGATTATCTACCTTCAGGGGATGAAGATCGCGCCTTGCAGAGCCTGCGATACCTGTAGAAAAGTAAGAAGTAAGGGATGTGCAATCAAGGATGATATGCAGAGTCTTTATTCAAAGGTCATCGAAGCCGACGCCTTGGTTATCGCCAGCCCTGTTTACTGGTTTAATATGTCTGCCCAAACCAAGATATTTCTGGACCGCCTACATGGTCTGCCTGCTTATAAGGATGATGCTTTAAAGGGTAAGCGGATTGCCATTGCCATGAGTTATGGCGGCGAAGACCCCTTTGATTCAGGATGTGTAAATGCCCTGCGGTCTTTCCAGGATTCCTTTGCATATAAGGAATCCAATATCGTCGGCATGGTTTATGGGAGCGCTGAAGGAGCGGAAGAGATAGCATCGAATGAGAAACTAATGCAGGAGGCTGTTGATCTCGGGAAGAAGCTTGTTTCGGAATCATAGCAGCAAAAGGGAATAATCAGATGGCTAAACAACTTGATCCCAAGGAGCTTGTATCATTCAAGGAACTGCTCATGTCCGAAGTCATCCAATGAGAGGCGCTGATCAACCTGCTGGATAAAAAAGGCATCATCAGCAAGCATGAGCTTCTGGAAGAGATGAAAAAAGTTCAGCAACCATGTTAAAAGCCCAGGATTAGCCCATGAAGAGAGCCATTTTGTTGATCACTTTATTGATAGCGATATTCTCATTCCCACCTTTCCTGTATGCATGGGACGGATATGATTATGGTACCGGCGATTATTGTCACCTTGCACATTAATCTGATGCCAATTTTTCACATTTGTTTGATGTCCTGCAATAATAATAGCGGTACTGGTTTTGTTGAACATCTGGTTAATGGTTGGAGTTACCCACAGCCAAGTTTGCGTCCGCGCTGCTTTGCGGCAGGGCTGCGGCCGGAGGTTGGCTATGGATAACTCCTACAGTTGGGCATTGATGGATGTCTTTGGCATAATGAGCATTTGGGTCACATGATTTCCGTAGCTGCGATGCGAACATGCTCCGGTGAGATGAGTTGGCATTTTTCCCGTGCGGAGGCGACAAGGGCGCCCTTAGCCAGGAAGTTGGCTCTGCGGAGCAGACCTCCCGATCCCTGGTGGACGGCGAGGATGGCCTCATCGGGGAACAGTTGTTCTTTGACGCCGGCGATTTTCAGATGATGTTTGATATAGCCATCCATATCTTTGTACTTGAGACCTTCGAGGTGGCTTTTGCCGATGACGCGGGAAGCCAGGGGTCTTGAGGTATGGAACATCAGATTATCGACGAGGTTGTTTTGTCCCGCCAGGATGATGGGGAGCAGCGGTTTGGAATCCATGTCGAACTGACTGATGGTATGGAGTTGGGCCAAGATTTCCAGTCTCATAAGCGAGGCCTCGTCGATGATCAGGACGGGGGTCTGTTTTCTCTGGGTGATTTCGATAACGACCGTTTTAAGGGTGCGTATCAGCCTGGCCAGAGAGTTGGTCTGGCCGTCCATGTCGAAGCCGCTGCATATCTGTTTCAGGATGTCGGCCATGGGTCCGGTAGTGGCTACGATGGAGACGACCCGGTATTGAGAGGGATGGAGCTTTCCGGCGGCATGGCGCAGGGCGGTGGATTTGCCGCTGCCCACATCGCCGGTGATGATGGAGACGGCGCCCAGACTAAGGGCGTAGAGGCAGCGTTCCGTGACAGCCTTAAGCCCCGGCAGGGGATAGAGATCCTCCAGTTGGATATCCTGGGCGAAGGGTTCTCTCTGAAACCCGAAGAAGGTTTTATAATTCATGGTCCACCTCCCCGAAGAGTTTTCCGCCCGTATATTTTTCGGGTACCGGAGCGGGAGGGTTGGATTTTGGCAGGAGGCTGACCCGACTGTGTTCCCGGCGAATGCGGCAGTTGATGCTCATATCCAGGGGAACGAGCATTCCATGAGACACTCCGTTTTGGAAGGCCTCCACTCGGAGCGGTTCGTTTTCATGATAAAGGAGTGTTATGGTCTTTCCGATCAGCGGGATGGGGGCCTCATAGAGTTTGCCGCCGAGGGAGACCGTCCGGTCCCGGTCCACTTTCCTGCTCGCGTGGACGCGGAAGTAATCGTGGAGATCCTTCGGCGCCTCTCGAACCAGATGGGCGTGCTTGAGATACCGGTTGAGGGGAGTCTGCCTCGTGCTGCTGTGGATTGTCGCATGATATTGTTCGTCAAGCCATTTTGCAAAGGAATCATTGAGTTGAGCAAGAGAAAGCGCTGCGGGACAAGTTGGCAGAAACTGCATTCTTACCGTCCGGAAGAACCGCTCGATCTTTCCCTTCCCCTGAGGCTGATAGGGCTTGGAATGAATCAGGGCGATGCCCAATGCCGCCGTGGCATGACTCAACAGGTGCGATCGGAAGGCGGGTCCGTTGTCCACGTACAGCTTCCTGGGAAGACCCCGTTTCGCCAAGGCAATCCACAAGGCGGCAACATAAGTTTCCACCCGTTCGTTCAGATAAAACCCGGCATGCGGGATCAGACGGCTCATATCGTCGATAAAGGCAAACAGGTAGGCTTTGCGGGTTTTGCCTTCCACCAGGACCTGAGGGCCGTGCATACAGTCGGACTGCCAGATGTCGTTGGGCAACTCCGCCTCGAACCGCCGGCGGTCTTCCGCAACCTCCTGCCGCTTCAGCAGTCCCCGCTCCCGGAACAGACGGTAGATCGTGACCGGATGCGCTTTGACATCTGGAGTGAGGATTTTCCGCAATCGGGCCTCCCGCATGATGACGGGCATGGAAGCGCCCCGGAGCTGCTTCCTGAGTTCCACCAGAGACAGAACCGTCTCCTCGTCGAGAACCCGCGGTCTGCCCCGGTCTTTCCGGACTTCGGGATAAAGACTCTCCAATCTCCTGCCGCCCTTCTCGTACCGCCCGACCCAGGCAAGGATCGTCGAGGCGCTGATAAAACTCCGCTCGGAATAAGGGATCTCCCAGACGCAGGCAGTCTTCTCCTGCAAGAGCCTTTTGCGCTCCCCCCGCTCCAGCTTCCGATCGCCGATCAGATCGTGGATGACACCAAACCGGAACTGGGTCACCCGACTTTTCGCTTCTTCGTTCATGGCAACAACCTCCTTTGGGATTTTGAACCCCCATACCAGAGGCGCCACAACGAAATCGCCGCAAAAACAAGGTGGGGCGCTCGTCATAAAAATAACGGTTCAAAATGTTCTGAGGTTTTGCCAAAAAGAAAAGCCTTCAAATGGAACAAGGTGGGTTTGATCACGTTGGCCTGCCGGGAAGCCCACACCCGCAAACAGCGATACCAGTACTGCTGGTTCTGCCGGACCACGGAAGAATGCCAGCGATTCTCTTCTGTCTTGCTGCACAGACATTTGGAAACGACTTCAGCGGAATACCTTAGCCCCTTCAGAAAATCCCGGGGCCGACAGGTGTGGACAGCCGAACAATCGGGACACCGGAAACGCTTCATCAACAGCGCCTCCAGGTACCCCTCCAAATACCTCGTTACAAACCCGTGGCCCCACAAACGCTTGCCCAAACACGACGGACATCTCTCGGGTCTGGGCCAAGGATACGCCTTGCCCAGAGTAAATATTTCCTTTACAACCACAGGAAAATGCAGTATCAAAAAACCTCTTTTGGGAAGGGTTATCAAGGTTGGGGAACTGGACAATTCCACCGTGATGACCCTTTTTCTTTCGTGTCAGATTAATACGATACTTTCCTCCATCTATACAAAACATCGTGATAAAAAGATACCTCTCGCAAATAGTTTATTGCGCAGGGTGACAATATGTCGAGATAGACGATCAGGAATTAATCAAGCCTGGTAATCAAATCGTTATTTACGATTATGCAGATCAAACCTACCATGAAGTGGAGATAATTTCCTTTAATCGCTTGGCAAACCCCGAAATAGAAGCTTACGATTATGATGCCTACGAATACAGGACCTTCGAGATGGAAGGTGTTTCAATAGGGAAAGCTTCTGCGTCATGAACCATCCAAAAGAATTGTGCCGGATCAAGAAAGCAGTAAAGGCAATAATCAGGCAGCATCGGGAAGGGATTACCTATATGGACATATGCAGGACAATGCAGCAACAAAATCTTTTCTCAGGAACATATCGCAATCTGCTCTCCCAAAGCACTGCGGTTCTTGGATTATTGATTGAAGAGGGAAGCATCAGAGTTACGGGTGAAGGAACATCGAAAATTTTTACCTATGGGGAATAAATGATTACGGTAATGAACAATTAGAAGGGGGTTGCCAGTGTCAGCGAATATGCCAGAGCGTTTTGATGATGTAAGCGTAATTTGTAAGGCGAATGTCTTTTGTGGAGGGAAAGTTGTCAGCCATACTTTGTTATTCAAGGACGGTAAGAAGAAGACCATAGGCTTGATCTCTCCCGGTGTCTTCAAGTTCAACACCGACGACCCTGAAAAGATGGAAATCACCGTCGGCAAGTGTCGGGTCAGGCAAGCGGATCAGGATCAATGGCAGGATTATACAACTGGGGCATTCTTTGATGTTCCAGGAAAATCGTCATTTGAGATTGCCGTTGACGAGGGCATATTGGAGTATATCTGCTCGTTCGAGTAGATACCCCTTATAAAGGACCTTGTAGTGCTCTTGACTATTAAAGGACAAATTGCCATGCCGACATTCATTATTATCACTATTGGGAAAACTACACTACGAGCAGAGCTTACCGATACCCCATGCGCAAAGCAGATATTGGAAACGTTACCATTGGAAGCGACTCCAAATGAGTGGGGGGATGAGTTCTATTTTGAAATACCTGTCAATGAGCCTCTCGATGATACGGCGGCAACAAGGGTAAAGATTGGAGATATTGGATACTGGCCACCGGGGAAAGCTTTGGCGATATTCTTTGGACCTACACCGATGAGTACTGGTTCGGATCCTGTTCCGGCTAGTGCTGTCAATATTGTAGGAAGGATATTGGATGACGCAACGGTTATGAAACGAGAAAAGGGATTATCTAAAATCTATTTACATAAAGAAATATAGGACAAAGAGAACCTCGTGATAAATGTTTTCAAAGTAATTTTTATCATTGTCTTGGTTTTGCTCGCTTTCGGCTGTACTCCTGTTTATCGGATCCAAGTCAATGGCTATGCAGATCCGGATCAGATCGGTAAGATTACACAAAAGGCCAATATCCATGTTATTGAAAATACCAAGGCGGAAAATCCTTTGCTTGATAAGGAAATCAGAACGAAGATAGAGAAGATCCTGAAAAATAGAGGATTAATCCTATCTAATATAGAAACGGCTGATTTGCTTTGTAAGTTTAACTACGGGATGGGCATGGGCCTTACTCGGATAGGTTCTATTCCTGTCCAATCGCCGCCTGTTACAACGTCAGTGATTGTTTCTAACCAATCCGGCGCTGCTCAAACCACAACATTAATGACACCTGGCCCTACTTCCTATATGCCTTATGCAAGGACGGAATATGATCGCTGGCTGAACATTGTTGTATTGGACGCCCGATCCTTCCGGGAATCAAAAACAGACAAGGTGATCTGGTATGGAGAAATAATAAGTTCAGGATCAAGCAGGGACTTGCGGACAGTGATGAATTACATGCTGATTGTAGTTTTAGAAGAGTTCGGGAAAGATACGAAAAAGGGCATCATAATAGAGATCAAAGAGAACGATGAAAGGCTGAAGTCTTTTGCGGATGATTGAGTGACCAGCGAGAAAATTACATCGGGAGGCTACATATGGCTCTTTATCTTGTACGACATGGAGAAAGCGTTCCAAAAGAGATCAACCCTGCCTGTCCCTTATCGGATCGTGGAATGGTGGAAGTCGAACATATGGCAGCTCGCGCCGCTGAAAAGAATTGTAACCTTACCAAAATATTTCACAGCGGCAAGAAACGGGCTTTGCAAACGGCCATGATCATGAAAGAGCATCTCAACCCCACCTTTGGAATTGCCGAGGCATTAGGTTTAAATCCTAACGATGATATGTTCCATGTGTTGAGTATAATTGAAAAAGAAGCAAACCCGATGATTGTGAGCCATCTTCCGTTTCTGGAAAAACTGGCTTCGTTCCTTGTAGCTGGAGATCAGGAAAAGTCTGTTGTTAAGTTTCCAACTGCTGGCATTGTTTGTCTTGAAAAGGGTGGTAACGAGAAATGGAAAATCAAATGGAAATTATTCCCTTGAACGATGATCCTTGCATCGGCACGAGCCGGCGATGATCAACAAAACAGTCCTTCTTATTGGCGCCACTGGTCTTGTTGGCGGTGAATGCCTGAAATTATTGCTTCATGGAGACCTTTATAAAAAGATTACGGTCCTGACACGTTCTCCATTAACGCCCATGATTCATGATGAGCGGTTTGACAACCACCTCATTGATTTTGATAATCTCAGCAACTATCGCCATCTGATGAAGGCTGATCATGTGATATCCGCTTTAGGAGCAACAATCAAAAAGGCCAAAACCAAAGAGAACTTCTACAAGGTTGACTTCACATATACATATGAAATTGCCAAGCTGGCTGCTGAGCAGGGTGCTGAGCATTATTTTTTAGTATCTGCTCTGGGTGCCGATCCTGACTCCGCTATTTTCTATAACCGTGTCAAAGGGGAAGTGGAGCGGGCCGTTCAGAACCTGCCATATCTGAGTATCAACATCTTCCGTCCCTCATTGATTGTGGGAGCAAGACGAGAAAAGCGATTAACTGAGGAGGTGTCAAAGTTATTTGCCGGGATTTTCTCCTTTATTATTCCTGCAAGGTACAAGCCCGTGCGGGCTGCTGATATTGCCGGAGCCATCATGAAGATCGCTGTTTCAAATCCCTCCGGGGTGCGCATTGTTGAGTCCGATGAAATAGTGAAGATAGCGAAATAAAGTGCATCATTATGAAAACAGCTAAGAATATCTTCGACGACATACAGGCAAGAACAGGCAATGAGATCATGGAAACGGTTCTTAACGGCTCCGGATTCCGCATTGAAAGGATTGTTTCACGCGGTCATCGCTCACCGGACGACTTCTGGTATGATCAGGAGGAAAACGAATGGGTAATCGTCCTGAAAGGAAGAGCCATTCTTCGTTTTGAAGATAAAGCTGAAAGCTTAACAATGAATCCCGGTGACTTCATCGAGATCAAAAAGCACCAGCGTCATCGGGTAGAATGGACAGATCCCGATCAGGAAACCGTCTGGCTGGCAGTACATTATAAATCATGACTCTGTGAGCAAGCTAAAAATGGCGATCCATAAAATCCCGATCAACAAGCTTAGTAAAAGGGCGCTGAAAGGTGTCATCGACGAATTCATTTCCCGTGAAGGGACGGATTATGGCGCAATTGAAGTGTCTCCGGCCACGATGTTCGAGACGGTAAAAGCCAAGTTAGTGAATGGATCAGCAGTTCTAATTTTTGATGACGATACCGAAACCACCAATATTCTATTGGCTAATGACCCAATATTGAAAAAACTTGACCAATTGAAAGGATGAAAAAATGAACGCCATGGGAGACGTGACCAATAAGATGCTTGATGAGATCGGATCTATTATCAAGAGTGGCTTGGATACTCACGGCGTTTTGCACATCCTGAAGCTTCTTGAAGGCCCTCATTACTCGAAGCAGTTTATGGAGGAAACGAGTTTATATAGCGAGTTGCTTCCCATGGGGCGTGAAAAGCCTTTTACGCAGGAGCAACGTTATCTCCATTTCCTATGGGATACTTTCGACAAGCTTCCCATATGTCTGAATGCAAACTTTGGCATAATCTTCCGAAGATTAATAGCTGAGCGATTGTTTAAAAAGTGCGGAGATGGTTTCATCTCAGAAGAAAATTTCCGTTTCAATTTTGGCCAGTATATTGAGGTTGGTGATTTTGTTTTTTTCAACCGTGGCGTTTTTATTGATTCAAAGGGAGGCGTAATCATTGGTAATAATGTTGGCATTACTGAAGATGTGAGAATATTCACCCATACCCATTCCGAATCTTCGCATATTATCAGGGAATACAAGTCAGTGGTTATCAAGGATTATGTGAAGATTTACACAGGCGCCGTTATCCTTCCAGGTGTGAACATTGGAGAACAAGCGATCGTTGCCTCTCATTCTTTGGTCACAAAAGACGTTCCAGCCAATACTCTTGTTGCCGGGATGCCCGCACAGGTTGTAAGGGAAAGGAAAACTGATGGTAAATCCGGTGATGAGCTTGATCATATCTGGTTATTTTAAGGAGGTTGAACGATGAAATATTATATCATTCTTTTTCAAGACGGATCATTGAAGATTCACAAGAATAAACTCGAAAAAGCTCAGCAACAAGAAGGTTCAAGGCTGTTTGTTTGTTCCAGTAACGTAACGGTGCAGGAATTGTATAACTGGGAGTCCAGTGGATATAAAGGCCTGAACACCATACAAGAACTCGATAATTGACGGGAGATTCTTTCCTTTAAGATAAAAAAGAATTAACCGGCATAATTAGATAAATTGTGGAAATAAATATATCGTGAATGATCATGAAAGGCATGATAGAAATATCAAGATAGTCTGCGATGTGCTAGAAAACCAAACAATGGTTAAAGTCGCAGTTAAATATGGAGTGTCTGCCGAACGCGTAAAACAAATATGTGAACAATATTTGAGGAGAACCAAGCTTTTAACCCCAGGAAATGTAAATGTCACGAATGGGCGAAAAGATAAAGACAGGCTCATCGAAAGCATAAAAAAACTTACTATAAAGTGAGATTTACGGCTCATCGCCGGAGCTTTTTTTAAAAACTAAAGCGCTTCCAAAAAGCGATACGGATATTTGCGGATAGTCCTATAAATGCTCATCAAACGCGAACAAACCACGCATCGAGGTCTGGTACATACCGCAAGATGAATACTTGTCCATCTGAAGTCTTAACTCTGTCTGTCTTTTGAGCCAAATGGCAATAACAATGAAAAAGGCTTCATCAGTGTACTGAACTGATTGAAAAACATCTTCTGCATCTCCCCGACCATGTTGAAGTAAATGTTGCCCGGCAAAGTGCCTTCAAATTCTTCCGACTTAAATTTACCGTTCTCGAAGCTTTTCTCCTTCGATCTTATCCGGGTCCTGCCGCCATCAGAAGAAATTTCCTTGTAGGAATAACGAAAGCTGAAAAAAGGTGATGCCTGCTGGACTGGATCAAGTATCTCGACATTATTTCTGGCCGAATCCTTAATGATTTCTTTTCCTGTCTTATATTCAATCTTTTTGACCATACTTCTTCGCTCCGTAACCATTACAACAATAGTTCAAAGGTTTGCTCCAACACCGTCTTCCCCCAATGAGAATCCTTTTCCTCTATCGTGAGGTGGAATCCTTCCCGTTCATATAAATTTCGTGCGGCATCAAGCCCCCCAAACGTTGTCAGATATACTCTCTTGAAACCTGCCTCTTTGCAGAAGCCTATTGCCTCCCGCATTAATCTTTTCCCAATTCCTTTATTCTGCTGTTCCGATGCTACAATGAGCCAGCGCAATCTTGCCCCAACCGTATCGGCATCACGCCCACTTATGGCAATGGAGCCGACAATCTGTTCCCCGCTGTATGCGACCCATAAACCATCACGGCTCGAATTGAAGTGATTCAGGAAATCTGCCAGTTCGATGGCTACCTTGGATTCGAAGAAAAGATCAAATTCCCAGTGCTGATAATAATACATCCCGTGCAGTTCTGTAATCCTGCCAAGAAGTCCAGGGACATATCCGGATACTTTCCTGATCATGGACAACGACCTATGATTTCTTCTTCACATCCAGACCGGTGGCAAACGCTTTGCCAAGAAACGATCCGACTCCATAATATCTGTTGGCTTCAGGTGCGTATAAGATCGGCTTAATCTTCTCAATATCCGTCTGTCCATTCTGATCAAGAACTTCTTCGTCTGCCTTGATATCCAGTATTTCACCGATGAACTGAGTGTGCAGTCCAATTTCGATGGTGTGAATCAGCTTGCATTCCAGGACAAGAGGGAATTCCTTGATGTAAGGGGCGTTGACCAGGGTGCTTTTGATCGGCGTCAAGCCGGTAATTGCGAATTTATCCGTATTCTTTCCTGAGACGATGCCGAAATAATCGGCGTAATGGCTATGCCGCTCCGAGGGGATGCTTATCGTAAAGCCGCCTTGATTAACGATACTGCCATAGGTGTAAGTTGCTTTTCGCAACGAAACGGAAACACATGGCGGACTGGAGCAGCAGATGCCTCCCCATGCGGCGGTCATGACATTGGGCTTGTTACCCTTGTCATATGTTCCAACGATCAGGACAGGTGTTGGGTATAGAATCGTCTTTGCACCCAAGGATTTTTTCATCATGACCTCCTACTCAGGTAAGATGTAATATCAATAAAGGTAATTATTTAGAGATAGATGACCAATGACTCTTATCTATACCGGCAATGAAACTTTTTCAAGTTTTTCCAGGTTGGTCACCCGGACACCGATCAATCTGACTTTTCTTGCCAGCTCCACTCTCTTCAAGCAGGCGAAAGCGGCTTTTCTTATGACTTCTTCGGATCCTGAATAACCTTCAATTGTTGTTGCCCTTGTGATAGTCCGGAAATCATCGAAACGAATCTTCAAGTTAATGGTTCTGGCCCGGTAGTGCCTTCGGGACATATCGGACACAATTTCTTTCGTGAGTTCGGCGATTGTTCTGGCTATCACCTGCCAATCCTTGACATCCACTTGAAAGGTTGTCTCCCGGCTGAATGATTTCGGCTCCCAGTGGGTAACAAGGGGGCTCTCGTCAATGCCCCGTGCCGCCTCGTAAAGGTAATAACCATAAGAATGTCCAAAACGTTTAATCAGGCTCTCCATGGACAGGGATGCCAACTGCCCGATGGTCTGGATATTCATTGCCTTCAGATGCTCTTCCGTCTTCGGCCCGATTCCATATAATTTTCTGATGGGCAGCGGCCAGAGCTTCTTTTCGATGTCGTCACCAGTAAAAACGGTCATCCCGTTGGGTTTCTGCATATCGGAGGCGATCTTTGCCAAAAGCTTGTTCGGTGCGATGCCGATGGAACAGGTAAGGCCGGTTTTTTCATAGATACCGGATTTTATCCTTTCCACTATGGCTTCGTTAGAATCCGGCTCATCTGAAATATCCAGGAATGCTTCATCAATGCCGACGTCTTCCATGATAGTGGTGATGGACAGGAGAACCATCTTGAATTGGCTTGATGCTGCTTTATAAGCTTCAAAATCAACAGGGAGAAAAACAGCCTGAGGGCAGAGCTTGTAGGCTGTTCTTAATGGCAGGGCCGAATGAACGCCGAATTTATTGATTGAATTGATTGATAAGACATTGCTTTTGATGGTTTGGAGTATATGGGGGATGTATTTGCCTGTCAAGGGATATTTCCATCGGAAAATCAGGGTTGGCTATACGGTATGTGGGTCGGCGGCGGTCCTTCAGTCGCCGGTGGCTTTATTTCTGCGCAATTTGCACGTAGGGAAGGCAATTTGAATCGTGTTTTGAGCAGACATCACCGGCACACCTCTTTTCACGAAGCGTCATGCCTGGATGTAATCGTCCCAGGAGTATTGCGGGTCCCCGTAGGAATGATCGTCATGGGCGGGGATCTGCGAGACGTCATCCGCGCTGGATGGTGCAGCCGACCTGCCCGTGCCGTAGAACGGCGGGTCATGGATTTTGGGCGGCGGTCTGGCGCGTGCGAGCCATAAACCCAGGTGTTCGAGAATGGCCCGGATGACGGAAGGGTCCTCGATGCTGCCGATGACCCGCATGGCGCCCTGACACTTTGGGCAGACCAGGGGATCGACTTCGTAGATTTTCTGAATCAAACGCGCCCAATTCCGCCGGAAGGTCTTCTCATCCCCATGTGATTCGAGAATGCAGGGTACGGCATCGTCGTTTCCCGTCATCTGTCTCTTTCCCCGTGAGACATTGCTGTAGAAGCCGTAATATCTGACCATCTGCTCTCCTTTATTCGGGATGTGGGAACACATGGCGGCCAGCCATTCCAGCGCAGGAAAAACCTTTGTGGTCTTCCCGTCTTTGGACGTATAGACAACCTTCCCCTCCTGATCCAGGTACTGAAAATGCCGGCAAATTGCCTCGCTGCTCCTCTACAGTATTCCGTTTCCCCTCTACACACCAATACCCCTGCGAAGCTTTACCCTATATGTTGACCGCGCCTACTTGAACAATGGATTGAATGCGACCTTCCAGGTCTCATCAATCCTTATTGGTTCGGCACTACCTTTCGGCACTACCTTTTTGTTATCTTTTTCCACAGCTTCCCAGCCTTGTACCCCAAGATGCTCGCGAGGCCTCTATCTTCGGCCGCAGGAGCGCGTGTGGCCCGACGAATCCCTTCCGTAGCGGAAAGATCACTTCCACAGAACCTGCACTTTATTGCTTCTGACCGAATTGTCTCAGCACAATAGGGGCAGACCTTTTCTCGTTCTGTCTGCTCTTGCCTCTGAGAACGAGACATCGGGTATTCCCACCTGCACTTCGGGCAGATTTGCTTGGCGGGCCGAACAATAGCGACAATGAACAGGAGGACGGCGACTATGATGAGGGGCCAGAAGTAGATTCCGATAATCAGGGCAATTACGCCAAAGAGAGCAAGGCCTCCGCCGGTGCCTTTCACCTTGGCAGTTCCTTCGTAGTGGCACTGCGGGCAATGGATTGTCTTGCGATACAGGGCAATGGACACCGTCACCTCCATTTAGAGCACGAAGTTCTCTTGCTACGCACGCCTAATTGCCCGATCTCGCTATCCGGTCCGCCCCTATGTCTCTACCGTCCGCAGAGACCGAGCCAACCATGATGCCCCAGGAATCATCTGTCATGGCCGCTACATTGCTGCGGACGGCGGCGGCAGCGGGAGCGGTCGGGCTGACTTTTGCGTATTTAAACGGAGCAGCTTTGATCTTCTTAACCAAGCTGGCTGCGTACCGGGTCAGAAGGTCTTTCTTTTTAGGGGTTAGCAATTCCCAATCCTTTGCAGGGACCGAAATACAACAAAGTGGCTTGTTAGTAAGCTCTCCCCATATATACGGCTCCCGGTAGAACTTGTCTATCTTCTTATGGCGAGCCAAGATTTCTAAGTGGATGGCTTTACCTTCTTTTGTAATTTCAGAAAGATTCTCGCACTTACCGCTCATAGGAAGGAGAAACAGTGCTGCGATCAGCAAGGTCAAGAACTTCCATCCAATTCGTCTCATCGCTTCTCCTCCTTTATGCCGAATCGGGATAGGGAGGAGCCTCACGGCTCCCCTCCTCCCACACCACCGTACATACGGGTCACGTATACGGCGGTTCGGTGGATTAAGTGTTTTCCGTCAACCTGCCAGGCTCGGCAATCCGAGGGAAAGGAGATAGCGTCCCGGCAATGCGATGACCAATGCCGGGCTCTGGCTCAGTCTCCACGGACCATGAGCGGACTTGCAGGTGTTCCATGCAAGTTCACGACTCACTCCCCGCTTCCGGAGTTCTCGGTATCCCGCTCGGCCCCATTGCTTCCAAACGTATGACCGCAGACGCCGTCGCACCCATTTGTCCAGGTCTTTCAGGGGAGTGAGGACTTCCGTAATGCCGAAGTATGCCTTCCATCCGAGGATGTAGGCCCTCAACTCCGCTATGATCCTGGCAATGGTCCACCCGCGGGTGCGCCGCGTGATTTCACGGGTTTTCGTCTTGAAGCTTCGGAGCGCCTTATCGCTCACCTTGCGCCGTTTGTCCCGGCGCGTGAAGGTAAATCCCAGAAACTTGCGGTTCCAGGGACGATCTACCGCACTTTTGGTTGCATTGACCTTGAGTCGCAACCGCTTCTCCAGATAACGAGTCACACTCGCCATGACCCGTTCGCCCGCTGTCTTGCTTCTGACATAGATGTTCGCATCATCAGCATAGCGGACAAAGCGGTGGCCCCGGCTTTCCAGTTCCTTGTCAAACTCGTCCAGAAGCAGATTGGAGAGAATCGGCGAAAGGGGGCTGCCTTGAGGCGTTCCTTCCGTTGCGGGCTCGAACCCTGCGAGCGTGACGGCGCCCGCCGTCAGAATCCGGCGGACGAGTTTCACAACCCGCTGGTCCTGTATCCGCATGGTTAACTTTGCCATGAGGATATCGTGGTTGACTCGGTCGAAAAACTTCTCCAAGTCTATATCTACCACGAAGGCGTATCCTTGCCGGATATGCTCCTGTGCCATGACGACCGCCTGATGGGCCGAGCGGTTGGGCCGAAAGCCATAGCTCGATGGAGAGAACCCATCGTCCCACTCCCCCTGTAATACCTGCATCAGAGCTTGCTGTACGAACCGGTCGAGAACCGTCGGAACGCCTAGCTGCCGTTCCCCTCCCCCCGGCTTCGGTATGGTTACTCTCCGTACCGGCTGGGGCTTGTAGATTCCGTTCAGCAGGGATTCCTTCTGTCGCGGCCAGTGTTCCTTGAGGTGCTCCGGAAGTTCTTCGACAGTCATTCCGTCGATTCCGGGAGCGCCTCCGTTGCGCCGAACCTGCCGAAGCGCACGCCGGAGGTTGTCCGCCTCCAGTACACGTTCCAGAAGGTTGTCTTGTCTCACCGGAGCGTCATCTCTTCCTGTCCCATAGGTGGATTCATCCCCATGGTTTCCCAGGGGCAGCTCAAGCTGCCTGTCGGATGCAATTCCACTTCTCGGCACGAAGCGACTTCTCCTTTCCTTCCGTTCAGGCCTTCAGCGAGATGAGTCCATCCGGATTTCTATTCCGGCTCGTTGCCGTCGCCTACTATGCCTTCTGCTGACTTCCGCCAAACGGTCAATAGTGATCTCTCACTATTCAGCCAATTTCTCTCGCACGCGAGATCCCGTGGCATTTGGCGGATCTCCCAGAGTAAGATACAGAACGTTCCGCACGTAAACGCCGGATTTATAAAGCACACCCCACTTGCGGATGGAGGACTTCGTGGTCACGTGCCCACTCGTCCCGGATGTACCACACCTCGTATCCGGTTCCTGTTCGTCGCCCCGTGCTTTCGGATTGGGCTTCCTCCAGACCCCGCCTCGCGGCAACGCCCTTGCCCTTCTCCTAGCCTTCGGCTCCGCTTATACCTGGCGCGAGGACTTCCACCTCGCTAGTTCTGTACCATGTCTGGCACACACGTAGAAGTGAGCGGCCTGCGCGGCTTTTTGCGCAGGTCCGCTCGACTGCCGGGTTGGGGGGGCTGGACGTCAATCATTTCGGAAGTTCAACCGGAACGGAAGGCTGCCGTCCTGCATATCTATTAGTGGTTGCTTCAGCAAGGACATAAGTTCTCCACTTATGCCCATGTCGAACTTTCCGTCACCTGTCTTTCTTAACGATACGTAACGGCTCTCCTCGTCAAGATTGTCTCGCCGAAGCACAGTGATCACTTTGCCCAGCATACTGATGAAGACCCAGTATCGATACCGATCCGTTTCCAGATGGCTCTTGACATGGTTTTGCCACTTATCGCACCAGGCTTGAATCGATGCAGTGGAAACGGAATGCGCCAGACAACGAATGTCATTCGTTTGTGACGAATTTAGTACGACTACGTTATCTCGAACAAAAGCGGAAACCCAGATCGGGCTTTTTACTTGAGGATCGTAGAGCACGTAATTTGTATCTTCCTGCCATATGGTCTTGCCTGCGTGAGTACGCAAACCAAAAATAAGGCCGCCGATATTCTGTTGTATGAGATTGTCGTGAACTCCATATGACTGCACTACGGCAGTAAGCACAGAAAGAAGTCGATCAGGGGCCAAGTTTCCTTTAGCGAGCAGTGACAGAACTTGTGGAGTTAGAGCTGAGTGGTAGGAAGTAAGGCTTCCGATTTGGTAGTAATCAGACTCGGAGGTATCCAATCCGGAAGCAGTGTTCCAGTGGAGAAGTTGCGGCTCTCTAAGCGAGTCGGATACGGCAAGTAGTAGTCCGACCTCGCGATCTCTGGAGAACGGGCCGAGGCTTGTAGTTACCGAAGACAAAAGTGGTCTGACATCGCTTGCATTCGCTTCAAGATTCTCGCTAAGAAACTCAATAATGCTCGTCGCGAGTTGAACATCGCCAGCAAAGGCGACGGCAATTCCATCAGAAAGTGGAACGATTTTTAGGAGTGACTCTTCGACATGTTCACCTCTGACTTGAGCGTGAAGCTCGCCGAAACTTGAATGCGTTGTGGTGGGCGGTGAATTCTTGGTTGCCGCCGTATCTGCGAACAGATACACGGAATTTGAATATTTCCATCCGGCGCAGTAGGTCATGAAGCCCCCCAACGAAAAAATCACCCGGAGCGTAGCGATCGGGTGTATTGCCCTTGTTGGGCTCTTTTCTTAAATTTGCACCACCGATACCCTTTAGATTCTTTTATTCTCCTAAATTTTCTTTATGTCTGTTCATTAGTTTTTTATACTCGGGTGATGCTCTGAAACGTTCTGTTTCAATATTAATAATGCCTTTCAGATCAATCTTCTGTTGCTCAGATTGAACATCAACAAAGAGTTGTTGTTTCTTAGGGATGCTAAGTTCATCTGAAAAGACAGATATTTCCATATTTACTGTACAATTTGTCGTAGCCCCAAGGTAAATAGGACTGTAAAACCATTGCACGGCTTTTGGTTGAACTTTTTCTGCTCTTGCTTCAATAATCCAAGAATTGCCAACATCACTTATCTCAATATCAAAAATGTCTCCTCCTCTGTGGATATGAAAATCAAGGGGATTGTATTGTCTTTTGGGGGTATCAGGATACCTTCGAGGATCAACAATTTTTATAGCACCGTTCGCTTTATCCATTTTAATTTCTATCCGGACATCCTGTGCTGTTAAAGAGCCCGTATTTCCCACCGCAATGAAGAGGGGTGATACTAGTTTAGTAATTTTTGTAAAATGCGCCAATTCTTTATAATAAGAATAATTTGTGGAAGGAGATATGCCAATACCATAAGAGTCATTGTTTTCTGAACTATAGTCGGGGATGGAAGATTTAGGGGGTATTTCAAGAACTAAAGACTTGATCGATTGTCTATTTGACAAGCGAGTTCTCGTACTCGGATTCGCGAAGAAAACATCTAGCTCAGGCTTTCCAACTTCAATATGAGGTGAAGTGCCCATTTTGGATATCTCATCAATGTCAGCTATAGCGGTTGAACTGCCTCTTCTGAGATAGACCGTATCACTTTTGAGTTTCCCAAAATCTTTTTTTAAATATATTGGTCTTTGTTGGATTGGAATATGAATAACAGCTATCTTTTTTCCTTCAAACGACAGATTTTGGTAGGAAAAAATAATTGGCCTATTCGTCTTCGTATTAATAAATTGTTGAATCGAGGCATCATCTAAAAGGTCCGTAATCCCAACTATGAGACTACGTCCACCCTTTACATCCTTTACGCCGACAAGAATAAATGCGTCGCTTCGACGCCATGCATTGGCAAAAGCTAAAACATCTTTAAGCAATTCACACTTATCATCATCGATTGCTTTAATGAATTTGTATTGCTCTTCCTTAAGATCAAGCTCAACACCTTCTTCCTCGTAGAGTAACGATTCTATCAATTGATTGTCGATTTTCATCATTCGCCTATGTAATAACTTCTATAGAAACATTTTTTGCCTAACGTCGCTGTTGAGCTGCCGTTTTTGGGAGCGGACATTGCATCTTGATGCAATGCTCCGTGCCAAAAACCAAGCGCAGCGCAGCCGCCCCTTGGGGCGGGGTCTGCTCTAACGGCCTTGATAGGCGGAGCGCGAGCGGAGCCGGAGAGGCCGGAAGAGCAGATGCTCAACAGCGACGATAGGACGGATGGCCGAAGGCCAAGCGAGCTTTAGCGAGCGGTCCGTCCTATCGGTGAGGCTGACGTTCGGCGAAGCCGTAACGTCGAGCCGCTGGTTAGCCCTTTGGTGTTCCCGGCCGCAAGCTCGCAAATGCGCTGAGAGACGCCAAGAGTGCTTTTATCCCTTCGGGCACCTCGTCTCTGGTCATGCTGTCAACAATAGCTGTCGGAGTCACGGTAACTCCATAGGCAAGTTGCAGACGTTCATTCAACCTGCTCAGTGCGTCTTTGCCTGGAATCATCCATAGTCGCATAATGGGGTCCTTCCAACGCACATTGAACTCCTCCAGCACCGCCTCGTTAGCCGTTGCTTCATCAGTGGCGGGACAGGTGTTCCGTTGGAAGCGTCGCCGGAATGCAAGGTATTGAGAGGTAACGTATGTCTGCTTTTCTTCGGCGAACTCATCTAGCACCGTTCGTGCACATGGGGCATATTCCAGTTCTGGGCCACCGCGTCTAACTCTATCCGCAGTCCTGCGCTCCGCAGCCCGGTCAATAGCTTCTGGAACCAAAAGAAAGTTCTCGACCTCTTTGCGACCATGAATTCCCACAAAGTCGCAGAACCCTTCACAGGCTTGAGATATCGACTCACACTCCGCCTGGGATCGATAGTCACGGTCTAAAATGACTGCCGTAGCTATCTTCCCGCCGAGAGTGGTCTCAATGCCCTTCTTCAAGTTCCGTGCTCTTTCCGGATTGAACCCTTCCACCGGAATAACGGCGAACTCGCTACGGTTTCCGACGCCACTGTAGTTCAATTTCTGAGCGAATTTGCCAAGGATCTGAAAATCCTTTCCTTCGACAAACACGGCCCGTCGAGTCTTGGCGAGTTGGGTCAGCAACGGGTTCAGATTTGAACCAAGGACTGCAAAGACGTCCGAAAGTTGAGACGGGTGCTTGATGCGGCGGGCGCGTTGATGATTCTTGTTAATAACAACGATATCATCCGTTTCGGCCTCTGTGATAATCTCAGTAGAGTGAGTGGCGATAAGTATGTCCGGGCCAAGGTTCCTAAGAAGTCCGAGAAGTTGGCGTTGTAGATCGGCGTGAAGGTAGATGTCGGGTTCGTCGATAAGGAAGAGGGCCTTGTCTTTTGATTGTATCAAATGCGTGAGCATTTGACACCACACTTGAAACCCAAATCCGGCCCAGAATAACTCGCGAGGGATGCGTTCCTCCGGGCAAAACATATGAAGGCGAGGCTTTTCGTGAGTGAGGTCGACCTGTGGACGCTCGATATCCATACCGGGCCATGTCTCAATCAGGATACGCCGGAAGGTGTCAAACTGATCGGGATAGTGGTGCCAGATATTGCGGAAGTTCCTGGCCGCAGTGTAATTGAACAAGGCCAAACGCGCAGCTTCCTCTTTATAGAGTTGTTCATTGTGATCCACCGGGCCAAGAATAGGAACGAAGCCAATGGGGCAGTTGAAGCGTCTACGAAAGCTCGATGGGGTCCGTGGTGGTGGCCCTTCGCTATCGGTTGTCAGGTAACACGAACCCATTTCTGGGAAATACAGAAGTAGTTCATTCTTATTTGAGAGCCTGAATCGCACTGACGCGGGGGCTGCATCATCGTAGTTGAAGAAGATATTCTCCTCAGCTACGGAGACGCCGCGTAGGTCAATGTTGTATCCGAACCCGTGTCCCAGAGGCGTCGGCACCATTTCGGGACTTTTAGCCCACGCCCTGCGGAGTGCCGCTGCCAGCACACGAAATGCTGCAAGAATCGTGGACTTCCCGGAGTTGTTGGGGCCAACCAGGATGTTGAAGTGCCTGAGGTGTAGCGTGAACCGCTCAAACGCCTTGAAGCGATAGAAGTCCACACTGACAAAATGATGTAACTCGTCCACAGCTTTCTCCTCTTGGCTAACGTCGCAAATCACCGGCGGCAAAAAACAGAGCGAGGAACGAGCAGCGCTTTTTGCCGTCCGAGTGCATTTGCCTTGTTAGGCATTTTCCTCGGTAAGTTTGTCGGTAAGGGCAGAAATCTCCCGGTCGATGCGTTTAATTTCAGCGACGATAGGTTTCGCAGTTTCTGGGGATTTTTCCAGCGCAAGCCTTAAAATGCTCATCCAGTTTAGGTTGTTCCTCGCCCTTGCGGCTTCAATTTGGTCAATTGGCTGGCTGGCTGTCTCTTCACTTGGCTGCCACTGAACTGACACAGAGAATTTCTCAAATACTCCCTTGTATTTTTCTTGAATCTCAGCTTTCCCCGCAAGCCAATCTTCTTTAGTCAACCCAAGGAAGTGAACGCCAATACGAGCGTCGTTTTTCAGAATGTTTGAACGTCTGAAACCTTCTTCTTGAAACAAGAACTTCTTATGCAGCTTTACAACAGCATCGTTTCCTTCAATGACTTCACAGTTCAATTTATCCATGCCCAACGTATCGAAGATGAAGTTAATGAAGGAATACTCAAGAGCTGAACCGAGCCCGCCTCTTGCTGTCTCCGTCAAGTAATAAGCCCAATCTGTTTTCTTGTGAAGACGATCAATCGCATTGACACTTACAACACCCAAGGGGCTACGCTCTTCGTCCAAGACAACGAAGACTATTTGTCTGTCGTCATGTTTAAGCCGATTGATCCAGCCGAGATGCTCGTTTGCACCGATGGCATGATCTGTATACATCCATTTCCGCACATTTTCTTCGTTTCTGATTTCTCTGACTCTCAACTGCGATTCCGTATCGAGGGATGTCAGGAGGACAAGCTCGATTGCCTTCTGGTTTGCTGTGCTCACTGTGAAACTCCTTTCTGTGTTTGATTTTGATGCCTAACAGTGTAATAGACGGAAAATATTCCACCATATCAGACAATATAGATGGAATAATTTTCCACTTATTAAGATACTGAAGCATGAAACATGGAATAATGGTCGATCTTTTTTCCGCTTATTACAAAAGCGCCCATCTGATTCCACTTATTATGATATTGAGGGGGCAAACATGGAAAATGAACCGAAGTTACGCCCCAATCCAAGTCTCATGTTGATGGAACAGATTCGCGGGGTCCTTCGATATTGCCGTTTCCCTATCTCACAGAGCAGACCTATTGTCAATGGTTGCTTCGCTATATCGGCTACTTCGGTCAAATACACATCCGCGGCCGGCAGAGCCTACGGGATCTTCCGTAGAGAAATGCGAAATAAAGGAGAAGCAGCCTTCACATCATATCTACCCGTTTGGGGAAGGGGAAACCCGGTCCCGCCGTCCGGGTCGGTGGTCTGCGCAGGCAGGAAAAAACGGTAATCACCCCTCTCTCAAAAAGTGGGAATCGACTTAAATCATTGTTTTCACTTTGAAATCGCCGAAATTATCACAGTGTGATAATGCTCTGTAACTTCGCGATATCGTTATCGAATATCGATACCATATAACAGGTGCGGGTTTCGCGCGCTGATCTTTTCCCTGCCGGGCCTGCATTTAGGTTAATTACCGCCCGGGCGGGTCGTCCTGCCCTTCCGGCGGCGACCCATCAGCTCCCATAGACACCGTTTCCTTGCCGTTCCTATACCGCCATGGCGGCCATGGCCTCCTCGACGACCCGGGCCAGGTTCTGGAGGGCCGCCAGATAGTTCTTCCGCTCTTCCTTCGTCATGGTATTCGGGTCCACAGCGGCGATCTTCTTGGAGATCATATTCAGGTTCCCGAAGATGGGGTTGACCTTCACGGCCTCCGTCTCGGCCCCGGCGCCGGACGCGGCGGCGAGTTTCTCCTTGTAATTCTGATAGGCCCGCATCATGTCCACCGTCCGCTTCTTTCCGGCCCAGGTAAGGAGGGTCTTCTTGGGGACGGAGGGGTTCAGGCGGCACTCGTCGCGGATCTCCGCGGGGAGGCGGTTGAGGGAGAGGATCGCGGAGATGTAGGCCTGGGACTTGCTCAGGATCTCGCCCAACTGTTCCTGACGGTACTCGTGATCCTTCATCAGGCGGTCCAGGGCCTCCGCCTCCTCGACGGGGGTCAGGTCCGCCCGCACCATATTCTCGATGAGGGAGATCTCCGTGTAATTCGGCGCATCCACGTAGATCGCCGGGACGGTCGCCATACCGGCCTTGACGGCGGCGGCGCAACGCCTCTCCCCGGCGACGACGATCTTCTTCCCGTCGGCGATCCGGAAGAAGACGGGGGTCATGACGCCGTTCCGGGCGATGGAGGCGGTAAGCTCATCCAGGGCCGCGGGATCGAAGTACTTCCGGGGCTGGTCGGGATCGGCCTGGAGATCGGCCGTCGGAAGGTAATAAAGCTGGTTGCAGACATAGGTCACTTCTTTTGCCATGGCAGCCTCCTTATGAATATCTATGGAACGAAGAAGGTTAATCTCACCCGGAGCCTTAAGGGCGGTGTCACCCCTTGTCCGGCCGGCAGCGCCCGTCGGCGGCGGTCATGATTCTTCATATATAGTTTCTCACTGTTCCCCCTACCCCAACGCGGCGTTCCAGACTTCGAAATTGTAGGGGCCGTTTTCCGCCGGTTTGAAGACGGCCACGTAGGTCAGGACGTGCCAGCCGATGAACTCGCGGTTCCCGGCGGGATCGAACCGTGCCCGGTTCCAAGTCTTGCGCCAGGTCCCCGTGTTGAAATAGATCTTGTCCCGGGTCCGCCCGTCCGCCAGGGGCAACTGGTCCATGGGGACGATCAGGTAGTCGTGGGTGTGGCCGTAGAGGACGAAATCGGCCTCCCCGGAGCGGACCCGGGGTTCCGCGGCGGCGTGCCGGTCGTAACCCCCGGCAGGTTCGGCGGGGAACCACTTATCCTTCAGGTCGCCCATCTTCTCCAGGGTCCGCTTCGACAGGTGCGAGGAGAGCTGGAGGGCGACCTGGAGGAGGTCGATCATGTCCGGCCAGAGGAATTTGTCCTTTTTCTTGATGAAAGGCACCCTGAAGAAGGCGTCTACGCAATCGCTCCAGGCCTGTTGAATCGCCAGGCGGGCCGCCGGGTTCTTCGTCTTGCCGGCCACCATGAGGACCCACGAAGGGACGGCCAGGAGGGGGCGGATGTTGTCCAGTTCCCGGAGCTGCCCTTCGATCCGCTTCGCCTCGTCCGGGGTGACGGTCCCGGCGGTCACCAGGGCCTGCAAGCGCCCCAGCGCCTCCCGGGGGTACCTGTTGAGGAGTTCGATGACGATGGCGTCGCCGACGGACGAGTCGTCCCGGTTCCCCATGTAGTTGAAGTCGTCGTAGATATCCCCGTGGCGGGCAAAGACCCGGTACTCCGGGGCGAAGAGTTCCGTGGGAAAGGGAACGGCGGGATCTCCCGGGACGATCCCCAGGGCCTCTTGAACCATTTCGAGGCACCGGGAATAACGGTTGATGAGCCAGTCGTGGTTCCCCATGACGTAGGTGATCTCAAAGGGGACATTCTTCCCTGCGGCATAGGCCTTCAGGGCGCGGAGTTCCTCCAGGGCCGGACGATTGTCGTCGATGATCTTCCCGAGGATCCTGACGACTACCGCTTCCTGCACCGGGCCGGCCTTGTCCCACGGTCTCACGCTCACACCCTTGTCGATCCATACGGTGGAGCGGATGACGTCGAAGACATCCCCCAAAAGGACCAGGCGTATCTCCTCCAGGGGGGAGACGGAATCGGCCAGTTTGCGGAGATTCTCGGCGAATATCCTGAACGCCGTGGGCTTGATCGTCTCCCCCGAACTGCCGTCCGTCAGGTGGACGTCGCTTAAGAATACCAGCATGGGACTACCTCCTTTATCGGAAAAGAGCGGCTAGACCATCCGACTGGTGTTGTAGTAGGCGACCCAGCGGTCGACGTGGTCGCCGTACTGTTTGAGATTCCAGGCATTCCCCGAATCCGGACGCGGGGAGCCGGCGTTGTAGGTGGCGGCGATCAGCGGCGGCTCGTTGAGGTGTTTCCCGTAGGCCTTGTTGAGATAGCGGATGGCCATCTCCGCGGCGTAAAGGGACTCGGCCGGGAGGCGGCACACCAGTTCTACCGTCTCCGCCCGTCGCTGTTCCAGGGGGGCGTCCTCCCGGGAAGGCAGGAGGGCCCGCGCCGTGGAGATCAGGACATGGTGGGCGCCGACGGAGACCCTCCCCGGGGTGGACAGGGGGTTCACGTAGCGCGGCTCCCGGCGCTGCAGGTATTTGGCCGCACCGGCGACGTAGCGGATGACCGCATCGAGCCGGACACCGGGGTCGTTCCCCGTCGCCCGTTCATAAACTCCCCGTAACTGGGCCGTAGACAGCGGACTGGGTACGGTGCCGAGCGATTCGGCGAGGGAATTGGCAACCAGGATATCGACGCCCGTACCATATCCGTCCAGGACCCCCAATTGCAGGCGCCCCGCATAGAAGGACTTGATTCTCCTAATCTTGGCCACCGTTCCCGGTATCCGGGCGTAATTGGGGGTATTGTCCTCCGTATCCACCTCGCAGAGGTAGCGCGGGCCGGCCGTCCGCCACCTCCTCCCGCCGCCGAATCTTTTCCATCCGTCAGGCAATGATATTATCGACATATACTCCCTCCAATTCTCCCATATCCGGATCGGTCCGGACGGCAAAACCGCCATCCTCCCCGCGCCCCGCCGTTACCGTAACGAGGAAGGCCGTACCGGCCGCTGCCGGGCCGATGACCAGGCGGCAGTCCCGCCGGGCCGGCGGCCCCCTCCGGCCGAGGAGGCGGCGGAAGAATCTCCCGATCTGCGCCCAGCAGCCTTCCCGTATGGGTTCCACGTAGAAAGACAGTTTGATCTCCCGGAGACCGAGGTAGGCGTTCCGGGGTATCCCCGCCGTGACGTCGATGCCCCCGGACTCCCGAAACGACCGGTGGAACTCCCGCCAGCCGGCCTGCTGGAAGAGCTGCGCCTCCGCATCGGCGCGGACTGTCTCGCGAAGGACATGACCGATAAACTCGGACAGCGGCACTCCCTCGATGTTCGTCTTCATCTTCATGACTTACCGTTTCTCACCGTCGAAGAAGATACCGCTCTCAGGAAGCGGGGGTGACCTTGACCGAGTCGGCGAGGATCCCCAGTATTTTGGCCAGCCCTTCGGGCATAGGCGCCTCGCTGGCATGGACGGTGATCTCCAGGACCCCGCTACGGTTTACCGTCGATTCATCCGAGGACCTACTCGCCACCGAACCCTTCAAGGTGGCACTGACCCAGGGGCTCAGCAGCGCCCCTGTCTGGGCCCCCGCTTCAAGGGTGGCGTCCTTGGCACGCGTTGACTTGGCGATCTGGCTGATCTCGTATTTGAAGTGGGTGGTTAGGGAGTCGATTCGCAGGTGGGGGATGGGGACCATGGCGAGCAAAGGGGCGCTTATCTTGACCGTCTTCGTCTTGCCGGCGTCGGGCTTGGCCTTGCCTGCCTCCGCATCCGGTGGTTTTGTCTCCTGGAGATCCACGGTGAAGTCTACCATAATCGGTTTACCGTCCTTGATCAGGTCCGCGATGTAATCGGATGTCGCCTTGGCGGCCCTGGTCTGGGCATTTACGGCCGCCACCAGGGGCGCGGCAACGACCACTTCGAGATCCAGTTTCCCGAATTCGGCAAACGGCTGCACTTCCATCTCTGCCATATCATTTCCTCCTTTTTTATTGGATTTTCGGTTTGTCTTTATCCGGTTCGGTTTTTTGCGGCGGCAGCGTCTCACCACCCTCTTTTTCGGAATAGCCGGTCTGGGTCATGAAGGTCAGCAGTTTCTCCAGTCCAGCCGGCAGCGGCGTCTTGCCCACCTTGATCTCGATCTGGATCGCTCCCCCTTCGGCTACCTCCCGGAAACCGGCCGCGGCCGGGGCGGTGATGCTGCCCCGGAGGCTCAACGGCTCGGAGACGAGGAACCAGGGGCGTTTGGTCTCGTCATACCCCTCTTCCTTTTTCAGGGCCTTCTTTTCAGAGACCTGCATCTGGTTGTGCCGGGCTACGGAATCCACCCGCATCTCCAACTTGAAGGAGGCCGATTCCACGGCCAGGGGGGCCACGGGGATGAGGGCCAGGGTGGGAATGCTGACCTTGTAGCGCTCCTTCTTGCCGGCGGCCTCGATCTCGTAGAAGAATTCCTGGTTGTAGGGCGTCCCGTCCGTTTCCGGCCGAACCTCGTCCGTTCCGTACGGGTTATGGGGATAGCCCATCTGCAGGAGCAGATTCAGGAACGAGCGGGCCGCATGGATCTGGGCCTTGAAGACGGCGTCCAGCGGCGCCAGGAGGGCCTGGGAGAGAGAAATCGACTCTATGGCCGCTGCCCGTTCTTCCTGACTGTCCTTTTTATCCCCGTTGTTTCCCATATTCATCCTCCTTTCACTTTATAAATCGTCCCTCCCTCGGTCTGCCGGCGCGGGAACTCCGGCGTCCCGCCCGTTTCACACATTCAGGAACCGCATCGGGTTGGCGGCGACCATCCGTTCCAGGAGGGCGTCGGCATCGACCTGCAGTTCCCGGGGATATTCGTAGTAATCGTGATTCCGGCGCCGCAGGGCCGCGGCGAAGCCGTTGAAGATGGTCGCGTAGTTCGTCTCCTTGTCCCCCAGGACCATGGGGTAGTCCGTCCCCCAGAGGAGCTTGTCGGCCAGGGGGCGGTCCCCCTCGTCCTTGAACTCCCCCGCCGCGTCCAGGTGGAGGAGCCAGACGAGGGCGGCCGCCGCCCGAGGGTCCCCGGTGTCGAAGGCCGCCACGTCGGCGTAGGTGTTGGGATAGGCCTTCAGGAGGCGGATGATCCGGTAGGTCCAGGTGTCGCGGTCGATGCCGTCATAGGACCAGAGGTATCCCCCGTCCTCGTTGGGCCCCCGTTCCCGGAACCGGACCGTCTCCATAACCCCGTCCTCGCCGCCGAAATGGGCGAAATTGATCCGGAGGTCCCGGACGGCCGGGTCCTTCATGACCCGTTCCCAGTTGGCCGGGTCGGTGTAGCGGTCGGCATCGGAGGTCAGGCGGAAGGAGTCCTTCTGGCAGTGGACGGTGACGGGGAGCTGGCGCTCCGCGAGGCCGCGGTAGAAATCGAGGTGCGCGGCGGCATGGAAACCGAGGGGGGGATAGAGCTTGACGCCGATGAAGCTGCCGTTGCCGAGGATGACCGGGGAGGTGCGGTTCTTGAGGGAGTCGTAGCGGTCTATCCGCACCAGGGCGTTGGTCCGCCGCGGGTCCACCCCGAGGAAGGGGAGGACCTTCATCCGGCTGCCGTCGAGGCCGGCGGCGGCGATGGCGCCGGTCAGGCGGTCCACCTGGGCGTTGAGTTTGTTGACCTCCCCGTTGAGATCGAAGTCCATCACCAGGGGGGTCAGGACGATGGTCCGGCCCCCGAAGGGGGAGTCCGCCCCGTCCACGCACTGATGGGCCTCGCTCGCGAGCTGGAGGACGTTCTCCCCCGGCTCGTGTTCGAAGAACCGGAGGAACTTCTCATAATCCGCCGCCTGGCCCTCGAGGTCCGTACCCGCCAGGATCAGCCCGGCGAAGGGGAAGAGGAGCCGCTTGTGGAACTTGTCGAACTTGCCGAGGAACTGGCAGATCGACCGGTAGACGGGGATATCGGCGATGGTGAAGACGTGGCAGTGACAATCGATGAAGTACGCTGGCATATGGCACCTCCTGCCGGAACGGCCGTCGTCGGGACGGGAAAGACAGCGGCAAATAAAGGTTAACAAGGTTAACGTCGTGCTGAGACTTTTTGGGACCAGGGTGGAAACGCCCTGTCGGGGTTGTCAGGTAAAATCGGACATAAAGACCGTCGCCGGTGTCGCGGCGGCCGCCAGGACCGGCAGAAGCAGGAGCGCAAGGAACGCATCCTTCGGAAACGGCATCTTTTTCATGGTTTCTCCCCCCAAAACGCAAAAACCCCTCTCTTCTCGCGAAAAGCGGGGTACGGGTTCCCGTGGCACATGACGCTCCCCCTTGTTCGATGCCTCAGGGACTGATCTACTATATCCGTAACTTGATTGTTTGCAAGCCTTATAGACAGAATCTTTCAGAATGTCAAGGGATTATATCGCCGGGCGGACCACCCGTCCTCCCTCCGGCAGGCCGCGCGCCCCGGACGGATAGCCCACCCCGGACGGAGCGCGGACGCCGGTCAGACAAGGGATCAGCGGGGCGTCGAGGCGGTCATTCCTGCCGCTCATCGACGCGCCGAAGATACCCCTTGACCCGTACTCGCCTTTCTTCTTGGGCGCTAGAAATTTACCCGCTTCGGGGGCTTACCGGAAAAATCGGCAATGACGGCTTCTCCCCGGGCAATATAGAATATCTCAAACACCGAACTCGGTTGCTCGCTGATGCATATTCTGAGGGAGATACGCAAATGGTCGGAAGACAACATCGAAGATGTTATAGAGGCGCAAAATGATTTCGACCGAAAAGCGCGCTCCGAAAACCCTGACCTAAGACCAAAAGTGACGCAAATATTGAGTATTATTGGAAAATATCTCTATTCCATGATGGGTTGGCAGTTTGAACCTCCTCCCCCCTACTTTTCAAGGAAGCACGTGATCATCGGTTTCCCCCACACCTCCAACATGGATGCCGTAAGGGCCTTCATCGGCTATTACATCATCCGGCGAAGGGGATATATCATGGTCAAGAAAGAATGGTTCTTTTGGCCGATGTCGCTCGTGTTTAAACTCATCGGCGGTATCCCCGTCGACCGCAGCTCGCCGAAGGGTGCCGTCGAACAGATGGCAGACCTTTTCAAGAGCAGGGATGAATTCCTTCTCGCCATTGTGCCGGAAGGAACGAGGAAGAAGGTCAAGACGATCAAGACGGGATTCTGGCATATCGCCAAGGCCGCCGATGTCTCCATCGTCTGCTGGTTCCTCGACAACAAGAACAAGAAGGCCCGCTGGCTTGCGGAAATAATCCCCGGTGACGATATGATTAATGATCTGGTCAAGAATTGATTGATAAGAACTTGCTTTTGACGTCCCGGATTATAGAGAAGCATTTTTCTCGCGTCAAGGGATAACTGGATCAAAAATCGGGGGTGTCGATGCATTTTAGGTGAGGAATGCGGACCGACGGAAGTCCTTTTTGAACAATCGGTTCTCTTCTTGGATGACTTGCCCATCAGGTGGTCATTTTGTGGCGCTTTTCGGACAGACCTCTCCGGTGCGCCTCAATTTCTCGATGCGTCATGCTTCTATGTAATCGTCCCAGGAGTATTGAGGGTCCCCATAGAAGTGATCGTCATAAAGGGGGATATGGGAGACGTCATCCGTGATGGGGGCAGGCACCCTGCCTGTGCTGTAGGCAGGCGGATCATGGATTTTGGGCGGCGGTCTGGCGCGTGCGAGCCATAAACCCAGGTGTTCGAGAATGGCCCGGATGACGGAAGGGTCCTCGATGCTGCCGATGACGCGCATGGCGCCCTGACACTTTGGGCAGACCAGGGGATCGACTTCGTAGATTTTCTGAATCAAACGCGCCC
>Ga0302252_1000503_pt1 | contig 33402 bp, 30 predicted proteins | sample AAG_RA_Leu_MG_FD_193511 | JGI IMG/M metagenome (GOLD analysis project Ga0302252, IMG submission 193511) | Enriched activated sludge microbial communities from anaerobic digester in WTTP, New Holstein, Wisconsin, United States - AAG_RA_Leu | ecosystem: Engineered > Bioreactor > Anaerobic >... | reverse complement strand
ACTCTCAGCCCTCGCTCCCTCAGCCCGCAGCACTATTCTCGAACCCACATCCAAAGTGGAGCCGGGTTGCCCCACCAGGATCGAATGGAACCGAGCGAGGCTATGAGCTCCCTCCAGATAGGCGGTGGGATACATCTGCAAGCTACGTACCGGCCGCATACAGACATAATTGGAGAGAAACACTCCCCCCGCTTCCACCCGCGCCCCGCTGCGGGGCCGCACCTCGACGTGCTCCGCCCAATTGTGCACCATGGTGAAACTCAGCCGTGCGTTGGATTTGACATAGAATTCGGATATTCCGACATGTACGCCGCTGCCTATGCCTTGGGCAGTGGTGCATCCGGTTATAACATGCAGCTCTGATTCTTCTTCCGCAATTATGATGTTATGAACATCTTGCACCAGCCCTTCCTGCGTGATATAAAGGCAGGCCTGGACCGGGAAGATCGCCTTGACACCGGGCAATGCCCGGATGAAGTAGCCGTGTTCTCGATGCAATTCGGCACGGGCCGTATATTTATCGGTGTCGACCGCTACCAACCGCCAATAGTACTCTTCCAGCCAGGGATAGCGATCGAGCGCTTGACCGATCGGCAGTACCTCCAGCCCCGGCTGATGACAAGCGGAGTAAATCACCGAATGATCTTTCTGAACATAGCTGCCGGTTCGCGCCTGTTCCTCAATCTCCATTCCGGCACTCCGCAAGTCGCTTTGTTCCCCGTCCGGCATTTGAGCCAGTCGATCGATATTCGGATGTTTCACTGCATCTTCCTGAAATTGACCGAGGTCAAGGTCCTCACCATAGAGCGCTGGTTTTTGAGTTGCCGCCAACGCCCGGATTTGGGTGTCATCCTTCATTTCCTCTCCCCCTTACCCCAGACACCGGGTGCACTCGATGTAGCCCCGGTCCCGAATGCAGCCCAGCATTTCCCGAGGATTGATGCCGCTGCAGGAAAGCTTGCCCCCGTAAAGAACATGGCCCACGTCAGCCTCGACATAATCCAGGATATGCCCGGTATGGGTGATAATCAAACCCGCTTTTTTGCGTCCCTGGATTCTTTCTCGGCGGTTCTCCGCCGCGGTGAGGGCGGAGCCTTTTTCCAGTAGCTGATTGATCGCCCGACCGACCAGTACGATATTCTCCAAGTCGACTCCGGATTCCGGCTCGTCGAGTAGAACCAGATCAGGTCGTTGCGCCAGCAGTTGCAGTAATTCCGCCCGTTTCAGCTCACCCCCGGAAAATCCGCTATTGACATCGCGCTCCAGCAGCGGCTTCAAATTCATGCTTTCGGCCAGCGCTTCAATCCTGGCCGTTTCTTCACCCGCGATCATCGCCAGCAACTCGGCCAGGGCCACCCCTCGCAATACCGGTGGCCGCTGAAAGGCAATACCCATCCCCCGCCGGGCACGCTCCGAAAGCGTCAATCCGGTCACATCCTCGCCATGGAAAATAATTCGGCCCTGAACCACCCGATGACGGGCGAAACCCATGATCGCTCCCAACAATGTGGTTTTCCCGGATCCATTCGGCCCGAACAGAGCATGCGTCTCGCCGTAACGAATGTGAAGATTCACGCCTCCCAGAACCAGCCGATCACCGACCTGAACATGCAGGTCCTCCAACCGTAACAATCATCCCCACCTCCTCTTCCCGCTTTTTTGTCCCAGTCCCCCGTATTTCCCATTTTTACCTGCCAATTATAGTATAATGACTGTATATCCGCACAATAAGGAGGGATAGTTATGCTCAACCGAGAAGAATTAGAACAACTCGCGGCCATCCCTGAAAGCGACCGTTTCTTCTTTAGTCTGTACCTTCCAATTGATCCGGTCAATACACCTCGGCACGGCGCCGCCACCATCGCCAAGAATCTGCTGCGGGAAGAGCTTCAGCGTTGGGAAGACTCCGGCCAATTGGACGCCGCGACTATGCGGAGACTAACTGACAAAGGAAATAAACTGGTTCAGTTTGTTTCGCTCAGTCGGGACGCCTGGCGTCGGGGATTAATCATCATCGCTTCCGATGAAGGCAGCTTCTTAAAAGAATACGATCTGGCCATCCCGGTCTCCCCTCGTCTGGTCATCGACCGCCGTCCCGCTATTCAGCCGCTGATCCAGCTGTTCGACGATCACGAACCCTTTGCCGCAGTGCTGGTTGACCGTCGGCAGGCCCGGCTGTTCCTGGTGCAGATGGGTGAAGTCATGATTTACGAACACGAAAGTTCCTTGGAGATTGACGGCAAGCATAAAAAAGGCGGCTGGTTTGCCCTGCAGCAATCCAAATACGCCCGGGGAATTGAAAAACTGGTTACGATCCATTTGGAAGAAGTGATCGAATTACTCGCCGATTTGCTGAAGCGGGGTTCCGCCAATCGAATAGCTCTGGGCGGTCCGGTGGAAGCGGTCTCCCAATTCGAAACCATGCTTCCCCCCTGGATGCAGCAAAAGGTCACCGCTTATCTGAGCACCGAACTTTTTCGCAGCGATCAGAACATCGTGGAGCAAGCCCAGGTTTTCATGGAGCAGGTTGAGCGGGAGCGGGAAAATCAGCTGATCAACGAAATCATCACTCGGGTCCACAAAGGCGACCGGGCGGCCGTCGGCATTGATGATGTTCTGGACAGTATGGTTCAGGGCAAGGTCTATCGGCTCGCAGTCACTGCCGATTTTACCCAAAGCGGTTTCAGTTGCCCTTCCTGCGGAGCGCTTTTTGTTCGGACGGCGGCAAAATGTCCTTATTGCGAGGCCGTTCCCAACCCGGTTGCCAATATCGTGGAACTGTTGGTACAACAAGCGATCACCCAGGGTGTGGCAGTGGAAATCGTCCCCGCCGGGCATCCCCAGCTAGCCCCCATGGGAAATATCGCCGCAATTCTCCGTTATTAGGATCTAGTACCGTTGACAAGCCCAGAGGCCGCAGCGGCAGAATTACCGAGCGGCCTCTGGGTATTTTATTGTCCCGTTGTTCCGTTTCTACCCTGACCAAACCGTCTGCACCGCTCCCTCCCGCCGGTCCAGCAATTGCAGTCGGCGATTGTCGGCGATCGCCATCTTTCCGCCCGGCAGCAGCGCGATGTCGCTCGGCTCCCGCAACCCGGCCAAGAGACAGCGACTTCTCCCCAAGTCTAAATCCAGCTCCACAATCCGCTGATTGTAACTGTCAGCGACCAACAGTCGCCCGGGCTCCCAAACCACACCTTGAGGAAACTGCAGACTGGTCTCTGCCCAGTCGCCCAAACCACTGCCGCATTCGTACAATCCGGTCCCGACCAGCGTATGTACTTCGCCGCTGGGTAAATCACAATATCTGACGGCGCTGTTTTCTGCATCCGTAAAATAAAGCCGCTCTCCGGCATCCACCGCCAAGCCGGCAGGCCGAGTCAGCAAGGCTCGAGTGCGATAGCCATCCCGCAGATTTTCTCCGCCATTGCCGATAAATGGTTCGATCCAGCCTGCCGCCAGATCCTGCCGCCAGATCTGGTGATTGCCAGCCAAGGCAATGAAGAGGCTTTCTCCAATAGCCGCCACTGCCCACGGATAATTCAGCCCCACCGCCAATGCCGGACTTCGGAGCCGCCTCGGCTCATACTCTCGCTGGCCGGTGCCGGCAATGGTTGTCACGGTTCGCCGTTCCAGGTCAATGAGCCGAATTTGATGGTTGCCGGAATCCGCCACCACGCAGCGTGTGCTCCCCCAAAAAGTGAGGCCTTGCGGTCGGTTGAAGGCGGCCTGTTGCCATTCCCCGTCAATCCGTCCGGCGCTTCCCTGACCGATCACCGCCAGCCGGCTTCCATCAGCCTGCAGCAACAGCACCTGATGGTTTGCCGGAAGACTAACCGCCATTATCCCAGTCGCCGGTTCAACCGCCAATCGACCCGGACATGGGCGAGGTTCCGCCGTCGCCTTGGCGCCTGAACTTGCCGCCGGCAGCGGCCGCAATGACCGTTGTTCAGCAAAATATTCAATCGTATCGGCCAATAAAGTACCAAGCGTGAATTCTTGCCCTTCCCCCACGGCCACTTCTACTACACAACCGTCAGGATCAACCACTGCCAGTGCCGGCAGGGTTGTGATGCCATAGGCTTGAGTCAAATCGATCGAGTGCACGTTGAGCACCGGATAGTCTATCCCCAAGCCGGCAACGGTCCTGGCTACCACCTCGGACTGCCGCTCCGCCGGAAATTTATCGACATGAATCCCCACTACCTGGATTTGGGCTCCGAATTCCCGTTGCAAAGCCTGCACTTCATCCAAAACCGGCAGACAAGCGATACAGCTAGAGGTCCAAAAATGAAACAAACAGACTTTGCCCCGCAGATCCTCCAACCGCAACGGAGCAGCTACTCCGATCCATTCCTCCGGTCCTGAAAACGGAGGAGCTGGAAACCGGCTCTCCGCCAACTCGAGATAACGATTGCGTCGATACTTGCCCGCTGTCATCTGCTGCTCCCACCACGCATCCTCTTATTCTCCGGTGTGTATTATTTCCACCGGGCAATCGGCCGCAGCAGTTTGGACACAGTCGTCCAGACCCGGCGGGACAACTCCGAGATCCGGACTGTCATTTTGTCGATACCGCTCCACAATCTGGCTGAACGAGTCCTGTTCGTTTTCCTCGAAAACCTCGGGGCAACTCGTCCAGCATAATCCACAGCTGATACACTCGCTGCGGTCGATTCGTATTTTGCCCATTTTTCCCCCTCTTCTCATTGCGGTGGCAGCTGTCTAGCGAAAGATTCGGCATTCAGCCGCCGGACATGATATCAGCGACAGGCCCGAGCCAACTCGGCAAACACCGGTAATGCCCGTTCAATCAGCTCCAGCTCCACGCAAAAAGCAATGCGGAAATACCCGGCACGACCAAACGCCTGTCCCGGCACTACCAGGATATTGAATTCTTGAGCCTTCTCGACAAATGCCATATCGTCAGCCAACAGCGACTGCGGAAAGAGGTAGAAGGCGCCCTGCGGCTTCACCAACTGGTAGCCGGCGGCAGTTAAACCCGTGTAGAAGAGGTCACGTTTCCGTTGATATTCAGCGATGTCTACCGTCTCCCGCTGCAGCCCGGCTACCAGCCGCTGCATCAGCGCCGGGGCATTGACAAAACCCAGCGTCCGATTGCACAAGGTGAAGCCCTCCACCAGCAAATCCACTTCACCGATTTTCGGATTGGCGGCTAGATAACCGATCCGTTCTCCCGGCAAAGCCAGATCCTTGCTATGGGAAGTGGCGACGATGCTGTTCCGGATATGGCGGAAAACCGGCGGTACCGGATGTCCGTCGAAGGCAATCCGGGCATACGGTTCGTCGGAAATAACATATACCGCCCGACCATACTGTCGGCTGCGCTCTTCGACCAGCTGATTCAGTCGCTCCAGCACATCCGCCCCATAGACCACCCCAGTCGGATTATTGGGCGAGTTGATAATAATCGCCCGGGTCCGAGGCGTCATTGCCGCTGCCAATAATTGCAGGTCGGGCTGAAAATCGGGACCGGTCTCCACTACGGTGATCTTTCCGCCGTGATTGGCTACGTAGAATTTGTATTCGACGAAGAAGGGGGCTAAGATAATAACTTCATCACCGGGATCGAGGATAGTCTTAAGAGCAACATTCATCGCCCCGCTGGCCCCGACCGTCATGATCACGTGTTCCGCCCCCACCACTTCCCCGCTGAGTTCACTCAATACCGCCGCTACTGCCTTTCTGGTTTCCAGATATCCGGCATTGCTCATATACCGGTGCATCCCCGGTTCCGGACTGACCGCCAGCTGTTGCAGTCGTCGCTGAAATTCCAGCGGCGGTTCATTCATAGGATTGCCCAGCGAAAAATCATACACTTTATCCGGGCCGTGAATCGCTTTTAACCGCTCTCCTTCTTCAAACATTTTGCGGATTAGGGACGAGCCCGCAATTTGCTGTCTGATACCTGCAGCGATTGCCATACCATCGCTCCCTTCCTAATTTGCTCTTATTCTAACAGATAGCGGGTCGACCTCAACTGCCGGATCTGATACAATACGGCTGGAGGTGGAGCCTTTATGCCGCGGCAATTTGAGATCTCGACCCAACGTTCGGACGGGCCTTTGACCGATTATCGTCTGGTATGTCGGAATGATCAGGGCAACGAGGCTGGGTATGTAGTTTATACCCTCATGGACGGAGAGTTCTGCATTCACATCCAGGGCATTTTTGTCCAGCCCGAATTCCGGCAACAGGGTATCGGCAGCGCTTTGTTGCGCCATATGCAGGAGACCTATCCGGACACCCCCTTGTATGTTCATTTTCATCCCGTCAGCAATGGCATCGGCTTGGCTGCCCTGAGTCAATTCTTTTCGAGCAATGGTTTTGAGATCAAGCAGTTCCTGGCCTATGCAGCCGAAGGGTATTACGGCTTCTCTTGAGCCCGCGGTCAGATCTCCGCGAAACCGCATGCCGGCCTGATGGCCGGCATGCTTGCTTATTGCTAGTATTCGAGATTGGCCAGCGCTTCCGGATCTCGACGCTCCAATTCCCTCTTGGCCACCGCCAGCATATGCCCTGGTTTCTCCTTGCCTCCATATGCCGCTTCCAGCATCAGAGTGGTAATAAATTGCTCCAATCGTTTCTGCGACCAGGTTTGAACAAAGGGCTGAAACAGCTCCGGATCCTGTTCATACTGCCGCCATCGCCGTTCCAATTCCTTTTCCACTTGCAGAGAAAGTTCTTCCAGTTTGATGTGCTCCAAATTTTCCAGCGTTCCTGACAATTCCATCTATTGCACCTCTCAGATTTAATCATTTCAGCTTTGGGGAGACGCTTCCGGTTGTTGTTCAACAACCGGTCCGGTGATGGTGAAAGACCCGAGCAAATGGTCGACCAACGGCAGGAACTCACCGTAGTTGCCGGTCTCGGCCGTGAAGCCCAGCAGGTAAACGTAATCATTGGTAAAGGTGAAGACCCGCATCCGGGTGATCGAAACTCCATTCTCGTTGGAGGAATAGACTATTTTCTGGGCGGGGCTGCCGGCGATCGTGATACGGGTGTCGCTCAGCAATTTGAAATCCTTATAGGTACTCTGCGCCGAACTTATGAAATGGTCTTTCATTTTGTCCAATGTATCCACTTCCGGATCTACCCGCAGCACACTGACATAAAAGAATTCCCAAACTTTACCTTTTTCTCCCTGCTTGAGGTTCGTGAACCGCACCGCCTGGCCCGGCCAGTTCTCCTGAGCCAGCCAGCCTTGGGGACGGAAAACCGAGAAGCCAAATGGTTTGACCTCCATTTGTTCGCCCTCGACCTTTGTGGTGGCAATTCTGACCGAGCGAGTCAACTCATCCCAAGCGACAGCGGCATCAAACGCCTCCGCCACAAACCGAAGAGGGACATAGGTTCTATCCCCGATCAATTGCGCTGGAACATCCAATAAGCGCACTTCACTGTCGATGTAAACGCTGCTTTGTCCAATCTGCATCCGGACTTGTCGGCCGTTTTTACTAGCCAGTACGCTTTGCGTGGCTGGCGTCCACTGTAATTCCGCTCCCAATGCCTCGAAAATCGATCGCACCGGAACCAAAATCCGGCCCTCGGCTATTACCGGGGCTGATTCCATGGCTAGTGCCCGGCCGTCGACGTAAACCCCAATCTCTTCATCAGCAGCCCAGACCGGAGTCGCAACCGCCACGAGCAGCAGCATAAGGACCAGTACCCATCTCCAATTGTGTTTCATTCTTTTCCTCCTTTTGCCTTCAGCCATCGTTAATCTTTGCCTTTGATTACCGCCAGCGGCCGCATCCGAGCAACCTTGCGAGTCAGTCCGATTTCCACCAGCGTATCCACTACCTGATCAATATCTTTGTACGCCTGCGGCGCTTCATCCAGCAATTCCCGATAATCGCGGCGGTTAAAAAGGACATCCCCCATCCCTTGTTCGAATTGCTCCTTGGAAATGCTACGCGCTGCCATCGTCCGGGAAAGCGTCCGGCCCGCGCCATGATTGACTGAGAAAAATGACTCCGCGGCCAGTTCTGTGCCCACCACCACATACGATGCGGTGCCCATACTCCCCGGAATCAGGGCTGGATGACCAGTTTGGCGATAGGCTGGGGGATTGGCGGGGTGGCCCGGAGGAAGCGCCCGGGTCGCTCCCTTGCGATGAACCAAAAGCTTCTTGCCCTGATGTTCTTCCCATTTGGCAATGTTGTGGGCTACATCATAAATCAGCTCGAAGCCCAGGCCCCGGTCATCGGCATTCAGCTCCGCCGAAAAAGCCCGGCGTACTTCGGCCGTGATTACCTGGCGGTTGGCAAAAGCCAGATTGACGGCACAGGCCATCGCTGCGAAATAATTTAGCCCCTCCGGTGAGGAGATCGGCGCACAAGCCAGTCCTTTGCTCGGCAATTCGATTCCGTATCGGCTTGCCGCCGGAATGTGGCTGCGGGAATAATCAGTGCAGATTTGGTGCCCGAAACCCCGGCTGCCAGTATGCACCATAACCGTCAGCTGTCCTGGAAACAGCCCGAAGGTTTCCGCCAAATCCGATTGATAGATTTCTTCCACCCGCTGGATTTCAATGAAATGATTGCCGCCGCCCAAGGTTCCGATTTGCTCGGCACCGCGCGCTGTCGCCTCTGCGCTCACAGCATGCAGATCGGCTCCCGCCAGGCAGCCGTTCTCCTCAATATGGGCCGAATCTTCTGGTCGACCCCATCCCCGGGCAATTACCGCTTTCACCCCCTGCTGCGCAACCTGAGAAAACATTTCCTGACCCAATCCCGGATGCTTGCCTTTCTTTCCTATTCCGGTCGGCACCCGTTCTTCGATCGCGATCATCAGCGACCGCAACTGGGGCCGGGCGATATCGTCGGCCCGCAGATTAGATCGCAGCAACCGAACTCCACAGTTGATGTCATAGCCGACCGCCCCCGCCGAGATCACTCCATCCTCGGCCATGGCCATCACCCCTCCGATCGGCAGGCCAAATCCTTCATGGATATCCGGCATGCCGACCACCGGCGCCACCACCCCGGGCAGGGAGGCAGCATGCGCCAGTTGTTCCAGCGACTTATCTTCGTCCAGCAGCGAGATCAGGGCTTCGCTGGCATACACCAGTCCTTCAACCCGCATTGCTCCCGATCGGGGCAGCCGATAGCGATTCCGGCCGATTCGCTCCAGTTTCATCCGTTTCACCGTCCCCGGCTCTCGTTCGGCGTATGATTCAATCTCATCTTATCACAGAAGGGGTAGGCTCCGAATGGCGTCCAGCGCCGGCACCGCCTGTTCCCGAGGCATCGTCAGCTGCTGAGCGTAGGCCGCAGCCAATTCACTATCGGCCATTTTTTCCGCTCCGGCCAGTTGCCACAACAGCACCTGCTCCTTCAGTGCCGGATCTCCGGCTGCAATTGCAAAATCAGCCATCGCCGCCGGCCACTCCCCCCGCAGGAAATGAGCCTCTCCGGTTGCCTGTCGCATCTGTGGGGTGACGAGCAGTCGTTCCCCTCTCCACATTCGCTCTTCGGTTTCGCTTAAACCCGCCAATTTTCGTTCAATGGCGCCCGGTATCGCCAGCACCTCCGTCAGCTGAACAGCCGCCGCTTCCCGGCGGCCAGCCCGCAGGTAGGCTTCCGCCGCCTGAATCCTGGTTGCAGCCAGACGTTCGAAGGAAGTCACCTGCCAGGGAGACCGCTCCAGCGCGGCTAGAGCATACTCAACCGCTCGCGGATAATCTTTAACCACCAAACAGAGGGCGGCAAGATCCCATTGCCGTTCTTTATTATATCGGCTTAATCGGGCCGCCCGCTCGGCATGATCGAAAGCCGCCACATAGCGTTTGTCGTTCATCGCCACCTGCATCAGACTGGTTTGATAGCCAGCGTCAAAAGGATTGAGCCAGGCGGCAGCAGCGATGTACCGCTCCACTTTTTCACCATCGCCTTTTTGCAGTTCCCTACTGGCCAGCCGGGCGCAGCCGTCAGCTGAGGCTAAGGCCAGCGAGGAGATCAAGCCAATTCCAATCAATCCCCCCAGAACGATTGCCGCAGCATTCCCCCCTCTTCCGCCGATTGGGCTGCCCTTAGCCCAGTCCAAGTGTAATACCGCCAGCAACAGCCACAATAGCAAGGTCATGGCGGCATAGGAAAAGTCGAAATCGATGGCCGCATGGAGAATGATCAAGCTGACCGCCATAAGGACAAACCAAATCCGCTGCCGCCGAGGGTCCTCCACAGCCAGTTTGCCGAGCGACCGCCAGGAAAGAACCACTCCGGTCCCCAGCAGCCCGATCACCACGGTCAAGCCCAGCAGCCCGGTTTCAACCGCCACTTGTAAGTAATACGAATGAACTTCGCTGGATATGTACTGATAACTCTGAAAAGTTTGATAGGCTGCTTCCCATCCGCCGCCGCCCCAACCCAGCAGCGGCCGTTGGAGGAACATCGCCACTGCATCTTTGAAAAAATTGAGGCGGGCAATTAGGCTCGAGAGATATCCGATCGAAACCAGCGACTCCCCCGGCTCTGGAGCAAGTCCCCGTTCGAGCAGGATGCCCAGCATCAGCAGCAGCCCCACTCCCAGCAACCAGAATCGAAGCTTCGGAAGCTTGATCGGCAATTGAACACGCCGGAAATCAAACCCGTGTTCCAGCGCCAGTTGCCAGCCAATGGCCATCAGGCTGCCCAGCACCAGCCAGAGCCAGGCGAGTGCAGGTTGCGCCGCCACTGCTGCCACAAACTGCTTGCCCGCCAGAAATCCGATTGTCGCTGTGCCCATTAGGTGCTGCAACCACAACCGCCGGGACTCCCGATCCAGAAACCACCAGCAGCCCACCAAGATAACCCCCAAGGCCAAATATCCCCCCCGGGAGCCGGCCCCCACAAAAGCCGCCAGCAGCAGGTAATTGCCGACTGCCAGTGTCGGGTACAACCAATACCAACTCCGGGAGTTGCCCGCAGCTGTACTTTTTTTCTGCCGACGGGCTGCTCCCGCCGGCTGCGGTTGCGGCTGCTCCCGGCTGGCGTTCACCCAAAACCAGCTGCCCAGTAGCATTCCCGCCGCCAGATAACTGGCCAGAGTGTTGGGGTAACCGAACGTCCCGTTCAGGCGATTGCCCAGGAAAGCGTCGGTCAGGGGCAACGCTCCGGAAGCTCCCAGGAAAGCAGTCACCGCCAGCCCCAGAGCAGCGGCGTAAACCAGTTGCAGTGCCCGTTTCGCATCTTGTTCCTGTCTGATCACCTGCGCCGCTGACCAGAAAAACAAAAAATACAGCAAATTTTTTGCGATTTCATTGACTGCCAGCCCATAATCGGCCGCTTGGAAAGCGGCTAGTCCATAGACCAGCGGCAGAGCGATAAGCAAAACCGAATACCAGTGGGGGAAAAAATCATTTTCCTGCTGCCGAAGCTTCCACAGCAGCAGTATTCCGGCGGTCACGGCCGCACCCAGCAAAGCCAGATATTGACTGCCGAAGGAAAAAAGCCCTCCCCAAAAAGGGCTGAAGAGGAGCAGCAACGCCACTCCTCCCTGAGCTATCCGGTACATTGAAAAAGTGCGCGTATGAACCATCCTTTCTACCAGATTTGGTTCCGTTTGGCTTCACTCGCCAAAAAATCCCGAAAATGAGGATGGGCGATATTGATCAATTCCTGGATCCGCTCCCGAATAGATCGGCCCCGCAGACAAGCCACCCCATACTCGGTGACGACATAGTCGACATCCACCCGGGAGGTAGTAATCACCGTTCCGGCATCCAACATCGGAACGATGCGGGAGATCGTATCCCGACTGGCGGTGGAATAGAAAGCCAGCACCGATTTACCCCCCGGCGATTCCTGGGCGCCGGTGACAAACTCCTTATGCCCGCCGGTGCCGCTAAACAAACGGGGACCGAACGATTCCGCACAACATTGACCGCTCAAATCCATTTGCACCGCACTGTTGATCGACACCATCTTGCGGTTGCGGCCGATGATCGCCGGATCATTGACCACGCTCGCCCGATGGAATTCGACAGCCATATTGTCATCCAGAAAATCGTACAATCGTCGGCTGCCCATTGCAATATCGACCACAAACTTGTCTTTCCAGATGGTTTTGCGGCGATTGGTGATGGCACCGGCTTCGTATAGGTCCAGTAAATAATCGGTGATCAGCTCGCTGTGCACTCCCAGATCCTTCTTGTGGCTGAGGCTCTGGGCCACCGCCCCGGGGATGCTGCCCAGCCCGATCTGTAGCGTCGATCCGTCCTCCACCAAATCGGCAACGTACTCGCCGATCAGCCGGTCTTTGTCATTGACCGGCGAGGGCGGCATCTCCGGCACCTCCCGCTCCACTTCCACGACATAATCAATGTCCGATATGTGGACTTGGGTGTCGCCAAATGTACGGGGCAAAGCCGGATTCACTTCGATGATCACCACGTCCGCCTGTTCGATGAAATCCTTCTCGATAACGGTCGACAGCGAAAGCGACAAGAATCCATGCTTGTCCATCGGCGCCGCGCTGCCGAGAAAAACATTAGGCCGCCGATAGGCAAGTCGACGGCAGCTGAATTGATGCAATTGCATGGGAATATAGGAAACGGTACCGTGCGGGTGGGCCGCCCGCGGCCCGTCGGTGTAAAACCAACTATTAAGAATAAAATGCCCCCGCATTTCCGGCTGATTATAGAAGGGATAGCTGCCAACCAAAAGCGCCGTTACCACCGAGACATCTTCCACCCGAGATTTGATGGTGTGCAACTCGCTCAAGATCGAAACCGGCTCGCAGGCGGCCAGGGCACATACTACTTCATGCCTGCTCTTGATCTGCTCCAACGCCACGGCTACCGGCACTTTCTTCCGTCGGTAAATTTCCTGATGATTCATCGTTTCCGTATCCCGCCTTGTCTATCGGAGATGTTTTTGGAACCAGCCACAGGTCATGCGGGCGACTTCTTCAATCGCTCCCGGTTCTTCAAAGAGATGGCTGGCCCCGGGGATTACCGCCAGTTCCCGGACACCTGAAAGCCGGGTAAAAGCCCGCTGATTGAGTTCCAACACCGGAGTATCCTCACCCCCGACAATCAACAGCGTCGGGGCCTTGACCAGGGGCAGCTCCTGTTCCGCCAGATCCACCCGGCCACCCCGGGTAACTACCGCCGAGATTCCCTCACCCAGGCTGGCGGCGGCTCGAAGGGCAGCAGCAGCTCCGGTGCTGGCCCCAAAATAGCCGATCAGCAGGTTGGCCGTTCGTGGCTGACTTTTTAGCCATCTGGTTACGATTAACAAACGCCGGGTCAATAAAGCGATATCGAATCTGGTCGCATATACCGCGTCTTCCTGCGGGGTCAGCAGATCAAGCAGTAGCGTCCCCACCCGCCCGCCACGTAATATTCGGGAAACATAGGTATTGCGCGGACTATGCCGGCTGCTCCCGCTGCCATGAGCAAAAACGACTATGCCTCTGGCGTCTTCCGGGATTTCCAGGGAGCCTGCCAGATTCGCTCCTTCCGCCGGGATATACAGGTCGGTAACCTGCCACTCGCCACTCATTTCCGCACCTCCGGTCACAAACTTCCACTGACCATCATAGAGAATAGTCGGGCGCTTTGCAAGCTGTCACCGGTCATTGCTGGCCGGAATCATCTTCTTGCAGTATTTGCAGCGCACTCCCCGCCGTTTATGCTCGCGGGTGACCAATTGTTTCTTTTTACAGTGCGGGCATTTCACCTGGCGAATCATGCTCCGGGCGAGTATCGCCTGAAGAATTGGATACATTCCCTCACCTCCGCTAACCTTGCCGTCGGAACAATCTGGTTCCGCGGGCAATATCCGCCGGCGCCCCGAACAGAACCACAACATCCCCGGCTTCCAGCACCGCCCCGGCTTTAGGATTGCTCAGCACTTCGGTATTCCGCCGGATCAGCAGAACATTGATGCCGTAGCACTCCCGCAGCCCCAGTTCCATCAGCGACCGGCCGGCCGCCTCCGCCCCCTGCTCGATTTCGATACTGCTGATTTCCGCATCATGCATGTGCGGTTTGAGGTCGTTGAGGCTTGCTGAACGCACCGGCAGCGAGCGCAGCATGCGATAGCCGGAAGATCGGATTTCAGTCACCAATTCCTCGATCTGCTGACGGGGAACCAGATACTTCTGCAGCACCAGCGCGAATATCTCGATCGAAGTCTCGTATTCTTCGGGGATTACGTAATCCGCACCCGCCCGATATAAGGGTCCGATATGGTCAACATACCTGGTACGAACGATAATGGAAGACTCCACGGTGTGTCGCCGGATGGCGGAGACGATCCGAGCGCTGGCCTGTGGATCGGACACCGCCACCACCACCACCCGGGCGGTATCGATCTGTACCGCTTCCAGCACCGCATCATAGGTGGCGTCCCCCACTCGGATGGGGATACCTTCCTGCCGCTCCTTCTTGACGATCTCCGGATTGACGTCCAGTACCAGGTAGGGTATTCCTGCCACTTGAGCAGCCCGGGCTAAATTGCGGCCATTCAATCCGTAGCCGATAATCACCAGATGGTCCTGCTGTACTTCCCCGGTTTCAGCCGAATGTTCCGAATCCCGAAAAAACCGACGCAAACTGCTAATCCCAGCCGCTGCATCCGCCAGTCGGGGCGCCCAGGCAATACTCAAAGGAGTAATCGCCATCGTTAAAACTGCCGCCGCCATAAAGATTTGAATCATTTCCGGGCTGATTATGCCGTTTTGCAGCCCCGATCCGGACAGCACGAACGAGAATTCCCCGATCTGACTCAGGGTCAAACCGCTGATGATCGCTACCCGCAGAGAATATCCAAGCACGAAGACCACCGCTGCCACCAGGACGGTTTTAAACAGCAGCAATCCCAACGCCACCACTGCCACCAGCAGCGCTTGACTTAGCAGAATATCCAGATTGAGCAGCATTCCCACCGATAGAAAGAAAAAACTCACGAACAAATCCCGGAAGGGTAAGACGTTGGATAGCGCCTGATGACTATATTCCGACTCGGAAATGATCAATCCCGCCAGAAACGCGCCCAGGGCCAGGGACAGACCGACTTCCGCAGTCAGCCAGGCAATCGCCATCCCCAGGCCGGCAATAGCGAAGAGAAACAACTCTCGGCTTTTTTGCCGCGCTACTTGATGCAGCAGCCGAGGCACCAGCCATTGGGAACCGAACCAGACTGCCGCCAAGACAGCGACGATCTTAAGAATGATCGTACTCAGCGGTTCTCCGCCGCCATTATTGGTTCCCGCCAATAAGGGCACCAAAAGCATCATGGGAATAATCGCAATATCCTGAAAGATCAGGATACCGAGGCTGACCCGTCCGGGCAGGCTGTCGCTTTCATTTCGGTCCTGCAATACCTTGAGGGCAATCGCGGTGCTGCTCAATGCGACCAAAAAACCTAGAAAAATACCCTCGGTCCAGGAGTGGCCGAGAGCCCTCCAGCCAAAAGCGATCAGCCCGGTAGTCGCCGCCACCTGCAGCGAACCGCCGCCCAGAACAACTTTGCTTAGGCGCAAGAGTTCAATAAAGGAAAACTCGATCCCAATGGCAAACAGCAGCAGGACGGTCCCAATCTCAGCGAACAGCTCCACTTGGTGGATGTTCTGAATCAAACCCAAACCGTGGGGCCCCACCAGCAGGCCGGTGGCAAAGAGACCAACGACCGACGGCATCCGCAGCCGGACGCAAATCAGCAACACCCCAACCGAAAGCAGAAAGATTACGAGCATATCCTGCAACAAATTCGTCTCCATATATCCCCCCTAAGAACGCAGCAGTCAACGACTCCTTTATCGGGCTTCCCCCAATCTGCTGACTAAACCATCGGCCACCGCCACCAGCTTGCCGTTTTCTTCCCGGACCTCAACCCGATACAATCCGGTTCTCCGGCTCTGACTATCCTCCCGCGCCGCTGCCTCCAACACCGCGCCCACTCGGGTAGTCCGGAGAAAGTAAATGTTCATCTGCATTGAGACCGCCGGCTGACCATGGGAATTGCTGGCCGCCGCTAATGCGTAGTCGGCCAGTGCAAAAACGGCGCTGCCATGGGTCAAATCCATGCCATTCAGTAGTTCCGGCGTTACTGCCATCCGAGTCCGGGCAACACCCCCGGCCATCTCCAACAACTCGATTCCCAGATAACGGGCCAAGGCATCCCGCTCCAGTCGAATCCTTCCTTCACTGGCAGAATATTCCATCATAACTTCCCTTTCTCGTGCCCATCTTAATTATTCATTTGTAAGTATTCGCTTATGTAACTGAAAATTCCTCCGTCCCGGGGCAACGCTCTCGCTCGGGGACCGCCGTCGACATGCTAGAATCAATTAAATCGAGATAATTCTGGAGGAATTGCTTATGCTCTCGATCGACTTGGCCATTCAACTGCGCAAGGCTGGTCTGGCCTGGAAACCGCAATCAGCCGACCAGTACGCCCTGGAGCCGACCGAAGTTTGTCCCGTCGGTAAAGCCGGAGCAGAAAGCATGATCAGAATCGAAAGCGGCCCGCTCGTTCTCGGCAATCCCTGCGCCGTCCGCCGCATGTCGCTGCTCCGCCCGGCGGGAGCGGTTTGGCTCCCGGCTTTGGCACAGATGGTAGCGGAGCTCCGGGCAAGGGGTTGGCAGCCCTGCTTTTCCGTTCGACTGCAGGATACTGAAAATGGCCATATCTGTTCTTTACAGCAAGAAGGTGCGGCCGATCGTGATTTCAGCGCCGCCAGCCGAGAGAACGCCGCCGCCCGGGCTTTGCTTTGGTTGCTGAACGAAAATTAGCCAAGCTTCTCTCCCATGAGAGGAGCTTGGCGTATTGCGATCTCCTGGAGTGAGATAATTATTCAGTCAACCCGCAGTACTTGTCCAATTCGGCGTAGGAAGGGGGAAACTTGGGCTTCGCCTGGACTCCAAAGAAGGGGGTGGGAATCCGGGCTACACCGCTGTCGTGGGTCCCCTTCAGTCCCTCGACAACCCCCGCCAGCCGGCTAGCCGGGATGGCGAATGCAATTTCATCATCAGCCGTCAATGCAAAGACTCTTTCCCCTCCGCCGGGAATGATTACGTTGCATTGCTGGCTTTGCAGAGGATAAACGATATACGCCGCACAAGAGCACCGGCCCATAAAGTTCGACTGGACGACCCCACCTTCGCTATAAACCGCAGCCTGGATGAGGCGGACGATCTGCGCTCCGTTGCCGTAGATCAGAATGATGTCCGGCGCATAATCAGCTCGCTGCAATGGTGCCACTACGATGCTGCGGATTGCTCCAATCTCCATTTTCGGAGTCGCCGCCTGGGTTCTAGCCCCGGCCTCCGGGGTTTTGGCGTACAGCGGATAGATAGTATGCCCCTGTGTTGCGAAATCCGGATCCTCCCGAAAACCGAAGATCAACACTGACAATCCACAGGCATGGTCTTTCTCCAAGAAGCCGACTGTTCTGCCCAACCGCCGGGCGATAGTAATTCCCTGACAGATGTTCAGCGGATAGCCGAAAATCTCGGCAGCAGACTTGACTTTCGGCGGCAGCTGCTCCTCTCCGGATACCTTAATGGCAACTGGAAACGTCGCCGTGCGAAGATACTCATTGAAGAATTGACTCAATTCCTGATTGTTCATGATCTCCCTCCTTTTGCTCAAGACCCCCGCCGGGCTTATCAGGTACGTCCGCTACAACATTGCCAACGACCATCATCCATAGCGATAGCTGATTCCATATCCGCCCCGGGGATAGTTCCACTCGATCGCAGTCGGATACGGGCAGACGATCCGACAGGTACCGCATTCCAGACAGCCGGCCAGGTCGAGACCGACAATCCCCGCCTGCAGCCGGTACAAGCCAGCCGGACAGGCCGGGATACAGGGCTTGGCGGGACAGGCAGCGCAGATTCGGGAATCAATTCGAATATGCTTTTCCTGGTCGTCGATCAGATACTTATTGCGACCGAGCAGTTCGTCTATTTCCTTCCGATTCATACGGACTTCACCCCCTTCCAGGCATCGCCCAGGAGATTGCGCAGTCCGATTCCCGAATGTTTGATTTGGGCCTGAACCTTGGTCAGCAGATGTTCCGGCTGCTCCCCGTTGACTTCGAAAACTCGGGCGGTGATAGCGTTGAGCAGTTGCGGATAGGCTGAGTACAGCCGCTGATTAGCCAGGAAATGGGGTGCCCGGGCATATAGCTCCATGTCCCGCAAAATACCAGTTTGCAGCCGGCGCTGGTATCCACTCAACTGCTGCCGGGAGAAGTCGGCTGCTGCAGCTGCCTGGATCACCGTTTGGGCGGCGGCTGCCCCGGACGCAATCGCCAAATCCATGCCCCGGACCTGATAGCCGAGATTGATGACCAGCCCGGCGGCGTCCCCGGTCACCAGCAAGCCGTCGTCGAAGAGGCGGGAGGTTCGCTGCCAGCCTGCCTCCGGCACCAGATGCGCTGCGTATTCAGTCACCTGGCCACCCGCGATGAGCGGCGCTACCGCTGGGTGCTGTTTGAATGCTGCCAGCAGCTCGGCGACCGGTACTTGCCGTTCGCTAAACTCGGCGGCATTGATCACCAATCCCAGAGAAACACTGTCTTTATTGGTATAAATGAACCCCCCGCCGTTCATGCCCCGGGTGACGGAGCCGACGTAGAGACCTGCCACGCCACCCGTCGCCGCAATCTGAAACCGCTGTTCCACGGTAGGCGCATCCAGTTCGATGATTTGCTTGACTCCAAGCCCGATCTGCCGCGGTTTTGGTTTTTCGGTTACCCCGGCCTTCTCCGCCAGCAAGGCCAACGCGCCGTCAGCGGCGATCACCACTTCTGCTAAAATTTCATCGTCACCCGCCCGGACTCCAATCACCCGCCCGTTTTCTCGGATAACATCGTCCACCCGAATCCCAGTGGCCAGGATTGCGCCGGCTTCCTCGGCCTTGGCCGCCAGCCAGGCATCAAACTCCGCCCGGAGCACAGTGTACGAATGCACCGGCGCCTCCCCCCAGCCTGCATCCTGACAGGTAATCGCAACACTCTGCCGTTCGGTCATCACGGTAATAACCTCTCTGGTTACCGGCCGCTGCAACGGCGCTTCCTCCCAGAATCCAGGAAGCACTTGATTCAGTGCCCAGGAGTACATGCGCCCGCCGAACATATTCTTGCGCCCGGCTTCCGCTCCCCGCTCCACCAGCAACACTTCCAGCCCGGCTTGGGCCAGGAGATAGGCGGCAGTGCCCCCGGCCGGTCCTGCCCCTACCACCACCACCGTAAATTTATCCGCCGCCATAGTTCCTCCTCGCTACAGCCTCGAACAACCGGGCCGCGATTATCGGCTTCCCGCTTGTTTCAGCTCTTCAATCAAGCGGGGCAACACCTCCCGAAAATCCCCCACCACTCCGTAATCGGCGACTTTAAAGATCGGCGCCTGTTCATCCCGGTTAATCGCGCAGATGATTTCTGCATCCTTGATTCCGACCACGTGTTGGACCTGCCCGGACACCCCGACCCCCAGATAGAGGTTGGGATTCACCTGCTGCCCCGACAGACCGATGCACAAATGTTCCGGCAACCAGTGATATTCCTCCACCACCGGCCGGGTGCAAGCGATCTCTGCTCCCAAAACCGCCGCCAGTTCCCGGGCTAAAGCCAAATCGGCTTCCGTCTCCAGTCCCCGCCCGACGCATACCACGGTCCGGGCCTCAAGTAGATTCCCGGATATCGCTGCTTTGGGCTTTCGCGCTACCACCGCCACCTTTCCCGCTTCCGGTGCCGGCAGATCCACGATCTCGCCGCTGCTTCCCGCCGCCGGCGGCGAAACTGGAAAGGCGCGGGCGGGAATTGTCGCCATCTGCGGTCGGGTCAAGCATCTTACCGTCTGCACCGCCCGGCCGCCATACATGACTCGATCCATTTCCAACCCCTGCGCCCGATCAAACCGAACCGCAATACAATCGCTGACCATGCCGGCTTGCAACTGCCCCGCCAGGCGGGCGGCAATTTCCCGTCCTCGTTGCGTACTCCCGATCAGCACCAGCTCCGGGCAGTCCTGCTGCGCCTGCCCCGCCAGAACCGGAACAATCGCTTCCATCGGCAGCTCCGGCGGCAACGCCGGCAGCCGCAACACCCGATCCGCTCCCTGGGCAAAACACCCTTCCGCCGCCACCAGTTGTTCGCTGAGAATCGCAGTCAGCGATGCCCCCATTTGCTCTCCCAGGCTTTTACCCAGTCTCAGAACTTCTTGCAATAATTCCCAGGTTTCCGCCCAGGCCCAAATACCCGCCATGATTCCACCTCCTCAGCCGACAGCTCCCGATTTCCGCAAAGTTTCCACCAACTGCCGGATAGCGTTTGCGTCCGCACCAAACTGGACACAATTCCGTTCCAGCACCAGACCCTGCAACGCCACCGTCTCGATCAAGGCCGCAGCCACCGGCGGAAGTTCGGCGGCGGCAATCGTCACTACCGGCTTTTTAGCGGCATCCAAAGTGTCTCGCAAGCCCGGAATCCGCGGCGTATTGAGATCCGGCAGCACCGTCAGCAGCGCCGGCAGCTTCACCGCCACTACTTCGAGGTTTGTTTCCAATTTGCGTTCAGCGATGATCCGGTCCGATTCAAGCTCCAAACCGACCACTGCCGTGACCACCGGTATGCCCAGCTTTTCCGCCAAGCGGGGCCCGACCTGCTGGGAATAGCGATCACTGGACCCGTCCCCGCATAGGATCAGATCGTATTCCAACCGGGAGGCGATCACCGACCCCAGCAATCCCGCCACTTGGGCCGGCTCCAACCCCTCAAATCCGGGATCACTGACAAAGCAGGCCTGATCCGCTCCCCGGGAGAGAGCGTCCTTTATACTTTTTTTCGCTGACGGACCCCCAATCGTCAGGGCAGTCACCGTTCCCCCATACTTCTCCTTCAACTGCGCCGCGGCTTCCAGGGCAGTCCGGTCATAATCGCTGATTTTATAGCCCACCCGCTCCAGGTTCAATCGATGGGAAGCCGGTTCCACCCGAATGTCCGCTTCATCAACCACCCATTTAAAGCAAGTAATAATCTTGGGCATAGTTCCCACTCCTCACTTGATCGTTCCCTCGCTGCCAGATCGCGGGAATGGATTTGGACTACCGCAGCAGGCTGCCGGCAATCACCATCCGCTGCGCTTCCGACGTTCCTTCATAGATTTCGGTAATCTTTGCATCCCGCATCAGCCGCTCGACTTTTTGGCCTTTGATGTAGCCGTAGCCGCCATGAATCTGAACCGCCTTGGAAGCATGGCGGTTGGCCACTTCAGCCGCGAACAGCTTGGCCATGGAGGCTTCCCGGGTATAAGCCGCGCCCTGGTCTTTCAAGAATGCGGCATGATAGGTCAGGAAGCGGGCTGCCGCCAGTTCCGTCGCCATGTCCGCAATCATCCACTGAATCGCCTGATTGACCGCCAGCGGTTTGTTGAACTGAATCCGGGAGGAGGAATAGCGGATCGACTCGTCCAACGCCGCCTGAGTGATACCCACCGCCTGCGCCGCCACTCCGATCCGGCCGTCGTTCAAAGTCTGCATGGCAATCCGAAAACCGTCTCCTTCCCGGCCCAGCAAATCCGCCCCCGGCACTCGACAATCTTTGAGAACGATTTCGGACGTCTGCGAGGCCCGAATTCCCATTTTAGCGAAGTGCTCCCCCACCGACAGCCCGGGATTGTCCCGGGAGACAATGAAGGCGCTCATCCCTTTCAAGCCCTTGCTTGGATCGGTTTTGGCGAATATCACATAGGTATCGGCATTCGGCCCATTAGAAATAAAGGTCTTGGTGCCGTTCAGGACATAGTCCTCCCCGTCCCGCACCGCCGTGGTGCTCGCCGCTCCGACGTCGGTTCCAGCTCCCGGCTCGGTCAGAGCGAATGCCCCCAACTGCCGGCCCTGGCATAGTGGAACCAGGTATTTCTGCTTTTGTGCTTCATTGCCGTAGTTGAAAATCGGTCCGCTGGCCAGAGCGGTATGGCAGGATACGGTGAATCCGGTCGCGGCACAAGCCCGGCATAACTCTTCGACCACGATCGTATAGGTTAGAAAGTCGGTTCCGCCGCCACCATATTCGCGGGGATAGGGCATTCCCATCATCCCCAGTTCCGCCAGCTGAGCGATCACCTCGGACGGAAAACGGCTCTCCTCGTCAAGTCGAGCGGCAATCGGCTCCAGATGTTTTTGTGCGAACTCCCGGATATTGGCTTGAATGAGTTCCTGTTCTTCGGTCAAGGTAAAATTCATACTCCCCGCTCCTTCCTGTTTTCAAAATAACCAACTTATTGTAATTTTATTTTGTTAGCAAACTATTTGTCAACCAATTATCTAGGCTTCGCTCGTCGCCGGCCATTCCCGGGTGCGCAACCAAACAAAAACGGAGGCTGCCGCCTCCGTTTGGTCTCTGGGTATGCAATTGTCTCGATCAGTTGCTGAATTATCGGCTGGACGAATCAATCCGCCCCTCGATCTGTTCCAGCACCTGCTTTAGTCCTGCCCATTGTTCGGCGCTGAGCACCTCCGACACCTTCTGATTGCATTTTTGAATGCAGCAATTGAGCGGCTCCGCCAGCGCCCGACCCTGCTCGGTCAGCAGGACCTGGAGCGCCCGGCGGTCATGCGGATCGACGTGCTTGGCGATCAATGCTTTCTGTTCCAGCCGATCAAGCAGGCCAGTAATAGTCGAACCGTCCAGGGCCAGCCGCTCCGCAATCTGCTTGGCGGTCAAACCGTTGTTATCCCCCAGGCACTTAAGCACCGCATACTGTCCCGGCGTCACCCCGTATGCCGCCAACTCGGCTTTAAAAAGCCGGTGAACCTTCTGCTGGGTTTTGGTCAAGATAAAATTGATGCACTGTTCCAGTTCCAATCGGATTCATCCCTTCGTCCCAATTCTCTCCAACATCTATTTCAATATCTCTATTCCACTGTCACCGATTTAGCCAGATTGCGCGGCTGGTCGACATCGGTGCCGCGGGCAACCGCCGAATAATAGGCGAACATCTGCAGGGGAATAGCAGTCAGAAGTGGTGCCAGCACCGGCAAGGTCCGGGGAATGGGGATGATGTGATCCACTGATTTTCCAATTTCCCGGTTGTCCTCAAAAGCGACCGCAATTACCGTCGCCTCCCGGGCCTTAACTTCCTTGACATTGCTCATGGTTTTATCATAGAGCTCTTCCTGCGTCGCTAAGGCGATCACCGGCACTCCTTCCACAATCAGCGCCAGCGTCCCATGCTTCAGTTCTCCGGCGGCATACGCCTCGGCATGGATATAGGAGATTTCCTTCAGTTTCAAGGAGCCTTCCTGAGCAACCGCAAAGTCCAGTCCGCGGCCGATGAAAAACGCGTCCTCGGCCCCGGCAAACTGTTCCGCCAATTGCTTGATCAGCCCTTCCCGGTTCAAAACCTCGCCCGCCAGTCGGGGTATCTCCCGCAATCCGGTCAAGATAGCCTGGCTTTGCTCGGCGTCAAGCACCGAACGCGCCTGACCCAGGAACACCGCCAGTAAATACATGACAATCAACTGGGTGGTATAGGCCTTGGTCGAGGCCACCGCAATTTCCGGCCCGGCCCAGGTATACAGCACATCATCCGCCTCCCGGGAAACCGAACTGCCGACCACATTGGTCACCGCCAACACCCGGGCGCCTTTCCGTTTGGCTTCCCGCAGCGCGGCCAAGGTGTCCGCCGTTTCTCCCGACTGGCTGATCACCACCACCAGGGTACGTTCATCCAGCAGCGGATCCCGATACCGGAATTCGGAGGCAATGTCCACCTCGACCGGCACCCGGGCCAACTTTTCCATCACGTACTTGCCCACTACCCCGGCATGATAGGCGGTGCCACACGCTACAATCGCCACCTTATTCAAGCTGCGCAGGTAGTCTGCGGTCAGTCCCGTATCCGGCAACAGTACCCGACAGTCGTCAGCTGCAATCCGCCCGCTCATGGTTTCCCGCAGCACCCGGGGCTGCTCATGGATCTCTTTCAGCATAAAATGCGTGAAGCCGCCCCGTTCAGCCGCCACCGCATCCCAGGTGACTTCAAAGACCGGTTTTTCCCGCGACTGCCCCGCCTGATCGGTGACATCAACCCCGACCTCGGTCAGAACCGCCACATCTCCGTCTTCCAGCACATGAATGCGCCGGGTATGGCGAAGAATGGCGGGAATGTCGGAGGCCAAAAAATATTCGCCCTCGCCCAATCCGACAACCAGGGGGCTGTCCTTGCGGGCGGCAACGAGTTTGCCTGGTTCGCGGCAACAAAAAGCCACTAAGGCATACGAACCAGCCACCCGCTGCATAACCTCCCGGACCGCCTCTTCCAGGCTGCCCTGATAGAACTCTTCCAAGAGATGGGGGAGAACTTCGGTATCGGTTTCCGACCGGAACGTATGCCCCCGCTGCTGCAGCCATTCCCGCAGTGACTCGTAGTTTTCAATGATGCCATTATGGACCACGGCAAATTCTTCCCGACAATCGGTATGCGGATGAGAGTTATGGTCGGCCGGCCGGCCATGGGTCGCCCACCGGGTGTGGCCGATACCGACACAACTGCCGGGGAATTCAAGTTCCGCCATCAGCGCTTCCAGTCGGCTGATTTTTCCTTTGCTCTTGGTCACCATCAGGCTGTTTTCCTGAAGAATTGCGATTCCGGCCGAATCATATCCCCGGTATTCCAGTTTCTTGAGCCCCTCCAGCAACAACGGCACCGCCGGTTGAAATCCTAAGTAGCCTACAATCCCACACATTTCACGGTTTCCTCCTGACTGTAACAAACAAACGCTCCCGGTCTGGCCGCGGAGCGTTTGAGCACAGCAAGAAAGAAAGACAGCCTAAACTGCCGGTCGCGGTCCGGCCCTTTGTCCCCGGAATTACTCCCGGGTTTTTAACCGGACTAACGGTGGCCACCACACCGAGAGGGCACCCGCCGAATCACTCGATAAACCCTCTGCCTCGTCAACCAGCTGGAGCTGGTTCTGGCGCTTGCTTCACCGATTCTTGCTGTCCACCCGCTCCGCTCCCGCGGCCCGCCGGCACACCACCATCATTATACGGCCATCCGCCGAAAATGGATACTTTTTATTCTCAGAGCCAGCGTTCGACGGTGCGGACCACGTCTTTCACCACCTGCTGGAGCAGGCTTTCATCACTGCCCTCGGCCATCACCCGAATCATCGGTTCCGTGCCGGAAGGACGGACCAACACCCGGCCTTCCCGTCCCAACCGAGCCGCCGCTTGCTGGATGCTCTCCTGGACCGGGCCGCATTCGTCCAGTCTCGATTTATCCTTAACCCGAACATTGACCAGCACCTGCGGCAGGCGGGTCATCTGGCGTCCCAGTTCGCTCAGGGATTGACCGGTTGCCGACACCACCGCCAGCAGCTGCATCGCCGTCACCAGTCCATCGCCGGTGGTGTTGTGTTCCAGAAAGATGACATGCCCGGATTGTTCGCCGCCCAGCACCGCTCCAGAACGCTTCATCTCTTCCAGCACATAGCGGTCGCCGACCTTAGTTTCCAGCACCTCCACGCCCGCCTCCCGCAGGGCCAGATGCAACCCGAGGTTGCTCATAACTGTCACCACCAGCTTGGATGAGGGCAGCGTTGCCTGACGCTGGCGGTGCAAGCCGCAGATGACCAGGATCGAATCGCCATCGATCAGTCCGCCCCGATCGTCGACCGCAATCAGCCGGTCGGCATCTCCGTCAAAGGCCAGTCCCAGGTCCGCCCGCTGCTCTTCCACCGCCTGGCGGACAACATCCGGATAGGTAGATCCGCAGTAATCATTGATGTTGATCCCGTTCGGCAGGCAGTGAATCGGGATCACCCGGGCCCCCAATTCCCGGAGCAGCCGGGGAGCGACTTCATAGGCCGCGCCATTGGCCCCATCCACCACTACACTCAGCCCCGAAAGGTCAATCGCCGCCGTTCCTTTGAGGAATTCCAGGTACTGGTCAGCCGCCGCCGGCACATCGTAGACCCGGCCGACATCCGGGCCCACAGCCCTCGGCAGCTGATCGTTTGCGCTCATCGCTTGGATTTCAATTTCATCTTCAATCTCGTCCGAAAGCTTGAAGCCCGCTCCGCCGAAAAATTTGATGCCATTGTCAGCGACCGGATTGTGGGAAGCCGAGATCACGATACCGGCCGCCGCTCCCAGCCGGCGGGTGATATAGGCGATACCCGGAGTCGGCAGGATTCCGACTTTCAATACGTCCGCTCCAATGGAACAGATCCCGGCCGTCAGGGCCGCTTCCAGCATGTCCCCCGAGATCCGGGTGTCCCGGCCGATCACGATCTGGGGATGGCCAAATTCCCGGCTCAACACCGCCGCTCCAGCCCGGCCCAAACGAAAAGCCAATTCCGGGGTCAGTTCTCGATTGGCTTTCCCCCGCACCCCGTCGGTTCCAAACAATCTTGCCATAGTTTTCGGCTCCTTTATCGTATTACTGCCGTCAGTTCCGACGGAGTCACCCGCTCCACTTCTATTCCTGCAGGGAAGCGGACCTTAACCGGCACCCGGTGCTCCCCCGCTTGCAGCCCAGCAAGGTCCACCACCGGCTGCAGATCACGGCTCTCCAATCCGCTCAATTGGCCGCCGGCTGCTGCCACCTGAACATCGACCTCGGCCGGTTTCAATTCCAGCTCCAAACCGGCGCCCAGATTTTCGGCTTTGACCGTCAACCGGCTGAAATCACGGACCGGTAACGCCGCCGTCACCTCGATCAAGACCGCCGCCTGCTGCGGCTCCAACGCTTCCGCGCCGGGAGGCAGGACCAACCGCACCGTAGCCGCCACCTTGCCCTGCGCTCCTTGCAGTGAAACCGGTTCGGTCGCCACCTTCTCCAGCCCGGCCAGGATTTCAGCCGCCGCAATCACCTTGACCGTTTCCGGTTCCACCCGCACCACTCCGCTGCGAAAACCAGTGGCGGGAGATCCGGTTACTACCGCCTGGATCGGCACCTGCTTGGCCGGTCGATCCCGGACCACCGGCACCGTCACTTCCACCACCGCGGGCTGCGCCTGCACCGCCGCCGCTCCTTCCACCCGCTCATTGATTCGGACCGGCAGGCTCTCATGCACTAATGCCGAACCGCCTTTCAGATCGACACTGACCGAGGCCCGGGAAAGATGAGCAAGCACGCTTTCACCCCCCCGCAACACCACCTGCGAAGGCTGCACTATCGGGGTTAGGGCCAGCATTCCCTCTTTCACTTGACCGACCAGAGTCACCTCCACCGGCACCTGCTTTTCAGCCAACCGGTCGAGCCGGAGCGTTAGCCGGGCCGGTTTGATACTCACCACCGCCACTCCCCGGGGAGGATAAACCTGAACCGGGTAGCTGGCTTCTCCGCTCTTGGCGGCGCTCAAATCAACGACCGCGGCAATGTCCGAAGCCGCCAAGCCCTCCACGTTGCCGCGCAGGGTCACCTGCACTGATCCCGGCACATCCAGCGGGAAAAGGTCGGTTTTGAGGCCTTCGGACCGCACCGGAACATTGTCAAACACCCGTTCCGGGCCCCGGGCCGCCTGATCGCCGCTGGCGTAAGCCCACAACAGAATCGCCATTCCCAGCGCCAGCAGTTTATACAAGATGTTCCGGGTCAGGACCTCGGTCCAGGCTCGGCGCGGCCAGCGCGGCGGCTGCCGCTGATCCCGCTCACTCACGCTGCCACCTCCGTTTCCACATCCGCAGACCGGATTCGCTTTCCGCCGGCTGGAGAAGCTGCTGGAGCAGTTCCCGCAGGTGCTTGGGATCGAGGTAACGCTTGAGGCGGCCGGCTTCAGCTAAAGAAATGACTCCGGTTTCTTCGGACACCACCACCGTCACCGCATCGGTATGCTCGGTCACTCCCAACGCCGCCCGGTGCCTGGTTCCCAGCTCACTCTCCAGGGCGGGATTGTCGGTCAAGGGCAGGATCGCCCCGGCCGAAACCAGCCGGCCCCCGCTGATAATCGCTGCCCCGTCATGAAGGGGGCTTTTGGGGATAAAGATATTGTTCAGCAGTTCACTGGTCACTACCGCGTCAATCGGAACCGCCCCTTCCAAATATTCCTTGAGGCCGGTTTCCCGTTCAAACACAATCAGCGCTCCTGTTCGAGTGTGAGATAACACCTCGGCGGTTTTGACCACTTCGTCCAACAGCCGGTTCATGTCCTCCTGCCGAAAACTAAAAAACGAACCCCCGAAAAAATGCCGCCGTCCCAACTGCTCCAATCCTCGCCGCAGTTCCGGCTGAAACACCACCGGCAGCGCCACAAACAAGCTGGCCCACATTTTGTCCAGTACCCAGCTGACGGTTTGCAGCTGCAGCCAGTTGCTAGTCACTGAAAAGAGAATCAGTACCACAAATCCCTTGAGCAGCTGCATCCCCCTGGTACCGCGGATAAACATCAACAATTTATAACAGAGGAAAGCAATCAGGGCAATGTCCAGGATGATGATAACCGTGTCCAGGGTCCATAATTCGTCCAAGCTGCCGGGCAGCCAGGCCATCAACTGCGTCCACATCCCTGCTTCCTCCTTCGCCACGTACTCCTCATTCATCATACCGGGAGCCTCCGGGGGAAGCAAGCACTGGACAAGAAACCCCTGTCCCCTCTGCCGAGGGAACAGGGGGCGGGTAAACCAGCCGCGCCTGGTTTGCTTTAACTCGGAGGCGTATTGGGCAGGCGGTCGCCGCCGCTCATGTCGTAGAGCCAGAACTTCGTATTGGGGAAGCTGGCGCTGCCGAAAGCGGTGGTCCAGGGGATGGTCAGTGAGTAGCTGGCACCGCTGCTGATCGGGGTACCGGTATAAACTTTGTTCGTGTATGAGCCGGATCCGCTCTCCAGATAGACTTCGAAATCGGAGGGATGGCAGCGGATCAGCACTTCAGCTCCGGCATCAGCATCGGTGCTGGCGTAGAAGAAGAATTCGTCGAAGGCCGGATTGTTGTAGAATTCCACATCAGCGAACAGATTGCTGGTGGTTGCCACCAGTTTCAGCCGTTTGAAATCGCGATTGTCCGCCACCGTCGACTCGTTGGGATCAACGATCCAGAGCGGCAGCCGGCAGCTGCTGCGGTTGGAAGGATGAACGGTCAGATCAGGCGGCCGGCAGCCGGTGGCAAAAACCGCACCCAGCGCATCCCCGACTGTCGCCTTTTCAGCAATTTTTTGGAAGAAGAGGGAAGTTCCGTTGTCCCCGCAGCCGAAGGAAACCGATTCATCCCAGCCAATCCAGGCCGAAGCCCCGTGATTAGTCGTCCAAGTGGGCATGCCGGGCAGCCCGCCGGGATCGGTGCCATGGCAGCTCTCAAGGAAAAACAGGGTGTCGGGGAAGGTCTTGTTGGTCCAATAGGCGGAACTGAAGCCGCCGGTGATGATATACCCGTACTGAGTGGCTCCGATCGCGTGATTATAAGCGCTGGCCGGTACCGTTCCAGTGTAGCCGCTGCTGTAGGGCGGCGGCGAATTGTACCAGGGTCGGACCAGGAAGCCGAAATCACTGCCCACCACTCCGCCGTGGCCGCGCATAAAGACCAGCCCGTATTCCCCGTCATCGATCAGGGCGGCATTGGCCAGGCTGGCATCATTGTTGAGACGGGTGGTGACCGTGAAGCCGAGGCTGATCAGCCGCTCCCGCACCTGCTGCCAGATTTTCGGCGAGACCACGTTGGCATCGTCTTCCAGACAGTCGAAGATCAACGCCTTGTTCGATTTCGGGTGACAGGGCGGCAGAATCCGGAATACTCCCGGCACCACAATCCCCGGGGTTACCACCTGGGGAGTGGTGGTCGAAGGCTGAATCACTTTATCCGGTTCCACCGGTTTGATCAAATTGGGATCAACCACCGTCGGCGTCTTCTGGGGAGTGATGGTGGGGGTAATGGTAGGGCTGATAGTAGGGCTGATAGTGGGACTGATGGTGTAGGCGGCGGGAATTGCTCCCCCCAACCGATCTTGGCCCAGCAACATCAGCAATTGATACCCATCCTGAAATTCGACGAATAAATTGCTACCCGGCACTTCCGTGACCGCTTTTACTTCCGCCTGCTGCGTCAGGAAGCTTTTCTGCTGGGTCAAGGCAGTCGCCAGCGGCAGCTTTTGAACCAAAACCAGATCGTAAAAGTCGCTATGAACTCGATTGGCCAGCGTCCCAATCCGTTCCGTGGTCAGAACCAGCGGCACCGTCGGCAGATCAGTGGGGATCTCTGTGCTGGGAGGTGTACCACCGGTTTCGCTCGGGGTCCCTCCGGAATTGATCATCACCGTCCGGGTGTCGGCCAGCCAGTTGACGGTCGCCCCCATCGCCTCACTCACGAAACGAACCGGCACCAGCGTACGGCCCTCCAGAATCTGGGGAGGGACATCAAGCATGACCTGAGCGCCATTGACGTATGCGGTCGGACTGCCGATTTGCAGCTGCACCGTTATGCCGGACTTGCTGCCCAGGATTGTCCGATCAGCCGCATTCCATTCCACTGCCGCTCCCAGGGCTTCGAAAATCGCCCGCAAGGGGATCAATGTTCGGCCGTCCTGAATAATCGGCGGCACATCCAAACCCAAAGGGTTGCCGTCAACTTCAACCTGGATCAGCATCGGTGGTTCCGGTTGGGGATCGAGCGCCAGCGCCGGGACCGCCCAGATCACCGCCAGCAGGGCTGCGCTAACCAACAAATAAGCCAGTAACCGACGGGATACTTTCATTTTTTCTCCTCCTCTCCTCCTCCAGGCAACCAGGCAGACATTCGCACATGCCTCGCTCGCTGCTCTTCATCGCTGCTGCCTGCTCACCTCCTTGACGAAATTGGTAAACGCGAACTCTCCCTTCCATTATAAGTAAGTTTCGGTGCAAAATCGCTCGATTCCTGAGCTATCGTTCGACTTTTTTCGAGACCCGGACAAGCCAGAGAACCCTTCGCCAGCGAAGGGTTCTCCTCATTAAAAAATCGAAATCCGCTTGTTATATTTGCTCGGGCAGCGCTGTCCGAGTCAGCAGCGTTCGGCCACCAGCGTCCCCATTTCCTCGGTATTGACCAGAATTTTATCGGGCTCCAGGAGATCGCCGGTGCGGAAGCCTTCATCCAGAACTTTGACCACCGCCGTTTCGATCGACTGGGCTTCTACCTCCAACTGGAAGGAATAGCGCAGCAGCATCGCCGCCGAAACTATGGTGGCTAGCGGATTGGCCTTCTTCTGACCGGCAATGTCCGGGGCGGAACCATGCGCCGGTTCATACATGGCCACCTTGCCGCCAATACTGGCCGACGGCAGCATCCCGATCGAACCGGTGAGCATCGAGGCTTCGTCAGTCAAAATATCGCCGAACATGTTCTCGGTTACAATCACGTCAAACTGGAGCGGATAGCGGATAAACTGCATGGCGCAGTTGTCAACATACATATGTTCCAGTTGAACGTCGGAAAATTCCGATTGATGCAGACGGCTCACCGTTTCCCGCCAGAGGCGGGAGCTTTCCAGCACATTCGCCTTGTCCACCGAGGTCACTTTATTCCTTCGCCGCCGCGCCGCAGCAAACGCCAGGCGGGCGATCCGCTCGATCTCCGGCGTAGTATAGATCAGGGTGTCTACCGCCAGTTCGCCATCCTCGAACGGCTCCCGCCGTTTCTCCCCGAAGTAAAGTCCGCCGGTAAGCTCCCGGAAGACCACCAGATCCACCCCCCGGATCACCTCCGGCTTAAGGGTGGAGGCCTGAACCAGTGCGGGGTAGACTTGAACCGGCCGGATATTGGCATAGAGGCCGAGTCCTTTCCGCAGGGCCAGCAACGAAGCCGCCTCCGGCCGCTCTCGAGCCGGCAGAGTATCCCATTTCGGACCGCCGACCGCACCCAGTAAAACCGCGTCGCTCTGCCGGCACAGTTCCAGAGTTGCTTCCGGCAGGGCCACGCCCACAGCATCGATCGCGGCTCCCCCGATCAGTCCTTGGGTAAAGACAAACTGATGCCCAAAGCGCTGACCGATGATCTCCAATACTTTGATCGCTTCTGGTACGATTTCCACTCCGATCCCATCGCCAGGCAGAACCGCCAGATTATACTTGGCCACCAGCTCTCACCCTTTCCTTAACATAATCGATCAATCCGCCGGCCGCCATGATCTGCTGCATGAACGGCGGGAACGGCGTCGCCCGATAGGTTTTGCCTGTGCTCTGATTGACGATCAGTCCCTGCTCGGCATCGATCTCCAGGATATCGCCGTTTTCGATCCCGTCGGTTCCTTCCGGACATTCAAAAATCGGCAGCCCGATGTTGATCGCATTGCGGTAAAAGATCCGGGCAAAGGAACGGGCAATCACGCAGGAAACGCCGGCTGCCTTAATGCTGATCGGAGCGTGTTCCCGGGAACTCCCGCAGCCAAAATTTTTCCCGGCGATGATGATGTCTCCCGCTTGAACTCGGGCGGGGAACGTGGGATCCGCATCCTCCATGCAATGCAGGGCCAATTCGCGAGGCTCGGAGGTATTCAAATAACGGGCTGGGATGATCGCGTCAGTGTCGACGTCATCCCCAAAGCGCCAGGCTCTGCCGGTGAATTTCATTTCAGCACCTCCTTGGGATGGACAATGCGGCCCATTACCGCCGAGGCGGCCGCCACCGCCGGATTAGCCAAATAGACTTCACTGCCGGTATGCCCCATCCTCCCCACAAAGTTCCGGTTGGTGGTCGAAATCGCCCGCTCGCCCCGGGCCAGAATCCCCATATGTCCGCCCAGACAGGGACCGCAGGTGGGGGGGCTGACAATCGCCCCCGCCTCGATAAACAATTCAATCAGACCCTCGCGCAGGGCCTGCAGATAAATCTGCTGAGTGCCGGGAATAATCAGGGTTCGCACCTCGGGATTGACTTTCCTGCCCCGCAGAACCCGCGCCGCCAGCCGCAGGTCATCAATCCGGCCGTTGGTGCAAGAGCCGATCACCGCCTGCTCGATCCGGATATCCGCCGCTTCCCCCACCGGCCGGACGTTTTCGGGGGAATGCGGGAAGGCCACCACCGGCTCCATCTGCTCGACATCAAATTCCATGACCCGAACATAGCGGGCGTCGAGGTCGCTCTGATACGACTGATACGGCCGTTTAGCCCGGACGCCAACATATTCCAAAGTCTTTTCGTCCGGGGCAAAGATGCCATTCTTGGCACCGGCCTCAATCGCCATATTGGCCATCGTCAGCCGGCCGTCCATAGACAAAGCGGAAATGGTTTCGCCGGTGAATTCCATTGCCTGATAGCGGGCGCCGTCCACCCCCAGCCGGCCGATAGTGGCCAGAATCAGGTCTTTGCCGCCCACCCACTCCGGCAGTCGGCCATAGTACACTAGCTGAATCGATTCCGGAACCTTGAACCAGGCTTCCCCCAGCGCCATCCCGGCCGCCATGTCGGTGCTGCCCACCCCGGTGGCAAACGCGCCTAATGCGCCGTAGGTGCAAGTGTGGGAATCGGCG
>Ga0302252_1000501_pt1 | contig 33507 bp, 32 predicted proteins | sample AAG_RA_Leu_MG_FD_193511 | JGI IMG/M metagenome (GOLD analysis project Ga0302252, IMG submission 193511) | Enriched activated sludge microbial communities from anaerobic digester in WTTP, New Holstein, Wisconsin, United States - AAG_RA_Leu | ecosystem: Engineered > Bioreactor > Anaerobic >... | reverse complement strand
GGGGTGTTGCGGCTCTGCTGCGATACAAGATACAGTAACATGTATTCCCTTCCAGGGGATCCTCTGACCGGCGGGGTTTCACCCCTCCGGACCGCCCCCTTGTTCCCCCGCAGGAGGGGGCCCCCTCCCCCTCCTGCTCCTGCTCACTCTCCCAAGGAAATTACGAGAACACCCGATGAACCAGGTTATCCTCTGACCGGCGGGGTTTCACCCCTCCGGACCGCCCCCGGGTTCCCCCGCAGGAGGGGGGCCCTTCCCCCTCCTGCTCCCAAAACCTTTTTCACACACCCATCCTCAATACCACCATATATGGTCATGCATGAGTGTGGCTACGAGCAGGAGATCCTCTGCAGAAGATGCGGGACGCCATTATCATACAAAGAGCGGACCGGGCTCTACTGCCCAAAATGCGGCCATGAGATCACCCTTCTCTGCCCGGCGTGCGGGAAGAAGTGGTGAGAGAGACTTAAGCCTTCGTCCTGATCCACTGGGCGTACTGTTCGCGTAGCGCCCTGATCTCGTCGGCGTTAAGGTCATTTTTCCTGTGTACGTGGAGATACTCTTCGAGCTGGAGGACGATACGTTCAGCGACCTTATATTCGTCAACTTCCATGTACGCCGGGGCTTCCCTGACCTCAATGGCTTCACCGCAGACTGGACAGAGCTTCCACTGCTGGAACCGGTCAACGTACCCAAACGTGCGACAGCCCGGGCAACGAATGATCAGGTACATCGACAATGGGTGATTACGCCTTCTCTGCTATATATATATCGCCGGATAATTATCCGGGTCGCTTATGCACTACCGTGGAAGAGGATAATGAGAGATGAAAAAAAGGAGTATGAGTTACGCTTCAGTACATCAGATTCAATACAAGGATTGCTACCCCGATTGCAGCGCAGACTACAACGACCGCATAGGGGCTGATATGGAATGCCCTTTTATCCTCGCTCTCGTAGTAATTGACCAATCCCGCCGAAGAGATAAGTCTTCCACCCGCCTTCTTTGCCATACAAACATATTTCTCATTTTCAGTATATAAAAGCCTGTCAGCACACATGGCCGTTTCTGAATTCCTCGTGAAAGGGAGGGCGCTTATTGGAGAACGCCTCGATGAAGCGCCTGTGACGATCAGCGTGAGGGATGGGATCATCCATCGTATCGAGCCCATATCCGGCAGCGCGGACATGATTCCCTGGATATGCCCCGCATTTTTTAATGCCCACACCCATCTCGGTGACAGTATTGCCATGGATGTGCCAGCGGGCGGAAGTCTCGATGAACTTGTCAGGCCCCCCGACGGCCTCAAGCACAGGATCCTCCGTTCATCAACCCATGAGGATCTCGTGAGAGGGATACACCTTACACTCCGAACCATGTCCGACTCTGGAACTGCCGGGTGTGCGGATTTCAGGGAGGGGGGGATTTCCGGAGTGGAGGCGATGAGAGAGGCCGGGCACGGTCTCCCCGTAAGGACGGTTATCTTCGGGAGGGAGGGAGGTGAGACAGTTGCCGAAGGCCTCGGGATCAGCAGTGCCAGGGACGTTGCCGAAGGGCTTGATGCAATGATCCGGGAGGCACGGAAACAGGGGCGCTTCGTGGCATTCCACGCAGGTGAGAGAGACGACGATGATGTGGATGCTGCACTGGCGTATGATCCCGATCTCCTCGTCCACTGCACGCACGCCAGCCGTATGCAACTGCGCATGATTGCCGACCTGGGGATTCCCGTGGCAGTCTGCCCCCGGGCAAACTGGAGGTTCGGCGTGGCATCATCCCCGGATCATCCACCCGTGCGGACCCTTCTTGACCTTGAATGTCCTGTGATCCTCGGCACTGATAATGCGATGTGTGTTCAACCCGACATGTGGAGGGAGACCCATTTCCTCTCCACGGTCTACCACATATCCCCGCGCGACGCGCTGAACGCTGCCATACTTGGCTCATCGCTCTTTACCGATTCTTTTTTCATAGAAGAAGGGAACAGGGCAAATTTCCTTGTCATCGAACCCAAAGGATCCAACCTTATTCTCAGCCGCGATATGATCGGAACCCTTGTACACCGTGCCGGTCCCGGGAATATCGTGAGAAAAGTTATTAATTTGTAAAATAAAATTGTTAGGGAGACTGTTTTGGAGAGTAGCTATGTTCTCGGAGATATTGGTCGCTTTAGACGGGTCAAAAATAGGGAAAAGGGCGCTCGAAATAGCCCTTGAAGAGGCCCACTTATGGAAAGCGAGGGTTCACGTTGTCTATGTTGTTGAGACCGGGTTGTTCTCCTCGCTGCCCATGGACAGCACCTGGGAGATAATGTACAGCATGCTTGAAAAGGAGGGGCAGGAGACCATCTCGGCAGCGAAAGATATGGCGTCTGAAAAAGGGGTCACCCTCGAGACCCACATCAGGCAGGGCCACGCGGGGAACGAGATCGTCAAAGCCTCAAGGGAACTTGGCGCTGACCTTATCATCGTCGGGTCGCATGGAAAGAGCGAGGTTGACAGGCTCCTCCTGGGAAGCGTCAGCTCGTTCGTAGTCGGGAACAGCAGTGTTGCAGTCCTGGTGGTGAGACCATCGCTGAAATGAAAGTCAAAGACTTCATGACCTCTGACGTGGTGAGCGTGGAAATACCGGGCAACCGCGATGATGTCCTGAAGATCCTCAAGCGCACAGGAATATCGGGTGTTCCTGTTCTGAAAGATGAGAAGCTCGTCGGAATCATCACCAGAAAAGACCTGCTCCGGAAGGCTGAAGAGACCCAGCTCGGGCTCCTGATGACAGGAGATCCCGTCACCATCGGCCCGGATGCAACCATAGAGGAGGCTGCAGCCCGGATGATACGGTCATCAGTCCGCAGGCTCCCTGTTATCGAAGACGGGGCATTACTTGGGCTCATATCCGTCGCAGACCTCGTCGCTGCACTTGCCCAGCTCAAGATCAAGGATGAGATCAAGGACCGGTACACGAGCCCCACATTTGCGATCTGGGAGGAGACCCCCCTCCCACTTGTAGGACGGGTTATGGAGATCTCCGGGTTCGAAGCAATACCCATCCTTGACGCTGACAGCAAGCTCCAGGGCATCATCTCCGAGCGCGACCTGATACGCCACTCATCTATCGAGGACATGGTCGAGGTGAGTGATTTCTCGAACGGGACCGATGATGACGAATGGACATGGGAGAGCATCCGTGACATGCATACCATAAGTTACGGGATCTCCAAGATCCAGCTCCCCAACAGGCCTGTCAAGGCGGCCATGGTCAAGAGCGTCATCTCTGTGCCCATGAATGCCGAGGTGAGCGAATGTGCTCTCAAGATGAAGAGGGCCCGGGTTGACCAGCTGCCGGTGGTCAACGGCGACAAGAGACTTGTTGCAATGCTCTTCGACAGGGATCTTGTGAGAGCACTGTGCGGCGGCAGCGCCTGATAACAACTTTTAAATTTTAAAAGGACATTGTACTTTCTGAAGCGCTTTTGAGCATTTTAATTGCGTTTAAAGAATATTTTGGAGTGTTTATATGAATGAGCAATACCAGGAAGGACTGAAAGGAACCACCACGGTCGGACTGGTGTTCCAGGGAGGTGTCGTTCTCGCGTCCGAAATGAGGGCGACCATGGGGTACCTGATCGCCTCCAAGAAAGCAAAGAAGATCTACCAGATCGCAGAAAGGATCGGGATGACCACTGCTGGCGGGGTAGGAGATGCGCAGCAGATTGCACGGCTCATGACCGTTGAGTGCAGCCTCTATCAGATTCGGAGGGGAAGACCCATGACGGTGAGCGCGGTTGCCACGCTCCTCTCGAACATCCTGAACCAGAACCGCTACTACCCCTACTATGTACAGCTCCTTGTTGGTGGCATGGACGAGAACGGGGCCAGGCTCTTTTCCGTGGATGCAATGGGCGGTGCATCCCGCGAGGAGGAGATGGTAGCAACAGGTTCCGGCTCTCCGATGGCCTTCGGTGTGCTTGAGGACAGGTACAAGAAGGATATGAATGAGGATGAGGCAGTATCGCTGGCCGTCCGGGCGGTGCGCTCGGCCATGAAGAGAGATGCCGGATCCGGAGAAGGGATCCACGTGGTGGTCATCACACAGGATGCATACAGGGAGATCGGAGACCAGGAAGTCAGGGAGCACTTCCCGGCCCTCCCCGCATAATACTTTTTTAGGTAGGTTTTGATGCTTATTGAAGAGAGGCTCAAAGAGCTCAAGAACAAGATCAATGAGAAGGTCCCAAAGGGCATTTCCGTCTCGGATGTAGAATTCGAGGGGCCTGAACTGGTCATCTATACTGATGATCCCAAAAAGTTTGCAGACCAGGCTGACCTTATCAAGATCCTTGCAAGGGACTTGAGGAAGCGGATCGTGGTCCGGCCGAATGTGCTGGAGGACCCTGAAAAGGCAATCCTGGATATTCGTGCCGTGGTTGCAGAAAATGCCGGTATAACTGATATTTATTTTGATGCAGATACCGGCGAGGTACTTATCGAGGCCGAAAAACCGGGCGTGGTGATCGGGAAAAACGGAACGACCCTGCGGGAGATCACCAAGCACATCGGGTGGACTCCCAAGGTGGTCAGGACTCCTCCGATAGAGAGCGGGACTGTCAAGCAGGTCCGCCAGTACCTCCGATCCGTGAACGAGGAGCGTAAAGAATTCCTGCGGACCATCGGAAGAAGGATACACAGGGATATCATCGCACGCGACCAGTGGGTGAGGGTCACCACGCTCGGGTGCTGTCGCGAGGTGGGAAGAGCGGCGTTCCTCGTCTCAACCCCCGAATCAAGGATTCTCATCGATTGTGGTGAGAAACCTGATAATAATGCCGGGACGCCGTATCTGTATGTCCCCGAGATTAACCCGCTCAGCCAGCTTGATGCGGTCGTTCTCACCCATGCACACCTCGATCATTGTGCACTTGTACCCCTGCTCTACAAGTATGGCTATGATGGCCCCGTCTACAGCACCCCGCCAACCCGCGACCTCGCGGCGATGCTCCAGCTCGACTACCTTGACGTGGTCAGCAAGGAGGACAGGAAAATCCCGTACAGCTCGAACGAAGTTAAGAATTATATCAAGCACTCGATCACCCTCAACTACGGGAGTGTCACGGATATTGCCCCCGATATCAAGCTCACATTCCACAACGCGGGGCACATCCTGGGTTCGGCCATCGCCCACTTCCATATCGGTGATGGTCTCTACAACATTGCCTTTACCGGGGACTTCAACTACAGCAAGAGCCGCCTTTTCAACCCGGCAACCAACTCGTTCCCCCGCCTCGAGGCGCTCTTTATGGAGAGTACCTACGGCGGGGGTGGCGATGTCCAGCCAACGAGAGCCGAAGCAGAGGAGAAACTGTACGAGACGGTGAACACGATCATCAACCGTGGCGGCAAGGTCATCATCCCCGCATTTGCCGTCGGCCGGTCACAGGAGGTCATGCTTGCCCTCGAGGAGGCGATGCGGAAGGAGAAGATCCCGCGGGTGAAGATATTCCTTGACGGGATGATCAGGGAGGCGACAGCCATCCACACCACCTACCCCGAGTACCTGAACAGCGATCTCCGCAACCAGATATTCAAGGAGGGACTCAATCCTTTCCTTGCAGAATGCTTCGTCCAGGTAGACTCCTCTGAGCTCCGGGAGAAGGTGATCAATGGGGATCCCTGCGTCATCATCACCACGAGCGGTATGATGAACGGTGGCCCGGTCATGGAATACTTGAGCAATCTTGCATCCGATGAGAAAAACGCCCTTGTCTTCGTAGGGTACCAGGCAGAAGGGACGCTCGGGAGGCGAATCCAGAAAGGCTGGAGAGAGGTGCCCATCGGCCGGAAGGGGACGATTGTAATCAATCTTGAGATAGTGACTGTCGACGGGTTCTCCGGCCACTCCGACAGGAAGCAGCTGATGAACTATATCGGCCATATCCAGCCGAGACCCGAGAAGATATTCACCATCCATGGCGATGAGAATAACACCATTGATCTTGCAAGTTCCCTCTACAAGCGTTACCATATCGAGACCCATTCCCCAATGAACCTGGAGACTTACCGGATGGTATGAGGACCCGCCTCCCCCTGTTTGTTGGGGTCTTTGTGATCATGGCGCTCTCCAACGCCATCGTCCCGGTCCTCCCCTCGCTTGCATTGGGGACCACGCTGCAGGGAGCAATTTATGCTGCATATTTTCTTGGCGCTTTTCTCTTTGTCCTGCCTGCGGGATACCTCGCCGACCGGATCGGGGAGCTCCCGCTCATCAGGGTCGGACTTCTCCTCACCTGCATCAGCGGCATCATGCTCTCATTGTCTTCATCATCAGCGTTCATTCTCGCGGTCAGGGTCGTTGAAGGGGTGGGAGCAGGCCTCTTTGTTCCTGCATCACTTTCCCTCCTGAATTCAGCGGAGGGGCACGAGCGGCAGAGCGGGTATTTCATGGCCCTGATGAACCTCGGCCTCCTCGTGGGTCTTCTTGGTACAGGCTGGCTGGTCCCGCGATGGATTGGCCCATACTCGGGGATCGTGCTCTTTTCCGCGGCATCGTTCATTCCCCTGGCACTCTCGGCAGGAATGGCGCCGTTCACCTCCGGCCGCCCTGGAGTTCCTCATGAGACAGGAAAAGCTACGCTCTCCCTCCTGAAATCAGCATTTTCTTCAAGTTTCTGGCTCTGGGTATCAGCAGTGGTAATCATCGGGATAACCGGCGCCCTTACTGCACTCCATCCTGAGTATACCAATCTACCCCCGGATATCGTGTCGCAGGAGATTGCGATGATGAATATCGCGACTATTGCCGCGGTGCTGGTCACCTCGCATGCGAAGCTCCCTCCCGTCCCGACGATCAGGGCGGCGGCAGTCGCCATGGCAGCAGGTGTAGTCGTCACATTCTTCTCGGTATGGGGCTTTTTGATCATCGGGTGGATGGCCGGGATGGTGATGATCGCGCAGCTTGCATATCTTGCGGGAATCAGTGCCCGCCAGGGAGTGTTGATGGGCCTTTTCAACACGGCAAGTTACGGCGGTATGACGCTTCTTCCATTCTTCGCCGGGCTGATCGCGGAGGTGGCGGGATTTCCTGCAGCGTTTGCCGCACTCGCCGCATCCTCTCTTCTGGTCGCCGCGACCATAGGTCGCTGCACGTGCAGGGTTTTCGTTCCCGCAATCTCCCAATAACACTCCCGGTGCGGAACCGTGGGTGTTTCTGCCAATGAAGTGGACACCAGGCTGCCAGAGACCTTCAGCAGGAACGTTATTCTGAGCTTCCCGGCCGGGGAATGAAGAGTGAGACCGCAAACCCGATAGTCGCGAGGAGTATTATTGTCGCACCTGATGGGATATCGAGGAGATACGAGAGCCACAGGCCCCCCGTTGAGAATACCAGCCCGAGCAGAACAGAGACAACCATCATCGACCAAAGCCTTGTGGTGAATTTCCGGGCTGTCGCTGCAGGAAGCGTGAGAAGTGCAATCACGAGAATAATCCCGACCACCCTGATCAGCATAACCACGGTAATCGCGATAAGCACGAGGAGCACAAGGGAGAGCCGGGTTACCGGGAGATTCATCACGCGGGCATATTCCTCATCGAATGTGACAGCCTGCAACTGGGTAAAGAGAAGCGCGACAACCGCGACGATCACCACAGACACACCCCCCATCAGGGCGAGATCCGAGGCGGGTACAAGGAGGATATTCCCGAAAAGGTATCCAAAGAGATCAGGAGCGTATCCGGGAACCAGGCTGATGCAGACGATCCCGATCGCCATCCCCGCAGCCCAGACCGCACCCACCAGGGTATCAAGGTTCTGGGATGTCTTCTCCTTCAGGATCCCGATACCGAGAGCAACAAGGATCGTGAACGCGAATGCCCCGGTGATGGGATTCACTCCCGCAAGGTACCCAAGTCCCACACCACCAAAGGCCGCATGGGAGATACCCCCGGATATTGAGACCATATTTTTCACGACGACATAACTTCCGATGATCCCGCACACGATACTCGCGAACACCGCTGCCAGAAGGGCGTTCTGGAAGAAGCTGTATCCCAGGATCCCGGCTTCCATCATGGCCCCACCCTTCCCTGATGCTCCTTAAGAACACGGTGGGGCAGTCCATGGGCGATGAGATCCACGGGGCAATGGTAGGTGGCGGCGATCATATCCTCGGTGATCTCATTCGTGTCATGGGTGTGAAGCGTCTGGTTCAGGCACGCGACCTTTGTCACATGAGTCGAGATCACCCCGATATCATGGCTCACCAGAAGGATAGTCATCGATCGCTTCAGATCCTGAAGGATGTCGAAGAACTGGACTTCAGAGGGGGTATCAACGTATACCGTCGGTTCATCAAGAACGAGGAGCCGGGGTCTTCCCACGAGCGCCCTGGCGAGAATGACACGCTGCTGCTCCCCACCGGACAGGTTCAAAAGGGATCGCTCAGAGAATCGCGCGAGATCGAGTTGATCCAGTACCTCGTCTGTAACCTTGCGGTCCTCAGTCCGGTACCTTCTTGTCGCCCCGTGGAGATGGGAGAGCCGGCCCGAGAGGACCATCTCCCTGACGGTGATGGGGTACCGGAAATCGAATGTCCGGAACTGGGGGACGTATCCTGCCTGGCACCGGCCAATTTCAGGGGGATTGCCGAAGATCCTGACCTCCCCCCGGGTCGCGGGGAGGAGGCCGAGAATGATCTTGAGGAGCGTGGTCTTTCCTCCTCCGTTTGGCCCGATGATTGCATACATGTCTCCCTGGTGCACAGAAAGAGATACCTGGTCAAGGATGAGATTCCCATTCTGCCTGTACGACACCTCCTTCACATCAACGGCCGGGATCATGGTGCGACCCCACGGGAAGCACTTCGGTAGCTTCTGGCAATTTCAGCGGCAACATCCCTGATATTCTCAAGAACATCAGGTGCAAGGGGATCCAGAAGCACCACCGCACCATTGATCTCCTCTGCTATCACCCCGCTCTCCCGTGTGGAATGCTGCGGATCGGCAAAGACAACCATTAATCCCTTCTCCCTGGCGAACTCTACCAGCGTCGTCAAATGCCTGATTCCAGGCTCTGTACCCCCATCCTCTACTGCAACCTGTTCGAGGTTGTACTCCCGGGCAAAGTATCCCCATGCCGGGTGGTACACGATAAACGAACGCCCTTCCATCTCTGAAAACATGGCCTTGATAGCCGCATCGGTGGTATTCACCTTTGCGAGGTAAGAATCCTTCCCGCGGGCATACTCTTCCCGGTGGGATGGATCTGCCATCGAGAGACCTGCCTCGATGTTCGCAGCCATGATCCGGAGGTTTGACGGCGCGAGCCAGATGTGGGGATCGGTCCCGTGGTGATCAGGGTCCACGCTGTCATCTCCAGCCCACGGATCATCACCATGGATCAGGAGAACTCCGGCAGAAGTGTCGACAATCTGGATTTTCGGGTTCAGTTCCCGTACTCTTTCCAGCAGGTTGTCCTCGAAAGGGAGAAGTCCCGGCCCGATCCTGAGATACATGTCTGACCTTGAAAGCTCGAGCAGCTGGCTTGTTGCGGGTTCATAGGTATGGGGCTCCACCCCTGGAGGCACCACCACGGTCACACATACCCTCTCGCCGCCGATTTCCCTGGCAATTTCCGCCTGGGGAAGAACCGTGACTGCCACATTGAGTCGGGAGTCATTGTGCGGCTCCTGGTGTATGCATCCCATCGCACACGCCCCCACAAGGAAAAGCATACAGAACAGGGCTCCGGGAATTCCCACTGCCACGCGATTCAACCGGGCTCCTTGACGCATTTTGGTACCCCTTCAAACTTTTTCGTCCCCATGTTCTTCCCCGCAACAGCCGTATTCGTGGCTGATAGACCCGCATATCCCCCTGGTGGGATGCCCAAGTGAATGACACATCCTGTTAATTGCATCCCTCGAGACGTATGATTCGAACCGTTCCACCTCCCTGCATGCCTCCTCACCCGAAAGGCCGTAGTGAGTAAGGATGAGCCCCAGGATCCGGTGGCGCCTGACCAGGAACTCCGCGCATTCACTCCCTTCCTCGGTGAGTGTCACACCAAGGTATGGCTGGTGGACAACGAGGCCGCACCTTGCAAGTTCATTGACAGCCTTGGTGACGGTGGATGGATCTACTCTAAAATATGCCGCAATCTCGCCTGTACGGGAACTGCGGTTTTTTCCATGGAGGAACTTCAAGTATGCCACTTTGCGTGGAGAGAGTGCAAGGACCTCGCATGGCTCCATGCAGTATAGGTACGCGTTCCTGGAAGAAAAATTATTGGGGGGGTACCAAATATGTTCCCGACCCGCTCACTGCTTCATCATGGACGGAAGGGACGCTGTCGCATTTCCCAGGAGATTCGGCACCTGGAAGCGTGGTGCCGTGGTGTTCAACGAGCGAGTGTTGATCGAGGGGATCACCAGTATCACGGTCTGGTTCTCTGAAGGATATGCCTTGACCGGGCCGGAGTAGAGCAGGAACCCGCCGTCCTTCACACGGATGGTATTGAACGGGGTGCCCGTGACATACACAGGAACCGTGAGCGTTCCATTCTGGATGGTCCCCTGGAGTACATTATCAAGGTAGATCTGGGCCCCCTCAAGGTCGCATTGTATCATAATGTACCCAATGCTACCCCCTATCGCTGCATGAGTGGCATTCACCATGTCAACCTCTTCAAAAGTGGCACTGGAATGTTCGTTGGCAACCGCCAGGCGGACGGTATAGAGCCCCGGATTTTCATACACATGGACTGGCGATGGATCCGCGGAGAAGGTGCCGTCCCCGAAGTCCCAGGTCCATGAATCGGGGTTGCCATTGGAGAGATCCGTGAACTGGACCGTGAGCGGTACCTGACCTGATGTCACGTTCGCTGAAAAATTGGCCACGAGTGGATCACGCAGTCTGACTGAAATGAAGTCATCCTTGTGTGAGGTATTGCATCCGCCCCCTCCGCACACGTCAAGGATTACCGTGTATGTCCCGGCCATTTCGTAGACATGCACGGGGGAAGCATCTTCCGAGGCGGTCCCGTCTCCGAAGTCCCAGTGTACTGCACTTACCTCTCCCCTGGACTGATCCTGGAACTCAACCGCAAGCGGTGCATACCCTTCGGTCACGTTTGATGAGAAATATGCCAGGGGTGGCGGAATTTCAGAGAATGTACCGCTCAGAACGTGATTTTCAGAAACAGAGGCAAAGCTGACGACAGAAGACGGCTCCTGCGATACCCCATCTATCCAGACACCATCGACGCGGTACCCCGGATTGGGAGTGAAATAGAACTCGGCATCCTCCCCTTCCATGACCTCCACGCTCCCTGACGGGTACACGGATCCATAAGGCCCCGCGGATACGCTGATCACGTACGTGCGGGGTTTCTCAAGGTGAATCGCGGGAAGTGTGAGGGTCTGGCCGGCAATCACCGACATGAAGCCCTCCCAGGAATATCCGTCACTGGTGGACATGCGTAAGAGGTGAATACCTCCTTCGAGGGTGATACATGCAGGAGTCATCCCCTCTTCCTTTCCATCCACGATGATCAGGGCTCCCTCCGGAATGGAATCGATGCAGAGCGCCCCGCGGGTTGCCACTGGTGTATCTCTGCCAGCGCCGCTGTCCGGTTCATCACCATCGATCCCGGGTGACGGGGTGGGAACTGGCGTCGTCTCCCCACCGGGGGACCAGGGTGCAACCGAGGTCGTTGTGGCTGTGGGGAGAACGACCGTCGGAGTTGTGGTGAACTGTGGCGTACCCGAAGGGACTGGTTCTGTCGGGATCACAGATGTCGGAAGAGGTGTTGTGATTGGAGGAGGTGTGGAGGTTGGGACTACTACCGTGGGAACCGTGGTGAACAGGGGTGTAATCGGTGGTATGGGTTCAGTCGGGATCACAAACGTTGGGAGGGATGTTGTGATTGGGGGAAGCGTGGAGGTTGGGACCACCACCGTGGGAATCGTAGTGATCGGTGTCGTTGACGGGACTGGTGGTGTGGGTACACCCGATTCACCCGGCGATATAGGGCTTTGCATGACAGTAAGGGTCCCGTTTCTCCCGGGGAGCGAGTAGAATACACCTCCTTCATCTTTCGTCCCAAGGACCCTGACCTGAACCACGCTCGTTCCGGGGCTGTCACCCCTCAATGTCAGGGTTGCAAGGAGCACTTCCTTGTCACCGGGATTGATCCGCTTTCCCGTATCCACGGCTTTCAAAGTGACAGAATCAGAAGGAACTCCGCTCTTGCTGTTCAATCCTGCCCATGACGGGAACCTGACTGCGGTGATCTCACCGATGGCCGGATCCAGGAGAAGCACCTGGATCTCAAATTCCGAAAGTCCCTGAGATACCTGGTCAAGGATGATCGCGCTCTCTCCCGTTTGACCGGGAGCCCCGATAATGCAGGGAACTGCCCGCACATCGGAACCTGTTACCTGCCCGCATACTACCAGGGTCAGAAGCAGGAATACTGCCCCGGCACACACTCTGCACACGCTCTATTCGCCTCCCTCCATGCACTCTGCATGATACTTCCTCCACCACTCCGAATGTTCCGGGATCTCCTCCCCTTGAGATCGCTTCCTGGAATTTCCGCGGAATAATGGTATATTTTCCGATAATCTCTCCGGGTATTTATAATATCTCCTCAAACGGGGAGAGAATAGATGAGATTACCACCACTGGTGAGTGAGGTGTCCCCTGGCCGCGGGGGTCGCCTCCCTACCCTGGGGTGTCCGCTTGATGAATCCTGCCTGGATAAGGTACGGTTCATGTACCTCCTCGATAGTCCGCGTATCCTCACCCACCGCGATCGCAATGGTCTTGACTCCCACGGGTCCTCCCCCGAACTCCTGCACGATCACCTTGATGATCCGCCGGTCGAGTTCGTCAAGTCCCATGGCGTCCACTCCGAGCATGGAGAGCGCACGGTCAGCGACTTCGCGGTTCACGAGTCCGCCACCCCGTACCAGGGCATAATCCCCCACCCTCCTGAGGAGACGGTTTGCGATGCGGGGTGTCCCCCTGCTCCTCCCTGCGATCTCCATGCAACCCTCCGGGAGGATCGGGATCTTCATGATTGCAGCGCTCCGCGCCACGATCATCGCAAGCTCCTCCGGGCTGTAGAGGTTCAGCCGCGTGACCAGCCCGAAACGATCGCGGAATGGCGATCCGAGCAGGCCTATGCGGGTTGTTGCCCCGACGAGCGTAAACGGTTCAAGGGTCAGCTTGATCGACCGGGCGCTCGGGCCCTCCCCTATCATCACATCTATCGAAAAATCCTCCATGGCGGGATAGAGGATCTCCTCGATCACGGTATGGAGCCGGTGGATTTCGTCTATGAAAAGGACATCGCCCCGCTTGAGGAGCGTGAGGAGTGCAGCCAGATCGCCCGGCTTCTCGAGCACCGGTCCGCTGGTGGAATGGAATGCCGATCCCATCTCCCGGGCGATGATGTGGGCAAGGGTGGTCTTCCCGAGCCCGGGGGGACCGGAGAAGAGAGTATGATCGAGAGGTTCCCCCCTCGCTCTGGCCGCTTCAATGGCGATGCGGAGTGTCTCCTTTATCCCCTCCTGCCCGATGAAGTCCGAGAACCTGTCCGGCCGGATCGCCGGATCATCCACCTCTGATTCGCACGGATTCGGTGAAATCACGTCCTCTTCCACGGGAGAATCACCGCTCCCTCATCCTAATCAGGGCCGCCTTGATCACATCCTGCACCGTGGGCTTTGACATCCCCGAGATGACTGCCGAGACCGCATCCCTCGATTCCCTGGCCGAGAATCCGAGTGCCAGGAGAGCACTCTCGGCATCATTCCTGAGGGGATCGGCACCCGGCACTTTTCCATCGAGGAGGTGGGCGGATCTCTTCTTCATCTTGTCCCTCAGTTCCAGGATGATGCGCCCGGCATTCTTTGACCCCACCCCGGAGACCCTGGTCAGGGATTTCTCGTCTCCCCCGATGACCGCGGCGGCAAGATCGGATACCGTCATCTGCGAAAGGATGGTGGTTGCAAGGGCGGGACCGACCCTGTTGACGGTGATGAGCATGCGGAACATCTCGAGCTCCCCCGGAGCAAGGAATCCGTAGAGTACAACCGAGTCCTCTCTTGCCACGAGGTGGGTGAAGAGAACGACCTCGCCCGGGGCTGATGCGGCTTCGCGGGCAAGCGGGAGCGGCATGAAGACCTGGAACCCTACGTTTCCGGCTTCGAGGATCACGAATCCCTCCCCGCTTCCCACGATGCGGCCACGGAGACGTGAGATCATCGGGAATTCCTCGCCGTGTACACGTGGCAAAGCGCGATCGAGAGGCCATCGGCAACGTCATCCGGCTTCGGTATTTCCGGCAGCGAGAGGAGACGGGTGATCATCTGCTGGACCTGTTTCTTATCTGCCCTCCCTGAACCGGTGACCGCCTGTTTGACCTGGTTGGGGGTGTATTCGATCACCGGGATGCCTTTCTCCCTTGCTGCGAGCATGATCACGCCCCTCACCTCGGCAACCCCGAGCGCCGAGGTCACATTCCGGGAGAAGAAGAGCTTTTCCATTGCCATGCATTCCGGGGCATACTCAAGGAGGAGAGCAGACACTGCATCGTAAATGACGCCAAGGCGTTCGGGTGTTTCTCCCTGGGATGGAGAGGTGCGGATACATGAGTAGGTAAGGGGGATCACGTTGCCATCCCGCTGCGCGAGGATCCCGTATCCTACCGTTGCAAGTCCCGGATCAATTCCAATCACAATCATGGTGCTTGAAAAGCAAGGAAAATCATTTTTTTATTCATTCTATCAGGGAATGCACCAGTTATATCTTTCTATTGCCCTGTGAAAGAGAGGCGGGAGAGTCATGGGGAATACCGTTGCAAGGTTGTCTCCCTATTCCAAAAGGCCTATGAATGCATTCCCAGTGAGACCTTCAGAGATCATTCAATCACGTTCCGGGTTTTGGCACTTCCCTGACCCGGGCTGCCAGCATCCCCTGTGGGCAAGGAGCCACTTCTGGGCGTTCCAGGGTTTTTTGCCTTCCGCTGGCTTATTCCTCACGTATTTTCCATCATGTCCAAGGACAGAAGTCTTTTCGTTATCGCTGATGTGGACAGGGAGGATGGTCTCAAGGATCGCGTTTTTGAGGTCTTGATCTTTCACAGGGAAGAGAACCTCGACCCTCCGGTCAAGGTTCCTGGGCATGAGGTCCGCACTCCCAAGGAAGATCTCCCCCGAACCACCGTTCCTGAAATAATAAATACGTGCATGCTCGAGGAACCTCCCTACGAGGCTCGTGACCGTGATGTTCTCGCTTAACCCGGATACTCCCGGCCTCAGGCAGCAGATGCCGCGTACCTGGAGGATGACCCTCACCCCTGCACGCGAAGCACGGTAGAGCGCATTGATGCAGTCACGATCGACAAGGGCATTCATTTTAAAGATGATGCATCCGCCTCCTTGCTCCCGGTGCATGGAGATTTCCCGGTCGATACGGGCCAGGATCTCATTTCGCATCGAATGGGGCGCAACGAGGAGAGTCCTGTACCCGTCAATCCTGGCATACCCGGTGAGGCTGTTGAAGAGATCGGACACATCCTCCGCCAGCACGGCATCTGCGGAGAAAAACCCGATATCGGTATAGATACGGCTGCTCGCTGCATTGTAATTCCCTGTACCAAGATGCACGTACCGGACCATCCCGTTCTTCTCCTTCCTGACGATCAAGCATACCTTGGCGTGGACCTTGAGGCCTGATACCCCATACACGACATGGACTCCCGCTCTCTCGAGCGCTCGTGCCCACCCGATATTGTTCTCCTCGTCGAACCGTGCCTTGAGTTCAATCAGTGAAGCGACCGCCTTCCCGTGCTCTCTCGCCTCAAGGAGCGCACTTACAACAGGGGAGTTCGCACCCACCCGGTAGAGGGTCATCTTGATGGCGAGCACCTGGGGATCGCGTGCAGCCTGGCGCAGGAATGATACGACGGGAGTGAAACTCTCGTAGGGATGAAAGAGCATCGCATCCTTGTTCCGGATACTCTCGAAGATACTCTCCTCATTCTGGAAGGATCGCGGTACTGAAGGCAGGAAGGGGGGGTCTTTCAGGTCCGGCCTCTCGAGTGAGCAGAGCTCCATCAGGTCTGCAACACCGAGGGGTGCTGCCTGGGGGAAGAACATGTGCCGGGGGATACCCATCTTCCGGCCCAGGATCGCCCGGGTCTTTCCGGGCATATCGGGCACCACCTCGATTCGCACGGGCGATCCGGTCCTCCGCATCTCCACCCCTTCCTCAACAGCGGTGAGGAGGTCTGATGCTTCGTCCTCCTCTATCTCGAGATCCGCATCGCGGGTCACGCGGAACGGGTACGCATCTCCAACCCGGAGCCCGGGGAACAGGGAGCCGAGGTTGGCCCGGATCACATCCTCCAGGAATACGAGGTCGACCTCCTCGTGAAGGCTCCCGGGAGTCACATGTCCGGGTATCCTGATGAGCCGCGGGAAGTGGTGAGTGGGAATCTTGACCCTTGCGAACCGCTCCTCACCTGACACGGGATCCTCAACTTCCACGGAAAGCGAGATGGAGAGGTTTGAGATGAACGGGAAGGGATGGGAGCGGTCAAATGCGAGCGGTGTGAGGACGGGGAAGAGTTCCTTCCTGAAATACCCTTTGAGATACTCCCTCCCTTCCGGGTCCAGTTCTTCATACCGGTGGATACAGATCCCCTGCGATCCAAGTGAGGGGAGGAGTTCCCCGTTCCATACATCCATCTGCTGCTCGATAAGGGGGATTAAGGCCTCATGAATTTCCTGGAGCTGACGAGAGGGGCTCATCCCGTCAGGGGGGGAAGTGAGTACACCCCGCTCGACCTGGCGCTGGAGCCCTGCAACCCGGATCATGAAAAATTCATCGAGGTTGTTTGAAAATATCGAGAGGAACTTCACCCGCTCGAGGAGTGGATTTTCCTGATCGGCAGCCTCCTCGAGTACTCTTTTGTTGAACTCGATCCATGAGAGCTCGCGGTTGATGAAAAAACTCGGGTCCTCGAAACGATCCAAAAGACCTTCATTACCGATCTTTTGGCCTCCAGAATGTGGCAGATCTGCCGTCTTCTTGTCCATTCCCGGCTATTGTATCTCTGGGTTATGCCTTCACATAAGGGTGCTGTATACCAGGGCAGATGCCAGCGATGATGAGCAGCGATCATCCGCGTTCATCCGGTTTCAAAACTGTTTTACCATACCAGTGTCTATCTATCACATGCTGTGATTCGCCATGGGATCCAACGAAGACATTATGCATGATTTTGTACGCAGAGAGCTCAAGCGGCTATACCCGAGCGTAGATGGCTGGCAGATCAGGAACGCACCCCAAACAGCGGCAGGTGCGGGATTCATTCTCTCCCGCAGACTGCTCGGCCGTTCCCAGGGTGTACATGTTCTGGTCTGTTTTGACAGGACTGTGAGTGCCACGGCTGCCAGTGCACTGAAAGAGATGGCTGCATCTGCACCTGTTCCAGGGGTTGCGGCATCCCGCCTGATCCTGATGGTCCCCCGGGGAGCAGAAGTATCAGGCATCCCCGGCGATGTCCAGGTACTTCGGATGCAGAGTTTCGGGTACGATGGGAAAGTCCTTGTCTGGCTCAAGCGCCGGGCACAGATGAGTGAGAAAGCAGCAGTAAAATCCACTTAATCCTGCAATAGCAGTTCCTTTATTCTTTTTTCGAGATCCTTTCCGTGAGACCCCTCCCAGTAGAGTTTCCTGCACTTTGGGCACCATGAGTACGTCTTCCCGGGAGTTTCGCTGGGTGCATAGGATGACCGCCTGATCTCCTCCGGTCGTGCAGGACGGAGCAGTGAATTGCAGAGGGAGCACCGGGTAAGCCTGATCCCAGGGACAATAACTCCCTGCCGGGCAAGGCTGCGAACCTGGTCTAACACATCCAGTTCCTTCACAAGGATTGCGCCCTCGCCACCCCTCCTCGCAAGCTCGTGATCCATGGTGAGGAGTATCCTCTCCTCTGCATGTGCACGCATCAGGAGGAGGGTATCCTCTTTTGCGTTCCCCTCGCGGTATTCGGATGCGCTCTCCGTATCATACCCCATGAAACGAAGGTAACGGCAGAGTGTCCCGAGCATCCGGTCGACAAGGAACCGTGTGCCGGGGGCAGGATCATCCCGGTGTATCGACATACTCGATCGTCTCCCCGCATTTCGTGCAGGCATGTCCAGAACAATTGCGGAAAGCCGCGGAAAATCCTCGCCTCTCGATGCAGAGTGCCCCGCACCGTGGGCAGTACGTATTCTCGAACGGGTGCGGAAACACATTTCCAAGGTAGGGGAACCGGAGGCCCAGATCCCGGGCCTGCCGGTAGATCTTCTCAAGCACGGAGGGCGGGGTTACTCCCCTGTCCTGCATGTGGTATTCGGGATGGAAACGGGTGAAGTGGACAGGAGTGCTCTCTCCGAGATTCTCGACAATCCACTTCACGAGTGCCCCGGTCTCCTCAGGGCTGTCGTTCAACCCGGGGATAACAAGGTTCACTACCTCGATGTGCATTCCGAGTTCCCTCGCAAGCACCGCAGAATCAAGGACTGGCTGGAGGCGGGCACCGCAGACCTTTTTGTAAAATTCTTCGCTGAATGCCTTGATGTCCACCCTGTATGCCTGGAGCATGGGGGAGAGTTCACGCAGCGCCTCTTCGGTGATATATCCGTTCGTCACATACACGGTGGATAGACTGGCCTTCCTTGCAAGGTCTCCCATCGCCAGGGTATACTCGTGCCATATGGTCGGCTCATTGTACGTCCAGGATATGCTCGAGCATCCCGATGCCCTGGCACGGCGTACCCCCTCCTCAGGGGGGAGGTGCGGGAGCCCGCCAGGATCCCTCTCAGACCTCGAGATATGCCAGTTCTGGCAGTGCTCACAGTGGAAGTTGCAGCCGATACTCCCCAGCGAGTAGGAGAGTGTCCCGGGAAGGAAATGGTAGAGTGGCTTCTTTTCGATCGGATCGACCGCTTCCGCACTCACCCTGCCATAGGTCGTCGCATAGAGGATTCCATCCCTGTTTTCCCTGACTCCGCAGATTCCTGTCTTTCCCTTCCTTATCATGCAGCGGTGGTTGCAGAGGGAGCACTTCGCTGCACCCTCATCGGCGGGAGACCACTGGAGCGCCCTGTGCATGTTGTGACTCACGAAGGCAAGGAATATAAAACTGATGGCAGGGATTCAATCCCGGGGATCTTTCCTGTCATTCTCTGCATCCTTTGGCACTTCGCATTCCATGATCAGCGATCCGCGGTACCCGCAGGACTTGCAGCGGTAGATCTGGCCAAGGTAACCTCCCGCGATCTGGTAGACATTCCTGCTCCCGCAGTTGGGACAGCGCAGCATACCTTCAACACTTATATGTGGAGCATGGAGAAATGAATGATTGGCATGACACGCGTGGTCCTTTCACTCGGGGGATCAATCTTATTCCCCTCCCTCGAGACGCATACCCTTCGCACGTACGCCCCCGTGCTGACGAGGCTCGCGGGTTCCGTCGACCTCTTCATTGTGGTCGGCGGCGGCGGGGAAGCCCGGCGGTACATTCAGGCTGCCAGGAGCACGGGAGCAGATGAAGCCTTCTGCGACGAGATCGGGATCCAGGTGACCCGGCTGAATGCACTGCTCCTCGTTGGTGCGCTCGGGGATGCCGCGATTCCACGAGTCGCGCTCTCACCGGGGGAGGCAGTGGAATACGGGAACCGGGGAAAGATCGTCATCATGGGAGGAGTGACTCCTGCACAGACCACTGATGCAGTCGCTGCGGTCCTCGCGGAGCGTGTCCGGGCTGATCTTCTTGTGAATCTCACATCGGTGGACGGAATCTACTCGGCCGACCCGAAGAAAGACCCGTCCGCCCGTCGCTACTCCCGGATTACTCCGAAAGAACTCCTGGACATCGTCGGATGCGGGGGGATAGAGGCCGGGTCCAACACGGTGGTGGACATGGTGGCAGCAAAGGTGGTCCAGCGCAGCAGGATCCCTCTCCTTGTGATTGACGGCCGCGATCCCGGGCTTCTCGAGGATGCGCTTTTTTCGGGCAGGGAGACCGGGACCATCGTGACGGCAGACAAAAAGAGCCCGCTCCCCCTCAAGAAAGCCCGAACACCATAACTTATTTGCCGGGCCCTGACCAATATCTGTTCCTGCCCGGGGTAGTAGGGTAGCCTGGTCCATCCTAGAGCGTTTGGGACGCTTTGACGGCAGTTCGAATCTGCCCTACCCCATGACCATGGACAGGGAGAACGCCTGCAGGATTTATTCGTTGCTCCGGGAGATGTATGATGATCCTGCCTCCCCAAGGTCCTTTCTCCGGTTTGAAAATCCCTACCAGATCCTTGTGCTCACGATCCTCTCGGCCCAGACCACTGACAGGAACGTGAACGCAATCCGTGACGATCTCTTTTTAAGATATCCAGGTCCTGCCGAACTCGCGTCCGCAAGTCAGGAAGAGGTCGAGGAGATCATCCGGACTCTCGGATTTTTTCATTCGAAAGCCGCCCATATCATCGGGGCTGCACAGATACTCGTCGAACGATTCCAGGGGGAGGTACCCCGCACCATGAAAGAACTCCTCACGCTTCCCGGAGTGGGCCGGAAGACCGCCAACATCGTGCTCAACCATGCACACGGGATCGACGAGGGGATCGCGGTCGACACCCATGTCCGGAGACTCTCCATCCGTCTCGGGTTCTCACCGGAGAATACCCCGGACCGGATAGAGCGTGACCTCATGGCCCTCTTCCCAAAAAAGTGCTGGGGGCTTCTCAATTACCTCCTCATACGGCACGGCCGTACAGTCTGTACTGCAAGGGCTCCGAGATGCAGGGAATGCACCCTGTCATCGTACTGCCACTATTACCAGCGCTTACCCGATATGAAAAAAGTGAAATAACAATACCCCTTTTCTGCCTCCGGCTCACCTCATCATATTCCATGAAGAATTCCGAAAACATGTGGAATCACGCGTCCTACTCATCATATTCTGCCCGGTGCCTCCCGATTTTCCAAAATCCCGGGGTCTGATTATTGATCACACGAGGCTTGCGCAGTAGAAAATTCCGGAGAAGAAGAGAAATCCCATGATTGCGGACGCAGGGATGGTCAGGATCCATACCCACACGATTCGGCGTGCAACATTCCACCTGACCTGTCCGGCTCCCTGGGTTGCTCCAACGCCCATGATCGACGAAGATATGACATGCGTGGTGCTGACCGGTATACCTGCCATCGATGCGCCGATGATGGTTGCCGATCCCGCCGTCTCTGCAGCGAAACCATCGACGGGGCGCAGCCTTGTGATCCCGAATCCCATGGTCTTGACAATTCTCCACCCGCCAGAGAGAGTCCCCAGTGCAATCGCGCCATGTGCTGCAAGGATGACCCATAATGGGACAGGGAGATGGTTCGGATCGACCGTGGCGCCAAAGTAGCCGATACTGAAGAGAAGGGGTGTTATGATCCCCATGGTCTTCTGGGCATCATTGGTACCATGGCTGAAACTGTAGGCCGCGGCAGACAGGAGCTGGAGGCTCCTGAAATACCGTTCTGCCGTCATTCGCTGTATCCCCCGGGATATGCGGACGACAAGGGCCATGACAAAGAATGCCATGATGAACCCGATAATGGGTGAGAGGACCATGAAAAGCACCACGACGTTTACGGTCGCTATCTTGATCGCGGCCAACCCCCCCGCCGAGAGTCCAGCTCCCGCAAGCCCACCAATGAGGGCATGCGACGAGGACGTGGGGAGACCCGAGTACCAGGTGATGAGATTCCAGCAGATCGCCCCGAGAAGGGCAGCGAGGATGACAAAAGGGACAATGTTCGTGTCCACGATGCCGAGATTGATGATCTTGCTGATGGTGCTCGCCACTGCGACCCCGAACCCGAACGCCGCAACAAAGTTGAAAAATGCGGCAAAGGCAATCGCCTTCTGCGGGGAAAGGACTTTTGTGGAGATGATCGTGGAGACAGAGTTTGCCGCGTCATGGAACCCGTTGGTGAAATCGAAGACGAGGGCGATGAAGATGATCAGGGCGATAAAATCGACACTGGGTATATACATCCGCTCAGATCCTCAACTTCATTGTCCGTTTCAGCCAGACCGGGAAGATGGAAAGGCGGGTCATTCAGGAGTGCCGGATCGCAATATCTGAGAGTACGTTCGCAACATCCTCGCATTTATCGGTGGCAATCTCGAGGTATTCATACACATCCTTGTACTTGATAATGTCCACCGCGTTCTTGGTCTTGAAAAGGTCGCGGGTCGCCTGGGCCAGCAGGTCATCAGCCACGTTCTCCAGCCGGTTCACCTCGATGCATCGCTGTTCGATGACCTGGGGATCCTTGATCTTCCTGATGCATTTGACCGCGACCTCGATCTCGACCGCAGACTGCTGGATCAGCTTTGACAGCTCAACCATGTAACAGTCGGAGGCAGGGATCTCATAATAATGGAGTTTACGGGTTGTCGAATCGATATAATCGATCACATCGTCAAGTGATGCCGCAAGGTAGGATATCTCGTCGGGCTGGAGGGGAGTGATGAAACTCTTGTTCAGCTGCTCGTAGATCTCATGAGTTATTTTATCGCCTTCGTGTTCGAGCTGCTTGATCTGTGTGACGCGATCCTTGATATCATTGAAATTATCCATCAGGTCAACGAGACGGTAGGAGGCAAGCACCACTACCGCTGCAAGTCTGTCGAAGAGATCAAAAAAGATATAATCCTGGGGGATAAGCCACTCTTTCAGTCCCACAACGTATCACTCTGACTACAACTGCCTCGGGTAAAAACGCATTGATTTGCATGCAGGGAGAGAAGTGTCAAAAATGATGGACCGAGCGGGAATTGAACCCGCGGCCTCTTCCATGCCAAGGAAGCGATCTTCCTCTGATCTATCGGCCCGTGCCTACAATGTATGATGCAGGGGGTTAAAAGAATTGTTTCCTGCCTCCGGAAAATATGGGCTGGGATCCGGTTTTTTCCCTCAATTCCCGTGTTTCATGCCTTCCGCGCGGTGCAGCACGTAGTCACTGATACGAGGGAGCTTTGCGAGGACACGGTTCCTTGCAGAATCCATCGTATCCCTTGAGATGACCGCTCCCTCCCTGATCACAGGCTCGATACGCGGGTCAGCACCGGGCGGGCCGGCACTCTCTGCAGGCAGGGTGGTATGCTGCCCTCCGGGGGATTCCCATACCTGTTTCACGCCGCTTCGTTTCCCCCTCTTCGCATATTTCTGCCCTTCCTTTTCGACAATATCGAGTGCAAAGTCGATCACGGGTGCATTCGCGATCGCACCTCCCACGCCAAATGCATCAACGATATCGCGATACCGGGCAATGTCGTCGATGGTAACCCCCCCTGAGAGGAAGATCTTCACATCCCGGTACCCCGCTGCATCCAGCTCCCAGCGAACCTCCTCAAGGATCTCCCGCATGTTCCCCCGACGGGATCGCGGTGTGTCAAGCCTCACCCCTGCAGCGCCGCAGCGGGCGCCGGCGAGGGATTCACGCTTTTCATCGCAGTAGGTATCGCAGAGCATGATGCGGGGCACATCAGGAGGAGAGAACCGGTCGAATGCAAGAAATGCCTCTTCGGGCGAGGAATAACACATGACGAAGGCATGCGGCATCGTGCCTGCGAGGGGGATGCCCTCCGGGGCACAGGTGTTGCTCGCCCCGTCCGCTCCCCCAATCCAGGCAGATCGCTCGATCATCTGGGCAATCGCAGGGTGCTGCCGGCGGGATCCGAACGAGAAGACCGACTTTTCGCCAGCAAGGGCTTTTATACCTGCAGTCGCAGTGGCGATACCCGATGCGTGGCAGAGAAACCCGAGGATCGACGTCTCGTACCGTGCAAAATCCCTGTATCTGCCCCTGATTCTCAGGACCGGTTCGCGGGGAAAGAAGAGCGATCCTTCCGGCATGGCATCCAGATCGACAGGGACTCCTTCGAGGAGAGATGTGACATCCTCAATCCCGCACAGGATACCGAAACCCCCGGGGATCGAGGATGCCGTGCACTCCATCGTCACTTCAGGGTGTATACCCGACGCCGACAGGACCGCCTCGCTCCTCAAAAAATACACATCTGTGCATTCTCCGCTCCTGATCCGGTCCTCATCAACTATTGCGAACCTGCCCATGCGTGTAGGTGGGGGTGCTATGGAGATACAGGTATTGAATGGTATCCCAGGCACACCGAAAATCAGAACATGGCTCCCTTCGAATAGTGTGTAAGGCATCATGATGGGAACGATGACCGGGGCAGGGTGCACATGCTCGGGATAATCGGGGGAACCAGCCTCCTCTTTGCGAACCTCCCCCCTCTGGAGAAAAGAGTTGTGCATACCCCTTATGGAAACAGCGAGGTGCTGGCAGGAGAGATTGCAATCCTCCTCCGCCACCAGCGCTCGACACCACCGCACAGGATCAACTACAGGGCTCACCTCTCCGCACTTGCACTGCTCGGGGTCGACCGCCTGATAGGGATCGGATCATCGGGATCGCTCACACGGGCTATACCTCCGGGATCCTTGGTGATCCCGACCGACTACTACTCCACTGCGACCATCCCCTCCATCCACGATCATGCCATCTGCCACGTGCATCCCGGGTTCTCGCCAGGGCTCTCGAATCAGCTTAAGGAACGTATCCCGGAGGCACTCTTTGGAGGGACCTATATCCAGACGAGGGGTCCACGGATAGAGACTGTTGCAGAGGTCAGGAATCTTGCGCTCGCAGGTGATATCGTGGGGATGACTCTTGCGAGCGAAGCAACCCTCGCCGTGGAGCTCGGGATGGAGATGGCTGCCCTTTGCACCATCGATAACTATGCAAACGGCCTTTCGGACGAGCTGCTCACGTACGAGCATATCGTCGAATCCGCAGCCCGGTACAAAGACAGGACCGAAGAGATCATCTCCCGGATTATCAGGGGCCTCTCATAGGGGAATTTTTCATGAAAGAGAAGAACGCATCAAGGGGACCACTCCTCATAAAGAACGTGCTTGTCGAGGGGAAACCGAACGATATTTTTGTTGATGATACGGGAACCATCGCTGCGATCGGTGAGGGGATCGCCCGCACCTGTCGTGAAGATGCAGCGATATCCATCGATGGAAACGGCGACCTTGCACTGCCAGGGATGGTGAACACCCACACCCACGCAGCCATGACCCTCCTCCGCGGATTTGCCGACGACATGCCCCTCCAGGCCTGGCTCTCGGAGAAGATCTGGCCGCTCGAGGCCCATCTTACCGGGGACGATGTCTACTGGGGCACGAAACTTGCCTGCCTGGAGATGATCAAATCCGGGACCGTGGCATTCAACGACATGTACTTCTTCATGGAGGATGCAGCCCGGGCGGTCGATGAAATGGGGCTCTGTGCGATGCTCTCCTACGGATTCATCGACCTGTTCTCCGATGAGAAGAGGGAAGCTGAATGCAGGGCGACCGAGAGGCTGGTTGCGGCTCTTTCGGGCATGCAGAATCCACGCATCCGGCCTGCGGTCGGCCCTCATGCCGTGTACACCGTATCTCCTAAGGGACTCCGGTGGCTCTCGGAATTTGCGATGAATGAAAAGATCGGGATCCATGTCCACCTGAGTGAGACAGAGAAAGAGGTCTCAGACTCGGTCTCCCAGTGGAATAAGCGTCCGGTCCGGATCCTCGATGAATGCGGAATTTTAACCCCCCGGACAGTCGCTGCCCACTGCTGCTGGCTCGACCGGGAAGAATGCACGCTTCTTGCAAGAAAAGGCGTCCATATCTCTCACAATCCGGCGAGCAACATGAAACTCGCCACCGGCCGCGCCATGCCCTACCACTGGCTCAGGGAGGATGGTGCATCCGTCACGCTCGGGACCGATGGCTGCGCCTCCAACAACAACCTCGACCTCTTCGAGGAGATGAAGACCGCGGCGCTTCTCCAGAAGCATGCCTGGAATTCACAGACACTCCTCCCTGCCACAGAGGCACTTGGGATGGCAACCTCTGCAGGTGCCCGGGCGCTCGGATTCGGGAAGGGTATCCTTGCAGTCGGGGAGCCGGCACATATCATCCTCGTTGATTCCCAGGCAGTATGCAACACACCCCTGCACAACGCCGCCTCGAACCTGGTCTACTCCTGTTCCGGGAGCGCGGTGAAGACCACCATCGTCCAGGGAAAAGTGCTGATGAAGGACCGTGTCGTGACGGGAGAGGAGGCCATTCTTGAGAGTGCATCACATGCAGCAGCAGCGCTTGTAAAGAGAGCCGCTGACAATTCGGGATGAATAATTCTCTCCAGGAAATTCCCTCACTTTTTTGTTTTTTAGTAACTGTTCAGCCTGACCTGTGAGCAGTAGAAGGGATAAAAGGACAGCCCTTGAATGCATCCACCAGTGAGGCCAGAACGGGCATCTCATTCTTTTTCACCGTGGAGATGTATCCCCTCAATCTGCAGAACCAGCAAACCCCCTCCTCACATCTGAACGTGCCAGAAATCTTCTGCTGGAGTTTCACCATCCGGATATCACGTTCAGCCAGATTGTTCGAGAACGGAATCGTGAAATCATACATGAACGAGAGGATCTCAGTCTCGTATTTCTGACAACGGTCAAGGAGGTTCTTTGCCTTTGACTGCTTCTTCCGGCCCCGTTTCGGAATGCCATCAGAAATAACTGGTACTGGATTTTCTTCCAGTCCAACGTGGATAATATGACGATACCTCTCGACGAAGTCTTCGATCTGCTGGTGAGTGAACGCAGGAGAATACTCTTTCACATCTTCAACGGCCTTGTGGATTTCCTCAAGAAGGTCATGCATCATCTCACTCCACTGCTGCCCATAATTCTCCGAGAGCCCCTTCAATTCACGGAGAATATGGGCATTACAGAGGGCATGACGGCTTGGATATCGGAAGTAGGGTGACCAGAAGTCATGGAGCATAGTACCCGTGAACCGTGGCAGGATCCGCATCGCATCCATCGCTGCAGACCCGCGTTTCCGATGGTGGCCATACCAGGTGAGGATCTCAGTACTTGCGACGTGGAGCCATACGCGGATCCCGTTCACACGCATTCCTGTCTCATCCACGTGAAGTACCTGTGCTCCTACCAGAAGCTCGCGTATTCTCTCTTCCACACCGGCGAGGTTCTCTGAACACTCTGCCACTGCCTTGACCAGGGTCGCTTTGCTTATTGTGCGTCCAAACAGGTCACGAAATGTCTTACAGGCCCGGTCATACGGAATGAGCTGGTAAATGCAGAGGTAGACCATGAGGGCTTTCAGATTCAACCCATATTGGACGGGATACTTCACTTCAGGTGGAAACTCGCCGTGATTGTTATGATTACAGCGCGGGCATGTTTTATGCTCAACCCTGTGTTCTGTCACGATGATTTTCAGCGGGGGGATATCATGGACCTGCCGATTTTCGACCGTGGTTGGATCGATTTCTTCCAGCGATGCTCCACACTTTTCACACGTGGAGCCTGTATGCGTCTCGATCTGGTCTGGGTCGGCCATTTCAAGGGTCTGGCCTTTATGCCCTACCTGCCCGCCAGGGGGTCTTTCCCCTTTCTTCCTCAGACTCTTCAGTCTTTTGAATCCATCAGTCGAGGGCGGTCTGCTGCTGTTTCTGCTGTTCTGGTTGAGTTGAGCTTCCAGTTCTGCGATACGGGCTTCGAGTTGGGCTATTCTTGCTTCGTAGTGTTCGATCTTTGCTTCTTGGTGTTCGATCTTTGCTTGGTAGTGTTCGATGAGCGTGAGAATGGCTTCAGGATTTGTTTGACATAGAATCCGGATTTCTTCACGCTTCAGGTCCATTTCGTCTAAATAATCGATTATATCACATAATATAAAATATTAACGGTCAATTGGGCTTATTTTCTTAATCGTGCAACAATATACCGTCAGATCGAAAAAAGTTGTTGGGAGGCTGAACAGTTACGTTTTTTAATGCTACTGGAGAAAAACTCTTTTTTCCTAACTGTTAGCACTCAACACGATGGTGCTCCTGGGGCTTTGCCCCTCCGCGTGAGCATCCCAAAATTTACGTAAATTAAGTGTTTTTAAAGCAGATCTGGACCGGATTAATTAAAAACTGCCTTCGGACTATTGTATTCAGGTAGGAAGAGGGCCAGGGGAGAGGGATTCTCCCCCTCGCTGTCCAATCGCAGTTCACCCAAAATCTCCTATCACGCCGTCTCGACGCGTGCTGCTTCCTCGAGCCCGAGGGCCTTTATCGAGGTCTCGCGCATCTTGAATTTCTGTATCTTTCCCGAGATGCTCATCGGGAACTCTGTGACGAACATGACATACCGCGGGATCTTGTAATGGGCGATCTTGCCCCGGCAGAACTCCTTGACCTCGTCCTCGGTGAGTGCCTGGCCTTTCTCGATCATGACCCATGCGCAGAGCTCCTCCCCGTACTTGATATCCGGAACCCCCACGACGTACACATCCGCAATCTTCGGATGGTGGTGGAGGAATTCCTCGATCTCTCTCGGGTAGATATTCTCCCCGCCGCGGATGACCATGTCTTTCAGACGCCCCACGATCTTCACATACCCTTCCTCGTCAAGGGTGCCGAGATCCCCGGTATGGTTCCAGTGGTTCTCGTCGAGCGTCGCATGCGTGGCGCTGGGATTATGGTAATAGCATTTCATGACGCAGTATCCCCTGGCGCAGATCTCTCCTATCTCCCCACGGGGCACGATCTTCCCGCTCTTCGGATCGATGATCTTGATCTCGGTGTGCGGGAACACACGTCCCACAGTCGTCACACGGCGCTCGAGGGGATCGCGGGTCGTGGTCATGGTGATGCCCGGCGCGGTCTCGGTCTGGCCGTAGACGATGACAATTTCGGACATGTTCATCTTCCGGTTCACCTCCTTCATCACCTCAACCGGACAGGGTGATCCTGCCATGATCCCGGTCCGGAGGGTCTTCATCGAGTACTTCGAAAAATCAGGATGGCTGAGTTCTGCGATGAACATGGTCGGGACGCCGTGCAGGGCGGTGCACCGCTCTTCCTGGACCGTCCTCAATACGTCCTCCGCATTGAATGTCGGTGACGGGAGGACCATGCAACTCCCGTGAGTCATGCAGGCCATGTTGGAGAGCACCATGCCGAAGCAGTGGTAGAACGGGACCGGGATGCAGAGGCGGTCCTTTTCCGTAAAGTTCATTCCTTCGCCGATGATGTACCCGTTGTTGAGGATGCTGTGGTGGGAAAGGACCACTCCCTTGGGAAATCCTGTCGTCCCGCTGGTATACATGATGTTGATGGGATCGTCAAAATCAAGGGACTCCTCCCGTGCGACGAGCTCGTCCATGCTCACTTCGCGTCCCCTTTCTATAATCTCGGACCACCTGAACATTCCGGGGTGGCGTTCCTCCCCCATGAAGATGGCATTCTTGAGGAATGGAAATTTATCACACTCGTGGTGCCCGGGGCGCGAGGTGCTGATTTCCGGACATGCTTCGCGGAACATGCCGATGTAATCAGAGGTCTTGAACGATCCCTGGACGATGATGGTCTGGACCTCTGCCTGCTTTAAGACATACTCGAGCTCGTAGGTCCGGTACGCCGGGTTGATATTAACCATAACCGCACCGATCTTTGCAGTGGCACACTGGGTCAGCACCCATTCTGCATGGTTCATCGCCCAGATTCCGACTCTGTCGCCCTTTTCCACCCCGATTGCCATGAGCCCCCTCGCAAGGTCGTTCATCCTGTCGAGGAACTCACTGTAGGTATACCGTATCCCCTGGTGCACCGAGACCAGCGCATCGGACCCGGGATACGTGCGGGCAATCCTGTTCAGCATCTCCCCTATGGTATTCCCGAGGAGCGGGAAGGTTGAAATCCCACAATCATAGCTGCCTGCATCCATCCTATCCACGTGGATCACGAAGTCATATATCCCCACCGGAATATTCCAGAACATACTACCCCAGCATAACCATTAAATCGGCATAAGGCGACCTCATAGAGTTGCGGGGTCGTGGCCTAGTCCGGAATGGCGACGGGCTCCAGCGGTCTTTCGCGTCGTGTGAATGATGAACAATGGGTCTCCTGATCTGATGATGATCCGTTGGAGCACTGACGCATGTCGGAGAGACCCGTCGATCGTGAGTTCAAATCTCACCGACCCCACATTTTCTTACAAAATGTCTTAATGCTTTGATCCAGCACCGTTGCTTCCCTGAAAAAAAGTGTATCCGATGCATCAGCCGGACACCGTATCCTTCCCTCCTGTTGAAGGTCGCTCCTGAAGGTTATTGCCTGTTTTCTTATTCCTGGCCTTTTGAGCTGTTCGGGAGCAGTTCTTTAAAAAAATCATACATGCGGGACATATAATCACCCTGTTTTCACTCTGTTCTTTTCCGGTTTGACTCCGTGTCGATCCTTTATTTCTCCCTGTACACAATCACTCACACATGCACGCAGAACTGCACATCATCGACGCATTCACACGCACCCCTTTCTGCGGCAATCCTGCAGCAGTCTGCATCACCGAAGAAGAGAGGGAGAGTCCCTGGATGCAGAAGGTGGCCGCCGAGATGAAACACTCCGAGACTGCATTTCTCCACAGGACCGACGAAGCGTGGGATCTCCGGTGGTTCACGCCGGAGGCCGAGGTTGACCTGTGCGGGCATGCGACACTCGCCGCTGCGTTCGTCATCTGGGCAACGGGAAGGGAGGCAGGAGAATCTCAAATCCGGTTCCGGACACGGTCAGGGATCCTGACTGCAGACAGGGACGCTACAGGAATTGCGCTCGATTTCCCCGTGGTCCCGGTGGTCGCATGCGACCCTCCCGAAGGGATTGAGACCGCGTTCAGGTGTCCCGTGGTATTCTCAGGCAAGACTCAATTCGATCTCTTCTTTGAACTTCCGTCCGCGACAGATGTGTGCACCCTCGATCCCGATATGAGTGCCCTTGCGGCGCTTCCTGCAAGGGGCATTGTCGTGACCGCACCGTCGGATATGCCGGCATATGATTTTGTATCCCGGTTCTTCGCGCCGTCGGTCGGCATCCCCGAGGACCCGGTGACAGGATCTGCCCACTGTTCTCTCGGCCCCTTCTGGGCGGAACGCCTTTCAAAGACAAGCCTTGCGGGATTCCAGTGCTCCGAACGGGGCGGTTCTGTCCGGGTTTTGGTGAAGGGCGATCGGGTTATCCTTGCCGGAAACGCGGTACAGGTCGTTTCAGGACGCCTTATGGCCTGAAGATCCCCGATTTCTCATATCTTTATCATATATTCCGGCGACATTTATACAGGGAGAACGAGTCGTTTCATGTATCTTATCGGAGAAGCACTGGTGGGTGACGGGCCCGAACTGGCCCATGTTGACCTGGTTCTGGGAGACAAGGAAGGCCCCGTGGGAGCCGCGTTTGCAAACGCCATGTCCCAGCTCTCTGCCGGGCACACGCCTCTCCTGGCAGTCATACGCCCGAACCTTCTTACCAAGCCGGCCACGCTGGTCATCCCCAAGGTTACCCTTCGCAAGGGAACCCAGATCCAGGAGATGTTCGGACCGGTGCAGGCAGCGGTCGCAAAGGCCGTTGCAGACTGCGTCGAGGAAGGCCTTTTCGGCACGCAGGATCTCGAGTCGCTGGTCATTCTGGCAAGCATCTACCTGGACCCGGCCGCTGCAGACTACAACAGGATTTACCGCTACAACTACGGCGCAACGAAACTGGCACTCGTAAGGGCCATGGAGAAGTTCCCTGACCGGAAGACCCTTCTCTATGAGAAGGACCGGGCTGCCCATGCCGTCATGGGATTCAAGGTCCAGCGCCTCTGGGATCCCCCCTACCTCCAAGTTGCCCTTGATCTGGTCGACATGCAAAAGGTGCATTCCGTGCTCGCCGAGCTTCCCAGGAACGACCACCTGATCATCGAGGCCGGAACCCCGCTGATCAAGCGGTTCGGCCTCTCGATCATCTCTGAGATACGGAAGATCCGCCCCAATGCCTTCATCATCGCCGATATGAAGATCCTCGACACCGGGAACCTCGAAGCCCGCATGGCTGCCGACGCCTCTGCCGATGCCGTCGTGATCTCGGGCCTTGCACCCCAGGCAACCCTCGAGAAGGCAATTGCCGAGGCAAGGAAAACCGGGATCTACTCAGTGATCGATATGCTCAACGTCCCCGAACCCCTGAAAGTGTTAAAAGCGCTCAAGGTCAAGCCCGATGTCGTCGAGCTGCACCGGGCGATCGATGCCGAGAGTACCGCCCATGCCTGGGGCGATATCCCTGCGATGAAGAAGGCCGCGGGCGGAAAGCTCCTTGTGGCAACGGCTGGCGGCATCCGGGTCGACGGCGTGAAAAAGGCGCTTGCATCCGGGGCAGATATTATCGTCGTAGGCCGGGCAATCACGGCCAGCAAGGATGTCCACACCGCTGCCGATCTCTTCCTCGAACAGATGAACAAGGAAGAGATCGACCAGTTCCGGGTGATGACTGATTTTTAATAAAACATTATGTATATTTTTGTTCTGATACAATAAAATTTTGCTTTCCCCAGATTCTTATATAAATGATTGGTCAACACATCCCGCCTTACTACTTAAGGCACTATTAATTTTATAATAAATTTTATATATATGTATTTAGTTACAATTAGTTATGTTTAATTCTCAAAAAATAATTGATCATTTATTAAAAATATCCATGGCTATAAAACCTGCAACTAAAGATTCTTTAAAGGAACTTAATCATTGGTGGATAACTGAAGGAAGTTTCATTAAATTAGCTGATGCTGAAGTAGAAGAGAAAAAAATAGTAATCCAAGAAATTTATCAAGATCGTTTTATTAAAGATAATTTCCCTGTTGTTTATATTGAAGATAGAATTAATCGACTCATCTCTCTTTCATTGAAACTACCTTCAGAAAAAAGATCTGAATTCTTCATTACTGAAATAAAAAAATTATCACAGGACTTAAGAAAGACAATTAAGGAATGGACAATACTTGTTCCAATAGATAATTTAAAACTTGAAAAAAAGTGTTCAATTGGAGATGTTATTTTTTATCCATCAGATAACAAAAAAAATTTTAACAGAATTATCGAGTTATTAACAGGGATACTTAAAGATAATCCGCATTACACGGAAGAACAGAAAAAAATTATTATCGATCAACAATTGGATATTTTAAGAAAATCTGCAAATGATTTGATAGTAACTTTTGCTGAAGTTAAAACAAAAGGGATAATAGAAATTGCTCAAATGGAGGCAATGAAAAAAATCAGAATGTCATTGAATATTGCTCGATTGTATAATCTTCCAAGTGATAATGCAAATATGATATATATGGGTATTTGTGGAGAAGTCATTCTGTCAATGGCGGGATAAAAATACCCAAATGTGGCGGAATAAAAGTGTACACCCTACCACATAAGAACATCGAAATCATCCCGGCAGCGAGTGAGTGAACACCCCTTGTTTCCTGCGTTCTTTGAG
>Ga0302252_1000499_pt1 | contig 33816 bp, 28 predicted proteins | sample AAG_RA_Leu_MG_FD_193511 | JGI IMG/M metagenome (GOLD analysis project Ga0302252, IMG submission 193511) | Enriched activated sludge microbial communities from anaerobic digester in WTTP, New Holstein, Wisconsin, United States - AAG_RA_Leu | ecosystem: Engineered > Bioreactor > Anaerobic >... | reverse complement strand
CGCCGGTTGGGACGCTCCGACAACCAACAACAACACGACTGCAGGCCTTTACCACGCCGTGACGTGTAGTGCAACCGGGCTGTCGGCGACGGGTCCGCTACTGACCTTGACGGTCAGCCCCACAGGCACGTCCGCCGACCTGTCGGACTGCTCCACGTTCCAACTGCTTGGCGGTGATCAAGTAACGGATACGGGGTCAAACATTTCCGCCAGCGATGTGAATGGATTCTACTCCTACTACCCACCCGGTTCATGCGGGCAAAGGGGCACGGGCATCTCCGACGATACGGATTCCACGGGCGACGGCATTTTGGACGGCGGTGCCGTGGATTCGACTTCCGATGGTAATGACGGTATCTTCGCGGCGGAGGCGGATTCCTACGCCGCCAGTTGCGCCTCCGACATCGTGGCAGCCGCCAACGCTCTGAGGATGGCGGCCGGACTGTCTCCCGCACGGACTACGGACGTAGACTTCCTGGACCGCAACGGCGACCGGCATATCACCCTGCTGGACGCCGTGTCCATTCTGCGCGATCCCTGTCCGGGGCCGGAACGTTCGTGGTCACTTGGGTTTACCAACGCCATGTCTAGCAGTCCACCCGCCATTGCGGATATTGACCGGAGCCCCAACGGCTACGCAGAGGTCGTCGTTTCAAGCGACTGGCAGAACCCGCCAAACTGGAGCCCGGACGTGTACCGGGCCAACAACCCCAACCAGGTGTGGGTCATCTCAGACACTACGGGATACGGCGATTATGGGATTAGGACTGGATGGCCTCGTCCTCTAAGGGATGCAATCAACGGCATCACAGTGGCCGACTTCACCCCGAATCCGGATCGGGAGACCCACATTGACCCTATGGAGGTGTTCGCCAACAACTTCCAGGACAACACGACGACCGGCCTTGACTCCCACCTTAACATCTGGGACGGCTTCGGCGGTACACTCGACGTCAACAAGGACGGCGTCTGGGACTTTGCGAGCGACAGCAATCCCGATAACCCGAACGGGGTGGGGACCGGCCACGCCTTTTCCGCTCCGGCTGTCTACGACTTCGATGGAGACGGCGTCTCTGAGGTGTTCTTCCATTACCAGGGCCAGTGGGACGTCAACTCCAGTATGTTCCTGGGCGGCGGGATGAAGGTCATGGTCCCGCGCATCGTGGACGCGCAGACCAACAGCACAACGCACTTCCAGACAAGCACGGACATCGCTCAGCCCTGGTACATCCGCGCCAACGACGCCCTCTTCGACCACCCGCCGGTGTTCCCCAACTTCGAGACAAACCCGGGCCACCGGAATGTGGTTTTAGCGGCAGAGACCGGCTACCTTTACGCTTGGGATCCCAACGGGAATCCAGTGCCAGGCTGGGAGCCGGAAGACCGCAACACCGTGAACACGCTGGACAATCCGACGCCGACGTACACTGACTTCCTGGAATACTACGATGAAGGCTATTGGGGTGGCAAGATCGTCTCCGAGCCGGCGACGCTCTATACGCCCATCGCGGCAGGCAACGTAGATTCCGACACGGCCGATGAAGTGGTCGCCGCCGCCGGACTATCAAGTCGGTACTACGGCTTCTGCAAGCTCACCAAGATCATCGACAACGAACGGCGGTGCGTTTACAAATGGCCTGAGTACACGCTGGACGGGGCGGTCTATTGCTGGGAACCGAGCGGCGCCTTGAAGTGGCGGTACCCCAGTTACGTCCCGGGCCAGCGACTCCAATCCTTCCTGCCGGCATTCACGTCCGGCGTTTCGCTGGGACGGCTGTACGGCCCATCCGGCCCGGTGTGCGCCGTGGTGGGGGACGTAAACGGCCAGGTTACGGCGCTGGACGCTTCCTTGCCGACGACCGCTACCGACGCACAGCGCGTGAAGTGGCGGTTCCAGACGCACAGCCCGGTACATATCGGCTACCGGCAGATCCGCACGCAACCCCTCATCGCCGACGTGAACGGCGACCTCCAGCAGGACGTGGTGGTCGGCACAAGCGACGGGTACGTCTACGCCCTGAACGGCGCAACCGGGCAGGAACTGTGGCACGTTCGGACGTTCGCCGGCACGATGGACACCGTCTGGCCCGATGAGCAGGGCCGGAATGTGACGGAGAGCCATTACGAGGAAGTCCGTGGCCTGGCCGTTGGCAATCTGTTTGGACGCGATCGGACGCGAGCGACCATCGTGGTGTGCAGTGCCACGTTGCAGACCGAGGACGCGAAGCCGCGAGGGCACGTCCTTGTTCTGGACTGCGGCTCCGGCACCTGGAACCCCGAACTTGCCGACTGGCCGCAGTGGGGTCGGACCGCGCAGAGGACGGGCAGCCTTGGCCTTCCGTGATTCATGGATACGTAGCCCAAAGAGAGTAGCATCCTTTTCGGTAAGGACTCATATGATGCGCAAAGCCTTCACGCTCATAGAATTGCTGGTGGTCATCGCGATTATTGCCATACTTGCGGCTTTGCTGTTTCCTGTCTTTGCCAAGGCACGCCGGCAAGCATACCGGGCGCAGTGCGTCAGCAATCTCAAGCAGATTAGCGTGGCTTTCGGAGCATACTTGAACGATTGGGACGAGAAGTATCCGTATGCGGCAAGCACTACTGGTGTCCATTTCAATTATCCGGAGTCTCGTGGTCTTTCCGGCTGGTACGTAGTCCTGGATCCCTATGTGAAGAGCCGGGACATCTGGAAGTGTCCGAGCGACATAGGAGAGCTCTACTATTCGCAAGGGTTTGATTTCCCGTCCCCACCCTTCTGGAAGTTTGAGTTCACCAGCTACGAGTATCCCGGCAAACCATGGGGCGGTGTGGTGCTCGCCGGCCGCTCCACCTCCCGAGTACCCCGTCCCGCGTTTGCGCCACTGGCTTTAGAATTGCGTCCCTGGCATGTCGAGCACAACCCGAAGGCTTTTCCAGTCCGGGACGACCCGGCTGTACACAACGTGGTTTACTGCGACGGACACGTGGGATACCGCTCCTGGCGCCAGCTGGAGGCCGACGAGTATGCGGCTTACCGCCGAGGGGGATAATCGGGACATGTTGTACGCGGACGCGCCGTTAACGCCTGTTTGCCGCCAGGCGCGCAGTCCGGAAACCGTATAGCCGTAAAGCGGGCCACCATCCACTTCAGACAGGCGACTCTCCACGTCATACCTAAGGTAGCCGCAATAGTAGACCACGGTCGCGCCGTTTCCGTCGTAGTCGAAGGCCCACCAGTCGTCCTGTATCTTGTTGTCCTCATTGTACAGGATGCCGCTATAACCGCGCAACGTCGTCAGGTTGCCGGCGTTGTCATATTTGTGGCTACCGCCATTTCTGCGCGCCGCCGTGCACTATGATCCGCGCGAAGGTGGAGCGGTCCGGATTCACCGTCCAGGCGAAGGAAACCCCGCTGGCGCCCTTCTTGCCGAGAACCGCGATGTCGTAATCGCCGACGGGAAGCCGCTGGAATCGGAACCGGCCGGTCTTGTCCGTGCGCATGACGCGGTCCGTTCCGACAACGTAAACCAAGGCATCGGGTACAGCCCTGCCGTCCGAAGTTCGGGCGACGCCTTCCAGGGTTCCACGCGGCGGGGTCAGCGGTTCAATGGAGATTCCGGTGTAATAGTGTTTCAGGATCGCGTCGGAGCTGAATCCGGCCTCGGCCATTCCCTTCGCGCCCCACTGGCACATACCCACTCCGTGGCCGTAGCCCTTGCCGGTGAAGATCCACCCGTCCTCGTCCTTCGCCACGGTCATGATCTGGCTTCGCATCGTCGTCAAGCCGATCGCCCGGCGGAAGTCCATCGCCGGGATGGTTATCGAGTTCGGTTCGGGCGTCTTTTCGGCGTCGGGAACGGATTCCGGTTCCTCATCGATATCGACGGGCGGTTCCAGCACCATCGGCCCGGCGTCACTTGGTTGAGGCGGAGTGATAATCCGCGCCGGTTCGCCGCCGGTTGGCTCATCGGGGGGCGGTGTTGGTTCGGCGGGCAGAGTTGGAGAAGCCGGCAACTCGCCGAACAGCGTCACTTCCCGAACGCGGCCGTCGCGTGCCGATACGCCCGTGAAGCGGATATCCTCCAGGGTCTGCAAGGGAATACCGGCTGTTCGCACTGCGTTCAGCACTTCGTCGGTCGTCAGTCGCGTGGACCAGGAATGGGAGGGAGAGGAGGCGCAGTAGTCGTCGCCATCGTCCGGTCCGTCCTTCACGGCTTTCAGATAGGGTCGTTCGCCGCCGCCAACGCCGCTGGCGCCGCGCGTCCAACCGCCACAGTCCGCCGAGTAATACGCCACAATCGGGCGTCCATTGTGCACGGCCAGCATTCCGGCGGTGCTGTTGGCCGCCTGCCTCGCTTCCGGCCACTCCGCCCCGACTCCGGCGTAAACTTGATCATCCACGGTATCAACCAGCACGGTCATCGCGTCGTCCCGCGTCCGGTAGGTCGCGAACGTGCGGGCGGCGACCGCCTGAGCCTTCAGGGCCGCCATCGGGAAGCTCCGCATCAGTTCGCCGGAAATCACACCGGCCACGTAGTCCTCCTGCCGAACCAGGTTCACCACCTCAAGCCGGCCTTCCACCGCGCGAACGTCGATTGTACCGAGATACGCGGCGTTGTCCACCCGTACGGGCGCGTTGTTGGCCATCGCGAGGAACCGCGCGGCCTTTGCGCCAATCGGTCCGTTCGGCCCCTGCAATCCGGCGCCGGTTCCGATCACCGACAAAGTGAAACCGGTGCCGGCTGGAATTCGTTTCAGCGGTTCGTGCGTATCCGGATCAACCAGAAGAAGGTCGGAATCGGATGAGATAGTTACCGAACCGCCTTGTCCCGCCCCCGTCAGGCGCACGCGGAAGATACGCTCCGGCTTCCGGGCTGGAAGGGCGCGCACCAGATCGGCGGCAATCGAGGGCGGTGCGGGAATGCCGATCTGCGGTTGAGATGGGGCGCCCGACGCGGTTGGCGCGGATGGAGCATCGCCGGTGACGCCGGGCGTGTGCAGAGGAGATCGACCCGAAAAGGCCGCCACCAGTGTCAGAAGGCCGCCCACGAGCACGGCGACCAGCCACGCGGGAGGTTCTCGGAAAGGGGCCCTCACTCGATGACCTGGCTGAACTGTATAACGGTCACCGTATCGGCGGGGGTCAGGGGAACGCCGTACACCCTCTCGAGAAGGGCGATGGCTTCGTCGTGCGTCCGGATTTCCGGATTCTCACGCTCAATCTCACGCGGAGTCAGATCGCTGATGGGCTTCACCGCGACAGAATCGATGATGGCCGTGAACAGTTTGTGGCGCGGTCCGTTGCGGCGCCCGGTGGTGATCCACACGATCATGCCCGGCTGATACTTCGCGGACTTGTCGCCCCGTCGGATCGTGGCCGTCTTGCGGCCTTTCCGGAGCAGATCGACGTAGGCTTCTGCGTAAAAATTGATGGCGAACATAAGGTCGGTAATTCCCCCCAACCAATCCGAATCGGTAATCCATTCAGTATATGTCATCGATGGCATGCGTGCGGCCAACGCGCACGCTAGCATGGATGTAATGCTGTGTCGGACCGGCTGGAACCAAGGCTGACATTCCCGCCCCAAGACAAAAAGGCCAATACCATGCTTCACCACATACCCGCACTCCTGATGACCACGATGATTCTCACCGCTTGCTCCGCCGCGCCTGTTCGAAAATCCTCCGCTGTCGACGCCCGCGCCGCGCGGACGAAAGCGCTCCTGACAGGCGTGACGATGCAGTTTGACGCCGGTTTCAAGTACTACCAGGACCGCTCGCCGGAAAGCATCGCCGCGGAGTTTGCCGCCAACGGCTACAAGGTCGTGCATTACTGCGTCACCAAGGACTCCGCCATCAACGGCGATATCGTCAAGGCGCTTCACAGGGAGGGCATCAAGGTGTGGTACCAGACGTTCTGCCACGTCGCCTACGACACGTCCGACTTCCCGCCGAACTGGCAGTCCTGGCGCATGAAACTGCGCACGCCCGCTACCGATTACAACCGGATGTGCATGACGAATCCGGAGTACCGCGAATGGAAGCGGGCGCAGGTTGTGGATGTGATGAAGAAATATCCATTCGACGGATGCGAACTGGTGGAGCCGTTCTGGCCCTCTTATCCCGGCCCTCAGGAACCGACCTACGGGTGCCTGTGCGACTCGTGCAGTAAGGAATTCCTCCGACTCCATCCTGACTGCGATGCGATTCCGGAGTTCACGGACCAGGATTCGCCGATGTATTACACGAAGGCTCCCGAACACTACCGAAAGTGGGTGAACTTCCGCGTGCGCTCGATAGCCGATTTCATGGAGGTTGTCCTCAACAGCCCGAACGGACTCCGAAAGGCGCGGCCGGACGCTCCCGTGATGCTGTGGAGCCTCGCCCAGGACGTTCCGAATTCAGTTCCGGCGCTTCGGGAATCGCAGGGGTGCGACGCCGCCGACCTCGCCGTTAACGCCCGACCGGATGCCATCTGCTTCCAGTCAAACTGGCAGGACTGGACCAAGCCGGTTCTGCCGCCCGATTACGTGCTGGCTTACAAGCCGTTCGTGGCCAACCTGTGGAAAGCCGTGCCCGGCATGCCCGTTGCCGTGCAACTCGACATCGGATCGAGCAAAGATGCCCGCCGCTCCGACGCCTGGGTGCGCTCCGCCACCACCGCTTCAAAACAGATGGGCGCGCTGGGAACCGTCAGTTACGAGTATTTCATCGGCAAGTCGCGCTACGACGACCCGCCGAAACTCGTCTTCACACGCCCGACCGCCGGCGGCGTGACCCTCGTGTTCCAGAAACGAGTTGACGAAGGACGCTCAGGAGACGCAACGAACTATATCGTCACAGACGCGAAGGGCCAGGTTCTCAAGGTCACCCGCGCCCGGTCGGACGGCAACCTGATTCATCTGAACATCAGCGGCCTGAAAGCCGGCAAGCGGTACACGGTTAAGGCGTTCGAGATCACGGACACGCCCGACCGCTGGCTGTTCCCGGGGTATTCGGCCCACAAGGTCGCCAACGTGAAATCAACATTCACGTGGAAACCGGCCGCCAAACGATGAAGATACTGCTGGATACCGACGCGGGAGTCGACGACGCCCTGGCTATCCTGCTCCTGTTGCGCTGTCCGGACCTCACGGAGTGCGTCGGTATCACCGTTGCGGCCGGCAACACGCCCCTGAAGCAGAGCGTCGCCAACACCCTCCGCGTGCTGGAGGTCGCCCGGTTGTACACCGACGGGAAAACCGCGCCGATTCCACCTGTCTCCGCGGGCGCGGCGAATCCGCTGAAAGGACGCCTGGTTCACGCCACGGAAGTCCACGGTCACGACGGACTCGGCGGCGTCTCACTCCTTGTCGACCGGACCGGCCGCGCGTTGTACCCGGAAGCGGAAGTGATCCGCGATCCGCGCCCGGCGTACCGGTTCATCCTCGACACGGCGGCGAAGTACCCCGGAGAGGTCAGCCTGGTGGCAATCGCTCCGTTGACGAATCTGGCGCTGGCGGTGTGGGCCGATCTCGACGGTTTCCGCAAACTCAAGGAAATCGTGCTGATGGGCGGCGCCTTCCGGCACGACGGCAACGTCACGGCGGCGGCCGAGTTCAATATCTATGTCGATCCGGAAGCGGCATCTGTCGTGCTCGATTCCGGTGTGCCGGTCACCATGGTTCCGCTGGATGTGACCGAGAAAGCGCGTATCCTGCCGGAGGATATCGCCGGTCCGGGGCTGGTGCGCGCCTTCGCCCGGCAGATGATGGGAACGGCTTTCGACTTCCACGAGCGTTTCGAGGGCTTCCGGGGCTGTTACTTCCACGATCCGCTGGCGATGGGCATCGCCCTGGACCGAACGCTGGCAGACGGCATTAAAACACGTGTCGTCGTTGAAGAGAAGGGCAGTCACACGCGCGGAATGACGATCGCGGGCCTGCGCCCTGACCACCCGCTTATCCCAGGCGAACCCAACGCGACGGTATGCCTGCAGTGCGATGCCCCGCGCTTCGAAGCCTTCTTCCGCGACCGCGTGCTTCCTGCCGGAGCCTAAAGCACGATCGCGATTACCACCAGCAGTTCGATAAGTGTGGAACCTTTTCGCATGGCAACCTCCCAAGACGGTGAGAGTTTCAGTTGCCGACACCTTTTCTGGCATCGGAGACAAGCTCATTCCTTGTGCGTCGATCCACATGTCCATCGCAGTGCAGGACGTTCAGTTTCGCGAAGCTGGTGTACAGGCTGTCCCCGGCCCGATCCCGATCATGCCATGGACGACATTCTATGAGGAAAACGGCAAGGGATGCGTTCTTGAGGTCAGACATGGCAGTTCCGGCCAATCCACCATGTTCCTTCGGCCAGGTAACACCGAAATAGTCATAACTCGTTAGGGCCATCCTGTCGCTAAAGAACGGCACCCCCTTCACCGCGAAACCGCCGCCTGTAACCGAGTATATCTCTCCAGAGTCACTCGGACACTGCCAGACTGCCCTCCCTCTCGTGTATGACGCCATTACCTGCGAGATGGCCGGGCGCTTTCCCTGAATCACCGGGTATCCTTCATACGCATAGGGGTAGCGACCGTCTGAGTCCTGAATGTATTGCTGGGCAGCTACCCCGATCTGCTTCAGGTTGGAGATGCACTGTGAGCACTTGGCCCGCTCTCTGGCCTTCGTGAAGACCGGGAACACAATGGCGGCCAGGATCGCGATGATCGCGATCACCACCAGAAGCTCTATGAGCGTGAAGGCTTTTGACTTTGGTGGTATCGTCACGGCGTCACGCCGGCGATGGCATCCTGCCCCCACTGCGCCCGGGTTCGCCTGTCAACGTGGCCGTCACATCGCAGCACGTTCTCCAGACCGGGATGATTGTAGCCCAGAAAGATTTTAAGATTGGGGCCGCTGGCATGCCAAGGACGCGACTCTGCCGCCAACACCGCGAGGGTCGGCTTCTTCACCCAGGACGTGGAATGCCCGCCAATCTGGCCGTACCCGTCACCGTAGCCAATACCCAGATAAGCATAGCTGGACATATGCCATCTATCGTCCCAGAAGGGGCATGTAGGGCCTCGATAGCCATCTACTGCGTTGAAGAATAGTTCGCCCGTGTCGCTCGGGCACCGCCAGATTCGCTCGTCAGAGACGTACGCTTTCATTGCATCGTGGAGGGAGGGGCGAAGGCCCCGTGTGGCAACCCACCAATCCAGATAAGCCGAAGGATAGACCTCATTCCAATCGCTCAGATAAGATCCGGCCGCCGTGCCTATCTGATGGAGGTTATTGATGCAGTGTGTCACCCGTGCCCGCTCTCTGGCCTTTGCGAAGACGGGGAACAACAGGGCGGCCAGAATCGCAATGATGGCGACCACCACGAGCAACTCAATAAGGGTGAAGGCTTTACGCATCGACGGTCTCTCTGAGAGAGGGCAGATCAGAATCCTGCCCTTACATGCCATCCCTTTGCACTTGGTTCATTCACTCTCCGCAAGTGCGCCTAACACGCTGACCCCGTCGCCTGCCGGACAACGAGAATCCAGCAACTGACATCCCACCTGCGGCGAGTAGTACAAGACCTGCAGGCTCCGGGACAGTTGTTCCCGCCGACCTGCCGACCGTCAGGTGAGTGGTGACGGTGAGAGTGTCCCGTGGTCCGATTTCCACTCCCCACTGGAATGCGTATGCCGCGTGTCCTGGTGTTGATGGGTAGGGTATCCCCACGGTAGGTGTATCGCTCAGTGTCAGCGGACCACCGCCGTTCAGACGCGCCAGAAGGACGTCCGGGTTATCTATCTCGTAATGCCGCGCTGGGCGGTCCGAAGCCTCAATCAACGAACAGCCACCGCCGATCTGGGACATCGTCATGCCGTCGAAAGTCACGGCCTGATCCGAATCCGATAAACTGAAGTCGCGGTATCCGAACAAAGAGAAATTCAGAGGCCCGAAGAGCATGTTCGCGATTGTGATGGTCTCTTTGAGGCTCGCAACGCCACTTCCAGCTGTGCCGCCGAATAGATCGTATGTTACTGCAATCGGCGCGAGCGGATCATCGTAAATGACACTCACACTGTTCGCGCTAGCCCGTCTAACCACAATGCCCCACGGGGTATCCGGATCAATGCTGAGAGGAAGCACGGACCGGTGCAGATCTGACCAGTACCCGGCTCCGTTGAGCAGGCTTGGCCCGCCGTCTACCGAGAGTGTCTGCGTGGTAAGGGTATCAAGGGGATGGACTTCAAAGCTGGCGTTTCCATCGGTCAGTGTATACACTTGGGAATCGGCGTTGCCGCAGGCGAGCCACGCAACCACGCATATACAGGCAAGTCGAGAGAAGCTGCGAAGGCGGTAGTAGCTTGGATTCTTCACTGGGACACCTCTTGTCATCACCACTATAGTGCGTTCCCAGTCCGCTGAACGTCGTGTTGGTATTGTGGCCACTCGGCGGCGTTGGTGGTGCGCACAGGTTGCCACGTCCGGGCGCGATCTTCCTCTGGCGTTGTGGGATAAAGAAGGTCGCTTTGGTTGATGACCATCGCCGGCCTGCGTCCCAACCACCTGCTTATCCCCGGCAACCCCAACGCGACGGTATGCCTTCAGTGCGACGCCCCGCGCTTCGAGACCTTCTTCCGCGACCGCGTTCTTCCGCCGGGTGCCTGACCCACTGGCCGGCACAAGTCGCATCACTAATGCGGCGGTAACGTGTCAATTTGTGTCACTATGGCGGCTATAGTGTTCTGAAACACCGATCAGACTAACGAAGTCCGGACAGCCGGCCACAATATTCTACGGTATTGCCACTGTGTACAAGTTTTCCCTGCAAACTTGGAGCCTTTATCAATGATGGTGCGTGTGACATGGGATCTCCCCGCGATCTCATCACAGGTGATGCTCTCCCGGCGTTCGGCGAGGATGCTTCTTGAGCATCACAGTATCTGCAATGACGACATCGACGCCGTGGAGCTGGTGCTCGGCGAGATGTGCGCCAACGTCGTCCGCCACGCGTACCCCTCTTCCGAAGGACGATACCGCGTGGAGATGGAACTGGAAGACGCCTGTGTCCGCGTGAGAGTTTCCGACGACGGTTGCGGCTTCGAGCCCAACTGGAAAACGGACAGCTCCGATTTCGACGAATCCGGCGGCATGGGACTCTTCCTCGCCAGCCAGTTCGCGGACCATTTGCAGGTGGAATCCGGCAACGGCAACGGTAGCGCCATTTGCGCGGAACGCCGCCTGCACCACCGCGACCTCTGCACCTCAGCCTGCGCGTCCTGATTCCTCCCCGTTGCCAACTTAGCGACACCCCTTCGCCGCGCCCCGCGCCCGTTCACTTGCCGCGCTGATTCCGCGCGTGTTATGATTACGTGGGATTAGCACTCGAATTGTGCGAGTGCCAATACTCACACCCGTAACGATGGAGGAATCAACATGCTGAAGCCTTTGAGTGACCGCGTGATCGTTAAGAACCTGGCCGCCGATGAGAAAAGCGCCGGCGGTATTATCCTGCCCGACACCGCCAAGGAACGCCCTCAGCGCGGTGAAATCATCGCCGTCGGACCCGGCCGCGTGCTGGACGACGGAAAACTCGTGCCGATGGAAGTGAAGGTCGGCGACAAGGTTCTGTTCTCCAAGTACGCCGGCTCGGAAGTGAAAGTGGACGGCGAGGAGTACAACATCATGCGCCAGGACGACATCCTGGGCATCATCGAGTAGGAAAATACGCACCCGGCCGCGCACACCGACGCCGGCCCTGGAGGAAATATGCCAGCAAAAGACCTGAAGTTCAGCGAGGAAGCCCGTCGCGGCCTGGAGCGCGGAGTAAACGCGCTGGCGGACGCCGTGAAGGTAACGCTCGGCCCGCGCGGGCGAAACGTTGTGTTGCAGAAGAAGTACGGCGGCCCGTCCATCATCAACGACGGCGTCACCATCGCCAAGGAAATCGAACTCGACAACCCGTTTGAAAACATCGGCGCCCGACTGGTGCGCGAAGCCTCGTCCAAGACCAACGATGTGGCCGGCGACGGAACCACCACGGCCACCGTTCTGGCGCAGGCCATGGTTCACGAAGGCCTTCGCAGTGTGGCCGCCGGCGCGAACCCGCTCGGCGTGAAGAAGGGCATCGAACTGGCCGTCGAAACCGTGCTGGAAGAACTGCGCAAGCAGGCTATCCCGGTTGCCTCGCGCCTGCAGATCGCGGAAGTCGCCACCATCTCCGCCAACGACGCCACAATCGGCGAACTCGTGGCCGAGGCGATGGACAAAGTCGGCAACGACGGCGTCATCACCGTTGAGGAGTCCAAGGGCACCGAAACCGCCCTGGAACTCACCGAGGGAATGCAGTTCGACAAGGGCTACATCTCGCCCTACTTCGTCACCGATCCCGAGCGCATGGAAGCCACGCTGGAGGACCCGCTGATCCTTCTGTTCGAGAAGAAGATCAGCGCCGTGGCCGACCTCCTGCCCGTTCTGGAACAGGTTGCCCGCACCGGAAAACCACTGCTGATCATCGCCGAAGACGTGGAAGGCGAAGCCCTGGCCACCCTGGTCGTGAACTACCTGCGGCGCATCCTGAACGTCTGCGCCGTCAAGGCCCCCGGTTTCGGCGACCGCAGAAAAGCCATGATGGAAGACATCGCCATCCTGACCAAGGCGCAGTTCATCACCGAGGACCTGGGCATCAAGCTGGAGAACCTGACCGTTGACATGCTCGGTTCCGCGAAGAAGGTGGTCGTCACCAAGGACAAAACCACCATCGTGGAAGGCGCCGGCTCAACCGAAGCCATCCACGGACGCGTGGCCCTGATCAAGAAACAGATTGAAACCAGCGACAGCGACTACGATCGCGAGAAACTGCAGGAACGTCTCGCCAAGCTGGCCGGCGGCGTGGCCGTGCTGAAAGTCGGCGCCGCCACCGAGACCGAGCTGAAAGAGAAGAAAGCCCGCATCGAGGACGCCGTCAGCGCCACACGCGCCGCGGTTGAAGAGGGAATTCTTCCTGGAGGCGGTGTCACATACCTCGGTGTCGTGAAGGCGCTGGACGCCATCACTCCCAAGGGCGATTCAACTTCCGAAATGGACGTGCGCACCGGAATTTCCATCGTTCAGCGCGCTCTCGAGGAGCCGATCCGCACCATCGCGGAAAACGCCGGAGCCGAGGGAAGCGTTGTTGTGGAGAACGTGCGGTCCGGCAAGCCCGGCTGGGGTTTCAACGCCGCCACCGGCGAGTACGTCAACATGGTCGAGGCCGGAATCGTGGACCCGGCGAAGGTCACGCGAAGCGCTCTGCAGAACGCCGCCAGTATTGCCGGTATGCTCCTGACCACCGAGTGCGTGGTTGTGGAGATTCCGGAAGCGGCGCCACCGATGCCCGCCGGCGGCGGAATGGGCGGTATGGGCGGTGGCATGGGCGGGATGGGCGGCGGAATGGGATTCTAGTCCCTTATTCCCATCCGTGAAGCATGCCGAAGCCCCCGGAATAATTTTCCCGGGGGCTTCTTCACATCGTGCCGGGCATACGTTGCGGATGTGTTAAAATGTGCAATTTCTTGAAGGTCAACCCATTTGCTCCATGCGAGAAGCATATGGATATTTGCATACTGGTCAATAATCTTTATGAGGCTGGATGAACAGCCAGGTTTCGCCCACGGAGCCTGTTCCCGTCAAACCGGCGGGAACCACAAAAAGAAGACAGTTCGCGAATCCTGGAGGGGTGTTCGCGGACGCGATACCATTACGGCGTTTGTGTGTCCCAACGTGTTCCCGACACGCCGCCGGAAGGAAAATGCCGGACCGGGGATCGTGATGACTGACGTAAGCCTCACGATCCCCGGTCTGTGTCATATCCAGTTCAGCGCCCCATGTCAGCCCCCGGCCTGCTACTGAAGCGCCACATAATCGGGTATAGATTCTATACCCCTACTTGATTAATATGATGCGTGCTTCCCGGTGCACAGGCTTTCCCTCAAGGCAATTCGCTGGTGAACCGGTACGTGCCCGAACCGACGGAGCAGACGGCGTATCCGTCCTCGTAACGCACCAGGCCGACACCTTCCGCACGCTCCAACCGACGCCGACCTTCCTTGACACCATCCAGGCTTTTCGCGGGAATAGCCACCGTGGCCGTGGTGTTCGCCGGTATCGTGACGGTCATCATGAATCGCGAACCGGCGCCGTCCTCAGCAGGTTCCTTGCGCCAGGATACGGCCACCCGCCCGCGGATGGAATCATACGTCCCCTTAACGCTCGTGATCGAACCGCCGGGCTGGGGCCGCACGTTGATATGCTCGAAGCCCGGTAACATTGGATCGCCGTCCATTCCAAGCACCGTGGAGAACATCCACTGCCCCACCGCGCCGAACGAATAGTGGTTGAACGAGTTCATGCCGGGATCCTGGAAACCCCTGTCCGGCGTCCAGCCGTCCCAGCGCTCCCAGATGGTTGTCGCGCCGTGCTTGATCGAGAATCCCCACGACGGGAACTCGGTCTGCTCCAGCAGGCGGTAGGCAACGTCGGTGTGTCCTTCGCGGGTCAGGACCGGATTGAGGTAGCCCGTGCCGACGAAGCCGGTGGACAGCCGCCAGCCCCGGGCGTGGATGTCGTTCACCAGCCGTTTGGCGATCATGGGACGCATCTCATCGGGTATCAAATCCATCTGCAGGGCCAGCACATACACCGTCTGCGTGTTGCCCTTGATGAAACCGTCCGAATCCACAAACGCCTGCCTAAAGGCCGCTTTGATACGATCGGCCAGATCCGCGTATTTGCGGGCATCGGCGGTCTTTCCAAGCGCCTGTGCGATGCGGGCCATCAGCGACGTGCTGTAGGCGAAGTAGGCCGTCGCCAGCACGTCCTTCGGTGTGTCGGCATTGATGCTCAGCCAGTCGCCGTATCCCTCCGCCGGTCGGATCAGGTTGTTGCTGTGGCCTTCCAGATAGTCGATGTATCGGACCATCGCCTGGTACCGCTCTTGCAGAATCCGTTTGTCACCGTAAGCCTGGTATACGGTCCACGGAACGATGACACCGGCGTCGGCCCAGGCGGCCGTTCCCGATCCGCGCGTCACATCGGGCGCGACATCGGTGAACGATCCGTCATCATGCTGGGCGTCCTCCACGTCCTTCAGCCACTTGGTGAAGAACGCGGCGGTGTCCATATTCCAGCAGGCTGTTCGCACAAACACCTGCGCATCGCCCATCCAGCCGAGGCGTTCGTCGCGTTGCGGGCAATCGGTCGGCACTTCCAGGAAGTTGCCTCGCTGGCCCCACTCGATGTTGTGCTGAAGCTGGTTGATCATCGGATCGGAGCACTGGAAGCGACCCGTCAACGGCGTGTCCGAATGTGCCACCACACCGGTGACGGTTCCCTTGCCGGGCTTGCCGGGGTAGCCGGTCACTTCCACGTAGCGGAAACCGTGGAAAGTGAAACTCGGCTCCCACACCTCCACAGCGCCGCCCTTCAGAACGTAACCGTCGGTGCAACGCGCCGCGCGCAGGTTGGTTGTGTACAGCGAGCCGTCCGGGTTCAGCACTTCACCGAACCGCAACCGGACCCTCGTGCCTTCCTTGCCCTTCACCCGCAGTCGAACCCAACCGACCATATTCTGCCCGAGGTCGTAGATGAACACGCCGGGCTGGTTTTCGTTGATGGAAATGGGCTTGATTTCAGTGATTGGCCTCACCGGCACTCCCGGGTGCGGTTCCACAACGCCGGGGTATGGGTCCGCGAGGATGGCCGGTCGCCAGCCTTTCGCGTCAAACGCGGGTGTGTCCCAGCCCGGGAATTCCTTGCGCGCGTCGTACACCTCGCCCATCAGGAGGTCGGCCTCGCGTACGGGACCGTAGTCGCCCTTCCAGTTGCCGTCGGTGACAACGGTTTGCGTCTTGCCGTCGGCATACTCGATGTCCAATTGTGCCATCATACGCGGCCGCCCGAAACCGTAGGTGTCGCGTCCGCTGAAGCCGACATAACCCGATGCCCAGCCTTCCGCCAGTATCGCCCCGAGGGTGTTGTCGCCCGGTTGTAGCAGGCCGGCCACCTCGAAGGTCCGGCTGTGGACGCGCTTGCGGTACTCGGTCCATCCGGGGATGAACACATCATTCGTAACGCGGCGGCCGTTCAGACGCGGCTCCACCAGTCCCAGAGCGGTGATGTGGAGCAGAGCCTTCTTCACGGGAGCAGTCACTTTGAAATCGCGGCGCAGGAACGGCGCGGGCGGAAGCACGATGGAAGGACCGTCGGTGATCGGACCCCACGCGCCTTCGCCGGGAGAGGCGATCTCTTCCGCGCTTTTCCATTTGCCGTCGTCAAAATCCGCTTTCTTCCAGCCGACGTCCGCCGTCCTGGACGACTTCCACGTTGCGTCCGTCGGTATGGTCTTGCGGTCACCCGGTTCCCACCATATGCTGATCGCGCCGAGCACACCCGCAGGCCCGTTGTAGTTGTGCGATTCCACCGCTACAACATTCCTTCCTTCCTTCAGGAACGCGGTGATATCGACGGTCTTCACGTAGGACCACGGCTTCGATCCCCCGTCGCTGACCTCGGCAAGTTGGCCATTCACGAAAAGATTGAACGTATTGTCCGCCGTCAGCGAGATGGTGACCTTGCGGACGCCCTGACCGGCGGGAATGTCGAAAGTTCGGCGGAAGAACCGGTCACCGGCGGGCGCTCCGGCAAGGGCGTTCTCGCCGGGATGCCAGATCCACTTGCCTTCCGTGAACGGAGCCGGCAGTGAGACGGCGTCCTCGCCTTCCGGTTCCGGCGCCACGATCCATCGGGCTTTCCAGGCTTCCGCCGACGTCAGACCCATTACCCAGCGAGCGGGTTTCGACCAGGCCGAGGGGCGGCGGTTCGCGTCCCACGCCCGCACTTTCCAGAAATACCCGTTACCGTCCTTCAACGCGGCGCCTTCGTACTCGATCTGGTTCATGCGCGGGGAATCGACACGCCCGGTATCCCAGACATCGCCCACGTCCGATTGAAGCAAGTCCGGACGGGAAGCGACCACTATCTGATAAGCCGTCTGGGTTTCGCCCCGACGGTCCGATTCGAGGATCCAGGACAGGCGCGGTTTGGCCGAACCAAGGCCAACGGGATCGACAAGATATTCACAGCGCAAATCAGTAACGGTCATTTTCCCCTCCACCGGCGCCCAACCCGCAAGCGCAAAAAAACCGGTAAAGAACCAGAGACAAATAGCACGAAACGGCGCCCGTGAAGACGCGGTTCTAGAAATACCGACCGGGCGAGTAATCCAGGTAAACATGATTGCGGTAGCTTTCATAAACGAGTGATAACGCGCGTTCTCCCAGTTCACGCGTGATACGCACCTGCACGTTGGTTTGCTGGTAGTTCAGTACATCGAACACGCCCGCCTCAGGATCGTCGATCTTGTACCTCTGCTTGAAGATGCCGGCGTTCAAGTGCGCGCTCCAGTTCGGGGCAAATCGTACCGTTCCGTTGAGGCGGTAGTTCTGACTGCGGTCCTGAAATCCATACGTGCTGAAAGCAGACCAGTTCCAGCGCGCGCCTTTTGCGTAAGTCAAACTGGCCGTCATGGTCTGCCGTTGGCGGGCGTATGAAGAGCCGGACGGCTCCGCGCGGGAGCCGTAATCATTGAAATTGTAGACCAGATTGAACGAACCGGAAGCGTCGCCTTTTTTCAGCGCCGGAATCATACGGTTCAGCCGAACCGTGGCCAGTGTGGATTGTTGCGTCGATCCCTTGGACCACAACAACCCCTTTCCGACCGAGGCATTCATCGTAAAGCCTCCGCCGAGGTTGACAGAGGACGCCGTGAGCCGCGTGTTCACACCCTGGGAGGAAGTCCACGCGGTTCCGATGCGGGTTGCGTCGGGATTGTCGGGATCCTGCTCGACGATCTGGCGGCGCCCGCTACCGGCTGTTGCTCCCACGCTCCAGGTCAAACCTTTGGCAATGGGGCGTCCGGCGGAACTCAGCGACACGCGAAGGTCGCCGGTGGTGACCACGGCCTTGGCCCCGTAGCCCGTCAGCGTTGTCGAATAACCGCGGCCCGTGTGGTACAGCGCGAAGTTGCCGAGCGTGTACCGGCGGCTCAGTCCACCCCCGGACCGCGTGTCGAGGTTGACATACGCCCTGGTGCGTTCGCCCATTCGCTGGTTGTGCGTCCAGTACAGCCCCCAGTCCTTCGATGTCATCCGCGTCAGGCTTGCGGAACCGTCCATCTCGTTCGCAACCTTGTAGCGGTTCACCAGGTCCAGCGCCCAACCGGCCACGTTCGCTCCGTACAGACCCTCGGGCGCGTTGTACTTCAGCCGGAATTGCGACGATCCCTCGGGTCCGACCACAACGTAGTACGGGATATCCAGCAGAGGCCCTTCCGGGCCGATGCCGATGTACTGCGGGTCGCCAAGCCCGGCCTCGGAGAGTGACGCCACGTGATACGGCAGTGACAACTTGCGCTTGCCGTTCAGCAGAATCCGCGCGCCCCGGAACTGGATCTCCTTGCCGGGAACCAGCACGATCCGGGATGCCCTCACGGAGTACATGCTCGTCGCCAGATCGCGGATAGTGAACGTGTCGGGCGGCGGCGGTTCCGCGGACTTCGTCACCTCCATCGTGATCCCGTTCAGTTTGAATACGCCGCGCACCGGTTCCTGCGTCCCGGAAAGCACTCCGCTCAGCGCCGACCAGTTGTAACGGGCCCGATCGACGAACAGGGTCTTGCCGGACGAACTGATGGAGAGCGACGCGGCGCCCGGCTTGCCCTCGGCGATGATGATGTTCCGTTCGAGGTCGATCTGCGCGCGGTCGGCTTTGATGCGTAAAGCCCCGACACGGATATCGACCTGATCGGTCGCATCCAGCACGCGTTCGAGGTCGTTGAACAACAGGTACTTCGCCCGAATAGCGATCACGTCCGGTCCGGCCTGTATCTGCGCGGCGCGGACGGTAAAGTAAACCTTGGTGTCCGCCGTGGCTCCCCCGGAAGAAGCGGTAACGATGGCGGTGCCGGCTATGGTGGAACTGACCAGGGACACACTGGCCTGGCCGCCGCGCGTTGGCGCGGTGGATTCGATGGTTCCAAGCGTGGTGGAGAAGTTGACGATTGTGTTGTCGGCAACCAGAGCGCCGTCACCATTGCGAACCTCCGCCGTGATTGTGGTGGAGGTTACACCGTCCGCCAGCACGTTTACAGGCTTGGCGGACAAACGGATGGCTTCGGCCTGCTGGGCCGAAACGGAAGCAGGAAAGAGCGACGCTCCCAACGCGAGAAGCCAGAAGAAGAGATTGAAACGGGCCAACCGGCTCACGAGACCGACTTCTTCCGCAACAAGCCCAGGAAACCGCGCTCACGGGTTTCCGGTTCCGTTTCCTTCGGCTCCTTTTGCGGCTCCGGAGATTCGCTCTGCACTCCATTGACGCGCAGGATTGCGACCGTGATGTTGTCCGGCCCGCCCTTCTCGTTCGCCACGTCTACCAGGCGCGAGCACGCGAAAGACGGCGAATCCGAACATACGGCTTCGCCGATCTCGGTGTCGCCGACCACGCCCGTCAGGCCGTCACTGCAGAGAAGGACGGCATCTCCGGCGCTCAACGGGACGTTGCGGAACTCGGGTTGAACGTTTTCTTCGGCGCCGATGCTACGCGTGATAACATTCCGGTACCCGGAAGTCGCGGCTTCCTCCTCCGTCAGGATTCCGGCGCGCACCTGTTCCTGAACCAGCGAGTGGTCCTCCGTGATGCAGGTCGCCGCGCCGCCGCGAACCAGATAGGCACGGCTGTCGCCCACCCAGCCGATGATTGCCGTGCTTCCGACAAGCGCCACGGCTACGATGGTGCATCCCATGCCGGCGCGCGATGGCACCGCCCTGCCGGTGACGTGCACCAGGGTGTTTGCGGCCCGGATGGCTCGCTCCAGGGCATCGCGGGGATCAACGGCTGGATCGGCATAATACACCTTGCCGATGGTCTTCAGCGCCATTTCCGAGGCAATCTGCCCGGCGGCGTGGCCGCCCATCCCGTCGGAAACAGCGTAAAGGCGACCAAGCGACTTCAGCACCTCGGGACTGTCGGGCTCCCACCAGTCGAACTTGTCCTCATTGTTCTCGCGAACGCGACCGAGATCGCTCTTTGCGGCGAACGTCACCGACAGCGGTACGTCCGACACGCCCGCCATCGCTTCAGCGGTCAACTCAGCGGTGATTTCCTGCTCGTCGGTCATCATATCTCGGACTCGTCTTCGTCCTGTACTGCCCACTCGAACCGAAGGTCAACGCGCGCAAACCGGATGGTATCACCCTCGGACAACGCCGCGGAATTCCCTGCTTCCAGTCGTGCGTCGTTGATGTATGTCCCGTTCGCGCTCCCGGTGTCCGTGATGCTTGCTGTATCGCCCTCAATCGTGATGGTGGCATGGCTTCCCGAAACATAGGGGTCCGGAATCACGATTTCGTTGCCCGGTCTTCTGCCGATGCTTGTTGAGCCCTCCTTCAGCGGGAACTCCATACCGGCCCCGCGAAGCCAGGCAACGGCATCAACGGGTTGCGCCACCTCGATGTCCTCGGCGGCTCCTTCGCCTTCCGGCGATACCAGTTTCAACCGGGCCGAGCCGAACTCCACCGTTCGCCCCGGTTTCCATTCGTGTGCCTCACCGGCTGTCAGCGTTTGCCCATCCAGCCTTGTGCCGTTGGCGCTGTTCTCGTCGCGAACCGTCACTCCGTCGTCGCCAACCGTTATCACCGCGTGTCTGCGGGACACCGACGGATCGGAGAGAAAAACATCCGCGTTCAACCTGCCGACGACATTCTCCCCGGGTTTCAGGAAAACCGTCTGCTGTCCGTCGGTCACAGAGTACCTCGGTTCGGAGACAGACACTTCGCCGGGTGTGGAATCGAGCCGGAATCCGCATTCCGCGCACCACACCGACAAGGGAACGTTGGCGGTCAGGCAGACCGGACACTCGATTCCGGCCATCGCCTGTGTCTTTTCGGCCGCCGGGGCGATCTGTTGTGTCGTTTCATTCATCGGCGGGACCTGACTTTCCGCGCTGAAGATCGAGGCTTGTGCCGATCAGCGACTTGCCGGCCGCGTTGGCGTCGCCGGATCGCAGATTGTCCAGCGCCTGGGTTACGTCGGCGGCGGCGGACAAACGCCCGCCCGCGGCGAGCAACTGCTGTGTGCGCTCCAGGTCCAGCATTGCCGTCCGCGCATCCAGTTGCTGTGTCTTGATGCCCATCAAGGTGCGTTCAATCGCCTGCGCCGCCATCGCAACCTCCAACTCGGCGGCCACTCCGGGATCAGCCGATGAAGTCACTTCCTCCGGATCGTTCGTGAACTTCCACACCGCATCGGCGGTCAGGCGTTCCACACGCCCCGAAGCGGTGCTTTCGAACTCCACCTCCACCTGAGCGCACCGGTATTCGCCCGTCGGGCGCGGCCCGAAATCCATCTCCACCAGCAAGGTCACCGCGTTGCCCTGCTCCAGGTCGGAGACTGGGGTTTCGATCGCATCGGAAGTGAACGCCAGTTTGTGCCCGTAAATCTGTCTCACGCGGTTCCACCGGGCAGGCCGAATGATCAGCCTGGCATCGCGGGCCACAAGTCGCATCAGCGTCATCAGTTCGGAGCGGAACACCTCCGGAATCAGATCGGGGCGCGTGATGTAGTAATAGTTTCCGCCACTGCGTTTCGCGATACCGGCCAGTAGTTCCTCGTTGTAATCGGGGCCGAAACCGAGCGCCGTGATGGTGATGCCGCGGCTTTTCTGTTCTTCCACGGCGCCGGTGATGCTCTGGTAATCCTTGAGGCCGACCGTCGGCTCGCCGTCGGACAGCAACAACACCCGGTTCACGTAGCCGCTACCGGCCACGGAGGCCGCCTGGTTGGCCGCCATCGTCATCCCGCCGTGCAGGTCGGTGGTATTGCCGACCACGATCCGGTTGATGTGCTCTTTCAGAAGTTCCCGGTTGACCACCCGCCGGGCGGGCACCAGCACCTGCACATCCTCGGCGAATGTAACGATGGAAAGCACATCGTTGGCATCCAGCAGATCGATGATGTGACAGCACGCGCGCTGGGCGTACTGAAGGGGTTCACCCTCCATGCTCCCGCTCCGGTCGATGGCAAGGGCGAGATTCAACGGCATGCGGGAGCCGGTGTTGGCGTTGCCGGAGGCGCGCCACTGCACCAGCAAATGGTTGCGCGAGGTATCCCCGGCCGGCAGGGCGCCGTTTTCAACGCGGCATGTCAGCGAAAAACCGCCTGGTGGACCGGCCACCTGTGTGCGGTTCAAATCATTGGAAACGGACTGGATCTGGGTTCGATCCAGGTCCCCGGGTTGTGGAATCACGGTTTTGTTCGGGTCATTTGGATCCATGGAAGTTCGCTGTTTCCTGGCTTGGGACGCCGATGGTTAGGGTCCACTTTCAGTTTAGCCGTCGCGGGCAGTGTCAGTCAGAATTCGCGGAAATCGCCTGAACGGCCAGCCGGTCGGCCAGTTCGTTTTCGGGAATACCGGAATGCCCCGGAACCTTCACCATTCGGAAGCGGCCGCATTCGGCGATCAGCGCCTTGGCGGCGGCGATAGCCTCGAGGTTGGCTTTGGGTTTCCAACGCCGCGTGAGGCAACCGATGGCGTATTCGCTGTCGCTGTGAACCACAACATCGGCGGCGGGGCGATCCTTGATTCGCTTGAGGGCTTCCGACACCACCAGGATTTCGGCCAACTGGTTCGTACCGGGACCGAGAGGCAGTGACCACTCGCGCCGGTAGCCTTCGCATGTAGCCACGATTCCGCCGCCCATCGGCTGAGGGCCCCGGAACTGGTTGCCGGGGCAGGCTCCGTCCACCCATATGTTGTGGAGACGCAGTGTTTTATGAGGAGATGAACGCACCGGAATCATCGCTTCCATACAAACGCGGCCCGCGCAGGGCGGGCCGCATCGTTCCTACATTAAGTCTTCGCCGCTGGACGAAAAACAGGACACCGTCACAGGACGGTCGTTCCCGGTTCCATCTGCTGGGGTCCGCGCACCGGCAACCAGAACTCGAAAGTCGATCCGGATCCGTACTCGGATTCCACCTTGATCTTGCCCTGGTGCAGTTCCACCAGGTTCTTGACCATGTTGAGCCCAAGCCCCGTGCCCGGGATGTTTTCGAATCCCTTGGCCTGAACGCGGCTGAACCGCCCGAACATTTTGGGCAACTGCTCCTTCGGGATTCCGAGGCCCTGGTCCTTCACGCTGACGTATACCCGATCTTCGTCCTGCCGATATTTGACCGTGATGGTGATCTGCCCGCCGTCCGGCGAGTATTTGCGTGCGTTGCTGACCAGGTTTGTGATAATCCGGTCGATCTTGACTTCGTCCCCGATGACGGGCGGCACGTCCGGATCACATTCCACCACATAGGTATGGAGGCTGGTGTTTTCCTGGTCCAGACGTACCACATCCTCGGCAATCTCCCCGATACGCACCGAAGAAAGGTGCATATCCAGCGCTTTGCCCGCGTCGATCTTCGCGATATTCAAAAGGTCGCTGATCATACCCAACTGGCGCTTGCAGGACTTGGCAATGATGCCCAGGAATTCCTGCCGGTCCTCGCGCGTGAACATTTCTTCTTCGGGATCGGACAGCAGTGTCTCGGCGAAACCCTTGATGGCCGCCATCGGATTCCGCAAGTCGTGCGCCGCCGCATCGATGAACGATGTCTTGCTTCGCTCCGCCTGGCGAACATCGGTGATGTCGCTGAATACGGCCACGGCGCCGACCGGTTCCCGACTCTGCCCGTGAATCTGCGCGGCCTGCATGCGGAAGATAAACGAGCGTGTTTCTTCGCCGTTCTTAACCGTCGCGGTGATTTCCGAGGCCGCTTCCTCACCCTTCAGCGCGGCTTGCAACGTGTCCACAACGATGTGGTCCGAGAACACCTCGGTGAATGGACGGCCTACGGCATCCGTGGTATCGTCCTGAACGAAGATTCGCCGGGCGGAAGGATTGATCTCGCTGACGGTGCCGTCCATCTGAACCATCACCAGACCGACTGCGAGGCTTTCAAAGGTCGCTTCGTAGCGTTCCTTCTCCTCCAGAATCTCCTCGAACATTCGGGCCTGCGCCAGCACCGCCGCCGCGTTTCGGGCAAGGCCGGACAGGATGAAAACGTCCTGTTGCATAAACTGCCCGCCGAGACGCTTGTTGCAAACGAGTAGAAGGCCGACGCGGCGCGCTTCTATTACCTTGCCGTTATCGTCCTTGCGCTCCACGTTCAGAGGCACAATCAGCCCGTTGCGCGCACCGAACGGCATAAGTTCCGGAGCTTCGGTGGGCGACTTCCAGACTTTTGGCTCGCCGCTGAGGAACACTTCGGCGCAAATGCCTCGCTTCGCGCTGATGCGCACATTGCTGAGGTATTCGCCGGGAATGCCGTATGCCGGTTCCCGGGTCAGCAACTGGTCGGTGCGCCGGTCGTGTGTCATGTACAGCGCTTTTTCCGCCTGGGCCAGCATCGCCACTTTCATCAGGAACCGGTTGAGGGTTTCAACGAATTCCGGGGGTGACGTGACGGTTGCTCCGGCGGTTTCGGCGCCCGCGGACTGCTGGTCCTGGCCCTCCAGTTCCTTAAGCCTGGCCGCCATGGCGTTGTACCGTTGTTGCAGTTCCTCGTATTGCTGTTTGATTTCTTCCGTGTTCGCTTTACTCAAACGGAACCTCCGTAAAGTCCTTCATTTCGGACGACCGTGTCGACCTCTGTCATTATAGGCCATCGTAATCCCGCGCCCCTCGATGTCAAGTTGCGATCAATCAAGCGTGACTTGACATCGATAACCTAACCCCCCGGCCCCCTTCCCACGCGTGGGCAGGGAGTGCCCAATGGGCGGGGGTTAGGCAATGTGGCGCCTTACCACGCTCACGGCAACCCAATCGTAATCACACATGACGCGTTGGACCCGGCCTACTCCTCCGGCCATATCACCGAAAGGCTGAGTTCCTTCAACTGGGCCTCGTCCACCGGACTTGGCGCCCCGGTCATCGGGTCCTGCCCCGCTGTCGTCTTGGGGAACGCCATCACCTCGCGGATATTGTCCGTATCCAGCAACAGCATCAGCGTGCGGTCAATTCCCGGGGCGATGCCTCCGTGAGGCGGCGCGCCGTACTGGAATGCCTCGATGATGTGACCAAACCGCTCCTGGATTGACGCCTCGTCGTAGCCCATCAGGTCGAATATCTTGCTCTGCACGTCGCTCCGATGGATACGGATGCTTCCGCTGGCGAGTTCCGCACCGTTGCACACCAGGTCGTAGGCGTTCGCGCGGGCCTTGCCTGGGTCGGTGTCCAACCAGTGCAGGTCCTCGTCCTTCACGCTTGTGAACGGGTGGTGCGCCGCATCCCATCGCCCGGTCTTTTCATCCCACTCGAACATCGGGAAGTCCACCACCCAGGCGAACATCATCTTGTTCGGGTCCATCAGACCGTTCCGGCGCCCCGCTTCCAACCGCAAGGCGCCCAGCGCCTTCGCCACCACGGGCGGAGTGTCCGCAACAACAAGAACCATATCGCCAACCTCCGCGCCCGTTGCCACGCGGATGCGCTCCAGATGTTCGTCGGTGATGAACTTGAGCATGCTTGTGGAGGGCGTTTTGACACCGTCCGCCGTATACTGCAACGACACGAGTCCCTTGGCGCCCTGAGCCCTGGCGAAGTCGGTCAACCGGTCGATTTCCGCCCGTCCGATCGCGGCGCCGCCCGGCCAGCGAAGCGCCTTCACGTGGCCGCCGGATTCCAGCGTCGCCTCAAACACGCGGAATCCGCAACCCCGCACGATGTCGCCAATGTGCGTCAGTTCCAGACCGAAGCGCAGGTCCGGCTTGTCCACTCCGTATTTGTCCATCGCTTCGGCGTAGGTCAGCCGCATGAACGGCGTGTTGATCTGCTTGTCGCTGACCGCCGGAATCATCTCCGTGTAAAGGCCTTCGATGATGTTCAACACGTCGTCCTGCGTCACGAACGACATCTCGAGGTCCAGCTGGGTGAACTCCGGCTGTCGGTCGGCTCGCGGGTCTTCATCGCGGAAGCATTTGGCGATCTGGAAGTAGCGTTCCATGCCGGCGACCATCAGCAATTGCTTCAACTGCTGGGGCGACTGGGGCAATGCGTAAAAATGCCCGGGATACAAGCGCGCCGGGACCAGGTAGTCGCGCGCGCCTTCCGGCGTGCTCTTGATGAGGATCGGCGTTTCCACCTCGATGAAGTCCCGTGCGCTCAGGTACTGCCGCATGAACTGGATCACCTTGTGGCGCAGGATCATATTGGCCTGCATCGACGGACGCCGCAGGTCCAGATAGCGGTACTTCAGGCGCAGAATCTCGTCGCCAATAGTTTCGTCCGAAATCATGAACGGAGGCGTGCGCGACGGATTGAGTATCTCGACCGAGGCGCCCAGAATCTCCACTTCGCCTGTCGGCATCGCCGGATTGACGGTTCCCTCCGGGCGTTGACGCACTTTTCCGGTTATGCTGAGGACGTATTCCGGGCGCGCCTGGTCGGCAAGGCGGTGGGCTTCGGGGCTGTCCTCGTTGAAAACCGCCTGAACGACGCCGGAACGGTCGCGCAGGTCTATGAAAATGACGCCTCCGTGGTCGCGCCGCTTCTGCACCCAACCGTTGACCGTTACGGTTTCACCGATCGTGTCGGCAAGTATTTCCCCGCACCATTTTGTTCTTTGTGTAAACATCCTCAGTCTCCCTGCCGGATCGTTATTTTGCCACCGTTGTCCAGATATCGTCCCTTGAAATGACCTTTTCCTCGGACCGGAGCATATCGCGCAGTGTCACCGTTCCGTTCGCCATTTCGTCCTCGCCCAGAATCAGAGCGTAACGCGCCCCAATCTTTCCCGCCGACTTCATCTGCGCCTTCAAACTGCGGTTCATTGTGTCAAAATCCGCGCTGAAACCGCGTTTACGGGCTTCCTGGCACAGAAGAAACGCCGTGTCTCTCGTCCGGGCGGCCAACCCGGCCTGCTCCGGACGGTCGCGCACCGCCACGGCCACATAGATATCGGTCGTATTTGCCGGCGGTTCCGTCCTCGGTACGGCCAGCAGAAGGCGTTCGATACCCATTCCCCATCCGATGCCGGGTGTGGGCGGCCCGCCCAGCGCTTCCACCAGGCCGTTGTACCGTCCGCCACCGCCGACACTGCTCTGTGCGCCCAGCGCTCCGTGCACCCACTCAAACGCCGTGCGGGTGTAATAATCAAGGCCGCGCACCAATCGCTGATCCACGTCGTAGGCAATCCCCAGCATATCCAGTTTGCGGAGAACGGCTTCGAAGTGCTTCGCGTTCTCAACCGTCAAGTAGTCGAAAACGGAAGGCGCATTCTCAACGATTGCTCGGTCCTGTTCATCCTTGCTGTCAAGGATGCGCAGGGGATTGGTTTCCAGGCGCTTCCGGCTGTCCTCGCTCAAGGAATCCTTTCGCGGCGTGAAGTAGGCAACCAGGGCTTCCCTGTAGCGCGGGCGGTCATCAGGCGATCCAACGGTATTGATCCTGAGCACCGCGTCCTTGATTCCCAGCGCGTTCAGAATGTCGAAGGAAAACGCGATCACTTCCGCGTCCGTGGCCGGATCGTCCGAACCGAGTGCTTCGATGCCGATCTGGTGGTGTTGACGGTAGCGTCCCGCCTGCGGGCGGTCGTGCCGGAACATCGGCGCGATATAGGCCAGTTTCAAGTACGGATTGTCGGCAAGCAGTCCGTCTTGTATGGCGGCGCGAACCACCGGCGCGGTACCCTCCGCGCGCAGTGTGAGGCTTTCGCCGTCCCGGTCCCGAAAATCGTAGGTTTCCTTCGAAACGATGTCCGAGGTCTCTCCACTGGTCCGGTGGATCACGTTGGAGTACTCGAACAGCGGCGTCCGTATCTCACCGTAGCGGTAGGTTCGGCACATCTCGCGAAACGTGGATTCCACCCACAGCCACAGCGGAATCTCCGACGGCACGATGTCGTGAGTGCCGCGCGGACATTGATAGATCTGGCGCTCTGACCGCTCGCCGAACGTCTTGTCTGTTTTCTCTTCAGCCATAACTGGATTTTCGGACGCCAAGGAACAAAGAAGCGGCCCGTTGGGCCGCCCCTTAATGAAGGTTATACCCGCGGGAATGCGCGCGGCAAACCGCGGGACGGCCGGTTAACGGGGATTCGGCACGATGGTCAGCGCCCACAAGCCGGTTTGACCGAGCCGGTACCAACCGTGCTTCGTAACCTTCTCCGGCGGATTTCCCGCCACAATCCCGCAGATTCCTGCGTCGGCCATCGCCTGGCGCACATTCGGCTTCAGGGTTCCGTCCGGATTCAAAATGCTGTCTGCTCCGGGCGCAATCGAGAACGCCGACGGACTGATTCTGGCAACGATGCGAACCCGGGCGATACGCGCCCACACAGCCGTGGAGGGTTCGCCGACCAGCGCCAGGTCGTCCCCACCCCGGATTTCAGACTTTCGCACCGATTCCGCGATAACCCGCTGTTGTTCCGCGTCGCGCAATTCGCGGGTCACGCGGGCGTAACGGTTCGGCAGGCTCGGTAATACCAATATCGCCAGACCGGCGAAAACAGCCAGGGTAAATACAATCGAACCAGCTCGCCAACCCGCGGCAGACGGTCGCAGGGGCGGTTCCACGCAGGAAAGCAGGCCGAGCAGGATGGCGACCATATACGGAGCGGCCTCCCAGAGTTGCGGATGGAACGGGAAGTACGCCAGCGCGGCCAACACGGGAAACGCCCACAACGGCCAGTGCCCGCTCACCGCCCGCCACGTGGTACGCCGGCCCCGGTTCCGCGCCAGGAAAATCAGCGCCGGAACCAACAACCAGGACATCTGCAGAAAAGCGCCCGTCAATGCGCGGGTCGAATCCTTCATCGTTGTGCCGACCCGCGTCCAGGAAATCCCTGGCAGTGGGCGTCCCGCGCCGTCGCCGGGATCGTAAAGCATCGGAATCGTCGCAACTTGCGGGAAACGCTGATAAGACGTTCCCGGCACCTCCGCCAGTTTGGTTACGGGATAACGCCGGACGGCGTTCATCGGGAGGGGTTTGTCCGTCAGGTATGTGGTATACCGCCACGGAAGCCGTTCGCTGACACAAAACCGGTGCCGGACAAGCGACAACGCCGTCACATAAGGCGCCACCGCCACCAAGAACATCAACAGGGAAATCAGAACGAACCGTTTCCTTCGCCGGAACCGCCGCAGTGATATCACCGCGATGAGCATTGGTAGAAGCGCCACCACAATCGTGCACTGATCGGCGAGATAGGCCACTCCAAGCGCCAGGCCCATCCACACGTAATCCCAGGTCTTCGCGTTTCGCATGTGCACGCGAAGCAGAACCCCGAACACGATGTACAACGCGCCGGCGACGGCAATCGCGGCCGGATGGTGAACCACCGAAATCCAGCCGATGGAGGCAATGGCGAACAGAGGGAAGCCTATGAAATAGAACACCCATACGGGAATCGGGCGGAACAACTCGCCTCGTTCGTAATTGCCGCGATACCGGTTGAACCGTATGAGATTGCGAAGGAAGAACTCGAAACACGGGATTGTGGCGGCAAAAATCAGAAAGTCGGTGAACCGCACGAAACCGAACTCGACAGCCGCACTCGGACGGAACATCTCGGTTACCAGGCCGATCAGCAGTCCGTATAACGGGCTCCACCACCCGTTCACGGCCTCGCGCCAGTTCGCGCGTATGATTGCCTCGCCGACCGCTATGGACGACAGTCCGCCGGGCGTCATCACATCGCGGTATATCCAGCACTGCGCGGCCACGGCCAGGGCAACCAGCAACCACAGGCCGACGCGCCGGCGCGCCATCGGTTTGGGCGCCCGCCTTGATGTCTTTTTCGCCGGTTTCTGTTTCCGACCTGCCATATCCCTGATTTCAGCAATAAACGGGCCGACCTGCGCCGGGCCCCGCGTTGTTCTTCATTATTGTGTGGACTCGTCCCCGCGCGGGTCGAGAATGACACAAAGAAAAAGGGAAGGCGCTGGGCCTTCCGCATTTTCCGTATACTTCACGCTGATGGTTCGGACTGTTCGAAGACTGTCGTCAGGCGTTCCGTCAGCCACCTCCGCTCATCCGGGTCCAATTCCCCCGGACCGTCAATCTGCGCGAGGATGCTCCGGGCGAAATCCGCCCGTTCCTCCTGCGTGGCCGTGCCTTCCATCCAGGCGCTCATATCGACCACGTACTCCAGAAGGGAGCGACAGCGGTCCGACGGAGGTTCGGAATCGCTGAACGCCATCAGACTGAGCGGAGCGTTCGTCCCGCTTTCATGCACTTGGTGCAGGTGGTCACTTTCCGGGTGGTGCCCCCGCCGGCGTTCACGTGAACCGTCTGAAGGTTCACCGAGAACCACCGACCGGTTTTCGGCGCGCGCTGAGCCCACGCAGAGTGGCGGTGCCTGTGTGTACGGCCCGCCATGGCTTTTTTACCGCAATATTCACAAACTTTCATGTCTCTGATACCTCCCAGATACCGCGCCGGCCGGGGGCTTTCAACGCCGCCCGACGGAATGAAAAGACCGCCGGCGGTGTCACATAAGGAAGACGACAACGCGGCGGTCCCACGGATTTCGCGGAACACTTTGCAAACCAACGTATATTACCATGCATGAGCGCCCCGGGGCAAGCGCCTGAGTCCGAATCGCCGATTTCACTATACCAATGACAGACAACAACACCATACATCCGGACCTTCCCGTCGGGAACATTGTGTCCATCGGCACTGTGCTCGACTCTTCGGATACGCTCAGCCGGGCCGTCGAGGCGCTCCAGAACACACCTTCCCGCGGGGTTTTGGTCATGCATAACGGCTACTACTTCGGCCTTCTCACCGACGCCGAGGTGGCCCGTGCCCTGGCCACCGATCCCGCGATGACAGCCGGTGAAGCATCAGCGAGGGAAGTTCCCGTCATTCCCGCCGACACGCCGTGCCGGGATGCCTTGCGGACCCTGGCGGAAGCCGACCTCCCCGCTTTGCCCGTCGTCGCTCGCGACGGACGCCTGCTCGGAGCCATATCACGCGCGGAATTGCTGGAAACTCTGTACCGGCGCCGCCGACCGGCTTCCATCGGCGGTATGGCCACGCCGCTGGGCGTTTATTTGTCGGACGGCATCCACAGGGGTGGCGTCGGCGACTTGGCCCTGATCCTCACCGGGGTTTTCCTGTTCATTGGCTCGCTGTTGAGCGCGGCGGTGGCCCTGGGCGTGGTGTTCGCGTGGCGAAGACTCGGACTTGCGGGTATCATACCCGCTCCGTGGATCATCACCCCGGCGTTTCTGCTGGCGTTTGCCGCGTGGTTCCGTCTGTCGCGGGTGGCGGGATACCACGCCGCCGAGCACCAGACGGTTCACGCCATCGAGCGGAATGAACCGCTGGAGCCGGACCGCGTGGCGATGATGCCGCGCCCGCACCCCCGGTGCGGCACAAACCTGATGGTCTTGTTCAGTGTGTTCATCACCATGACGGCTTGGATGAGAATCGATCCGTTCGTGGCGGGTGTTTTCAGCTTCGCCGCCTACCGGTTCCTCGGGCCGTGGGTTCAGCAGAACATCACCACCCGCCCCGCTTCACGACAGCAGATTGAGAACGGCATTTCCGCCGGCAGGCAGTTACTCGACCGCTATCAGCGGGGGACGTCCTGGTCCTCCCGGTCCGGCTGGAAACGCGTCTGGAATATGGGCCTGGTGCAGGTTTCCATCGGCTACATGGCGCCGGCTTACGCGTTGCCATTGCTCGCCGAAAGCGTTCCCTTTGTCCAATCATTGGCACGCTTCCTACAATAAGATGCGCCGCCTTGTCGGCTGCAGGTTCCGGCCGCAACCGATCGGGCTCATTTCCCACCGACTGCCGCGCCGGCGCAATACCACAACGCGGATAGGAGAAAACGTCTCATGAAGTGGATACGTATCGCGACGCTTGCGCTGTTCGTCGCGGCGGTTCCCTCGTACGCCCAGACTTCATTCCTGCGCATCCTGAAACCGGCGCCGGACCAGGTGGTGCGCGAAGCGATACCCGTTCAGATCGAAGCCAGCGCCGTTCCCGTCGGAGGCTACCTGGTCATCGAAATCAACGACGAGTTCATGGCCGCCGTGGTACCCGACGGCAAGAGCGACAAGTTGACGTACTGGTGGGATTCCCGCGCGGAATTCCCGGGCATCGACGCGCCGCCCGAAGACGGCCAGTACACCATACGCGTCAAGACGTACAACGCGGCCTTCAAGTTTCAGCGTTCCAACGAACTGAACGTCAATCTGCGCAACAAAATTACCCTGAAACCGGGAGAAACCGTCACCCTCGCCTACCGCATGGGCGCCGACACCGTGTGGGAGTACGACTACAAAGTCAAAACCACCATCCAGGGCATCGAAACCTACTCCGCCGACATCCCGTTCAGCGTTACGATTGCGGACTTCTACGGCGGCTCCGCCCTGGCCAGCGAGCGTTTCGACAAAACCGCCACCGAAACTTATTCCGGCGCTACCCAGCCCTTCCAGCGTCCGGTGCGGTCCCTCGCTTTTACCCTGCGAGACAACGGACAACTGAGCCGCGGCGTGAAAATGCAGAGGAACAACCTGAACTGCCTGTTCAGCCCCACGACGTTGCCCGCGACTGCCCGACCGACCGGAAGCACCTGGACCGGCCAATTCTCGGTACCGGGCCTGTTCCAGCGCACTCCCGTGATTGTGCAGGCGAAACACACACTGCTCGGGCTTGAGTACTTCAGGGGATTCCCGTCCGCCAAGATCAAGTCGGAATATGAAGGAAGCGGCACCATCGCTTCGCCGGATCCCAACCAGCCGACGGAACCGGTGCGCATCAACGGAAGCCGGGTGTCGTACTTTGACTACATCCGTGGACGCCTGATTCGGGCCGAAGACACCTTCACGGCCGATTCAACCGCGCCTTCCGCGGACGGAATGTCCGGTCAGACCACCACCCGCAAGGTGACCGTCATCACAACACTGCGCTGATCCGAAGCACAGACCGCTTAAGGAAAGGGCAACCATGCGGTTGCCCTTCTTCTTCCCTATGCGACGCAAAACCGTAAAAGCGAAGAAACAGGAGAGAGACCCGGAGATTCCGCTGGTTGAGCACCTCGCGGAATTGCGGACGCGCCTGGTCCGCTCGGTGATCATGATCGTCCTGGCCTCCACGGCCATCTGGTTCTTCTACGATCCGCTTTACACTTTCTTCACCGCGCCCATCCGCCCGTACCTTCCGAAAGAGGGCGGCCTGATTGTGACGAACTGGCTGGAGCCGTTTTTCATCCAGTTGAAACTGTCACTGTACTGCGGCCTGGTGGCCTCGGCGCCATTTTGGATACTGGAAATGTGGGCGTTCATCGCCCCCGGCCTGACGCCACAGGAACGCAAGCCGATCCGCCTGCTGGCTCCGCTCACCATCCTGCTGTTCCTGATGGGCGTGGTGCTGGCCCACCTGGTTCTGCCGATGACGTTCGGGTGGGCGCTCGGGTATATGCCACCGGAAGCGCGCCTTCTGCAGAAGATCACCGATTACGTGGAATTCCTGGCGAAGATGTACCTGGCGTTCGGGATTGCCTTCCAACTGCCGGTGGTGCTGATGTTCCTGGCAAGCGTCGGAATCGTGGATTCCACGCTGATGAAGCGGTTCTGGCGGCAGGCTGTCATCATCATCATGCTGATCGCCGCGATCATCACACCCAGCAACGATCCCGTGACGATGATGATCTGCGCCACGCCGATGGCTCTGCTCTATATGCTCAGCATCTTCCTGGTCGGCCGCATGGAACAGCAAGAGGCCGACGAAGACAAAACATAGGCCCCTTTACGCCCCCCAGC
>Ga0302252_1000495_pt1 | contig 33930 bp, 46 predicted proteins | sample AAG_RA_Leu_MG_FD_193511 | JGI IMG/M metagenome (GOLD analysis project Ga0302252, IMG submission 193511) | Enriched activated sludge microbial communities from anaerobic digester in WTTP, New Holstein, Wisconsin, United States - AAG_RA_Leu | ecosystem: Engineered > Bioreactor > Anaerobic >... | reverse complement strand
TCCGCCCTTATTTCCCGTATCCAGTCAGTAGTAAATGCCGCGGAAAAATATGGAAGAAAACTGGCAGTCGACGGATATTCCATGAAAACCAACGTTGAAATCGCGAGAACTTTGGGATATATACAGGCCAGAAAAGGAACTTTCATCCCTATCGGAAAAGTCAACGAATATCCGGACAACAAGGTGGCGATAATCTGCACCGGAGCGCAAGGAGAATCCAACGCTGTTCTCATGCGGATCGTAAACGGAGAACATCGATTCGTGAAAGTCCATAAAGACGACACCTTTGTGCTTTCCTCTTCGGTCATTCCGGGAAATGAACGAACTGTCCAAGCCATTATGGACACGATTTATAGAAAGGACGCTAAAGTGATAAATTACAAAATGATGGATGTCCATGCCGGAGGGCACGCCCGGCAGGAGGATCTCAAGATGATGATCAATCTTGTCCGTCCAAAATACCTGATTCCCATTCACGGAAACTATTTTATGCTAAAGCTCCATGGTGAACTGGGCACATCAGTGGGCATGGATCCGAAAAATATCTTGATTGGAGAAAATGGAAAAGTGATTGAATTCGACTATCGCGGAAACGGAAAGGTGACAAACGAAAAAGTCCCAACCAATCATGTCATGGTGGACGGATTGGGCGTTGGAGACATCGGACAAGTCGTTCTTCGCGACCGCCAGGTTCTAGCCAAAGACGGAATGTTCGTGATCACCACAATTGTTGACGGAAAAACAAACAAAATCATCGGAAAACCGCAAGTAACCTCGAGAGGTTTCATATTCGTCAAGGAAAATTTCGACCTGGTTAATGCCACGAAAAAGAAAGTGGAAGAAGTCATTACCCAGAAAACCACGCCTAACGAACCGGCCAATTGGGATTATGTAAAAAACAACATTAGGGAAGTCGTCGGACAATTCCTCTATGCCAAAACCCAACGAAGACCGATGGTGCTGCCTGTTATCATAGAAGTTTAAAATCTGATTGTATTGTAGAGACGCCCCAATGGGGCGTCTTTTTTGTTCTATGTTTTATGTTATTCTCCGAAAAGTTATCTTATAAACCGGCTCGTAGGAATTGTCATATTGGTCTTTGACGGCCACCGTTTTTCCGTCCATAAGCGTGCTCATGGCGACATCCGTTATCATCTCGTTCAGTTCCTTGGCTCTGGCCTTCAGTTTTTCAAATTCATCCCATCTTCCGCCCATTCTTGACTGGGTTATGCTTTCGATTTGCTTCTTTTTTTCTTTTAACTCTTTAAGTTTTTCTTCAGTTTCTGGAAACTCGTTGGCATTGCCCAGCGCGTCTTTATATTCCTTTCTTATTTCCTTTTGCTGCTTTTTATTTTCTTCGAGTTCGCTATAAATCTCCTGGATGTCTCGCATACCCGGTAGTAGAATTTTGACTTTTGAATATAAAAATCAAAATCCCATGTTATTATTTAATTAATTATTTTTAACCACGTTTAACCTCAAAACACTGACTCCCGGATCAGTCAAAATTCTACTACCGGGCATAATCTAAATTTTAAAAAATTAAAATATAGCCGGATCGGCTACAGAAATATTTTAGCATGAATTTAAAATGTAGGGAACGCATATATGCGTTCCCTGATACTTGATACTTGATACTTTATGCCCATTACTTTATACTAAAACCATGACCCGGTAGTGAAATTTTGACTGGCTTTTCTACAGAAAAGCCAACAACCGGGCTAATGTTTTTTTGCAAAAAATAATTATTTTGTGCATAAATAAAAATTTTGGCTTTTATAAGCAATAGATGTCAAAATTCTACTACCGGGATGAGCAAACAGCGCATCTTTTCCGGCGTTGCGCCGTCCGGAAACATACATATAGGCAACTATCTTGGAGCCATTAAAAACTGGGTTAAGCTTCAAGACGAATGCGACTCTATTTTTTGCGTGGTTGATATGCATGCTATTACCCTGCCAAGAGATCCGGAGGAGCTTAGAAAAAAAACTATCGAAGTAGCTAAAATTTATCTGGCTAGCGGAATCGACTTAGAAAAATCGACTTTATTTATACAATCTCATATACCCGAACACGCGGAATTATCCTGGATATTAAACACAATCGCCCGAACCGGCGAAATGTCCCGCATGACCCAATTCAAGGATAAAGCTGAACTTCACAGTGGAAATAGCAGCACCATGGAAAGTGTGCCGCTTGGAATATTTAATTATCCGGTATTAATGGCCGCTGATATTTTACTCTACGACACGCAAGTGGTTCCTGTCGGAAAAGACCAGCTGCAGCATATTGAAATTACCAGAACCCTGGCTAATAGATTTAACAAAAGATTCGGCAATACCTTTATTGTTCCTGAACCTTATATCACAAAAGAAGGAGCTAATATCATGGGCCTCGACGATCCAACTAAGAAAATGTCAAAATCCGCTAAATCTGACTACAATTACATTGCTCTTAATGACTCCGAAGAAGATGTCCGGAGAAAAATCAAAAAAGCTGTCACTGACAGCGGATCGGAAATAGTTTATAGAGATGATAAACCGGCGCTGATGAATCTGATTAATATTTATTCCCTACTCTCAGATAAACCCGCCAAAGAGATTGAAAAACAATATAAAGGTAAAGGCTACGCTGAATTCAAAACAGATTTAGCTGAAGTTATTATAAAATTTATGAATCCTTTTCAGGAAAAAATGAATGATCTTTCGGATGAAAAAGTTCTTGAAATCCTTCGCGAAGGCGCCGAAAAAGTCCGCCCGATCGCCAAAAATAAGCTTGATGAAGTCAAAAAAAAAATCGGCTTTGTATTGTAAAAAATACGTGTTAAAATATAACCAACTGAACTCATATCCAATTTCTTTTTTTGTCATTCCCGCGAAAGCGGGAATCCAGTGGATAAGCTGTAAAATTTAAGGCTAGATTCCCGCTTTCGCGGGAATGACCCGGTCAATAGTTTTGTCTTAGTATGAGCTTATTTAAAATAAAAATTAGGATTAATTAAGTATCAGCTAACTAAAATAAAATCTATGCAAATAAGAGAAATAATGACACGTGATGTCATTTATGCATCACCTGACACAAACATTTCTGACGTGGCTGACATTATTTTTCGCAATAAGTTTCATGCCATACCTATCGTGGAAAATAATAAGGCAGTCGGGATAATTACCGAAGATGATTTTTTCTTGAAAGGGCACAATGACATGTATTTGCCTTCCTTCATCCGGTCTATCCAGCAAAATAAAGTTGCCGAAAGAATCCCCCGGGATATAAAAGACAATATAAAAAAGCTCCTGGATGCCAAAGCCAGTGATCTTATGACAAAAGATCCGGTTTGCGTTCCCGAAGATCTTCCTGTTTCGGAGCTTATGGAACTTATCCGAAAGACAAAATTCACTACCTTTCCAGTAGCCGATCGAGACAACAATATTTTGGGAATTGTCACTTTAGTTGATGTTATCGGAACCGTAAGCGACGGATCAAAGGAAATACGAAAAATAATTTCCCAAAATGGCGAAATAAGAGAAATCGACAAACTGGTCCAGGCAGTCCATCCCTACTGGCGCGATACCTTTGTTCTTATGAACAAAAAGAAGGTACAGAGCTGGAAAGGCATGGCTTATATAGGCATTGTAACTGCAGCAGTTGCAATTATGGCTTCCGTGTTTATATTGAAAAACAAAAGCGCTTGCGAGCTGGATAATCAAAAAGATGCGCCGATAAGTTGTCTGCGGTTCACTTACACGGATTGGAGTCCATGCAATGACTTAGGGACGCAAACCAGAGAAGTCGTTGAAAAATTGCCCCAGGGATGCACTGGAGGATATCCGGAAATTTCTAGAAAATGCCAATAACCGGCAAATATATCTTAAAAATACCAAAAAACTCCCATATGGGGAGTTTTATTTTTTCTCGCTAAACAAAATAATTTGCTAAAAACCTTCTTTCTTGCATCCGGTGTTAGTGCACCAGATGTGTTTTGTATCTTTTATAAGACCGTAGCAGAACTGTCCGGTTTCGGAACTTCCTCCGCAAGAACCATTATTATATGCCCCGCAAGGAGCTGGAAAGGAATTGTTATTGTAGCTTGGATTACACCAAATAAAATCAGGATTATTATAGCTCCATCCATCTCTTGATATATCAGGCCAATCAGAATATGCCCCGACGGAACACATACTGGTTGAAGCACCAGCAGGACTCGTCAGCTGGGGAGTCCCTCCATCCGTGAGACACATGTAAGCCGCTGAAGCCGTGCTTTTTAAGGAAGTAAGGGCTGCATTGTTGGCTGCTTTTTCCCGAGAAGAGCCGATGCTAACCAAAATAACTGAAGCCAAAATCCCAATAATACATATTACTACCAATATTTCTATCACTGTAAAACCCCTCTTCTCAAAAAAAACATTTTTTTTGTTTTTTCCCATAAATAATCTTTTAACTTATTCTGACTTCATTTTATCTTACTTTATAAAAAAAGCCAAACTGTCTAACTTCTGATTATTTTCAAAACCTCATCTCTTTTTTCTTCCATAAGCTCTTTTGTCTTTGCTTCAAGATTCATTCGCAGTTTTGGTTCAGTATTGCTTGGCCGGACATTGAACCACCAGTCCGGAAAGTCAATTCGAATTCCATCCAGCTCGTCTAGTTTTCCGTCGCTGTATTTTTCCTTGAGCTTATTCATAACCGCTGTCTTGTCAGCAACATCGGAATTAATTTCCCCGCTATGAAAATATCTTTTAAGTTCCCCAGCTAGTTCCGACATTTTTTTTCCAGTTTCGCCCATAAGATTGAGAACGGTAAGCACTGCAAGTGTTGTCATTTCTGTTTTTTTGTTTTCTTCGAAAAAATAATGTCCGGAAAGCTCTCCGGCAAAAATAGCCCCCTCATCGCGCATTTGCTTCTTTATAAGCGAATGTCCCACCCGGCAGTTATGCACTTTTCCACCCGCTTCCAGGATAACTTCTCTAACAGCATTGGAAGAACGAAGATCCATCAGAACTAGTCCGCCTGGATTTTCTGCAAGAATCTCCTTGGCCAAAATAGCAATCAAATAATCCATCGGCACTATCTCCCCTTTTTCATCAACAAAACCGACTCTGTCCGCATCGCCGTCATAAGCCACTCCCAGATCGGCTTTTTCCGAAATTACTTTTTCCTGCAATTTTTTCAAAGTTTCCAGCTTTATCGGATTGGCCTCATGATTCGGAAAAGATCCGTCCAGCGTATCATACATATAGACAGCTTCTATAAATTCTGGAAATTTTTCATAAATTTTCTTATCCAAAATGCCTGCAGCATTAGCAAAGTCGATAACAATTCTCTTTTTTCCTTTTTTTTCAAAAAAACCGGAAACATATTCAACATATTCATCCCGAAGCTTTTCATTTTCTGAAACACTGCCTTTTTTTTCAACGCTTGGAAAACTGCCTTCAACCGCTAAATCCCTAATTTCTTCCATCCCATCTCCTTCTCCGATCGGAATGGCGTTTTTCCTGCAAAGTTTGAAGCCATTATACTGAGCCGGGTTGTGCGAGGCTGTAATCATAACTGCTGCATCCACATCCATTTTCCAGGAAGCGAAATAGAGCATAGGAGTTGTGGAAAGGCCTATTTTTACCACATCAGCTCCCTGACCAGCCAATCCTCTTGTTAAACTTTTTTCCAGCTCCAATGAAGAACCTCGCATATCAAATCCAACGGCTACTTTTTTGGCTCCTGTATAAGCAATAAGCGCTCGTCCGATATTATAGGCGGCGTTTTTATTTATTTCTTCCGGATAAATTCCTCGAATATCATAAGCCTTAAAAACGACTGGATTTATTGTTTTTTCCATAAAATAAGTTAATGATTATTGCCTTTATAATAACAAATAAACCGCTATTTTTCCACTTTTTTACAAAAATCTTATTTATACACTATATATAGTATGAAAATAAGAAATTCAATTGTTTGCTGTTAGATCTGCGGACTATTGCTTTAGCTTTGATAATATTATATGTTAGTAACACTGGAATAAAAAAAATAATCGTATGAAGATAGGAATTGTCGGCCTTCCTAACGTCGGAAAGTCTACCCTTTTCAAGGCTCTTACCAAAAATCCGGTGGATATTCAAAATTATCCTTTTTGCACCATAGAACCGAATGTCGGAATTGTTAAGGTACCTGACGAAAGACTCCAGAAACTGGCTGAGATGTCGAAATCTAAAAAAATTATTCCGACCGTCATCGAATTTGTCGACATCGCCGGACTTGTTAAAGGCGCTTCGACCGGAGAGGGCTTGGGCAACAAATTTCTGGCCAATATCCGCGAAGTGGATGCCATTGCGCAAGTGGTCAGGGCCTTTGACAATGATAAAATCATCCATGTTCACAACAAAATAGATCCCGCGTCTGATATTGAGATTATTAACACTGAACTGATTCTGGCTGATCTTGAAACCGTAAGGAAAGTTAGAACGAGATTAGAAAAAGATGTGCGTGGGATGAAAAAAGATGCCAAGAAACAATTATCAATTTTAGAAAAAATTCAAAAAACACTCGAGGAAGGAAAATTGGCCGTAGAGACGCAATTTATTGCGTCTTCCGATGAAATTACACGGCAAATCGTCCGCGAATTATCTCTTTTGACTGCAAAACCATTTTTATATGTATATAACGTCAGTGATATTGATAATAAGCTGACTGATGCGCTTGAAGATAGAAGCCATGTCAAGCTCGATATTAAAATCGAAGAAGAACTGATTGAAATGTCGAAAAAAGAAGCCCAGGAGCTGGGAATTAGATCAAATTTAGATGAGTTGGTTTTGAAAGCTTATGAAATCCTTGGCTTAATCACCTTTCTAACCACCGGTGAAGACGAAAGCCGCGCCTGGACGATTAAAAAAGATTCTACCGCTCCCCAGGCTGGAGCTGCTATTCATACCGACTTTCAAGAAAAATTCATCCGGGCGGAAGTGATAAATTGGGAAGAATTATTAAATTGCGGCTCCTGGAGCAAAGCCCGAGAAATGGGAAAATTAAGATTGGAAGGAAAGGAATATGTTGTTCAAGACGGCGATGTAGTAGAATTTAAAATCTAAACTTGACTAATTCAGAATTAGCTAATATACTACCCTTAATTCAGAAAGTCCCACGATTTCTCGCTTTGATATAATATCGAAGATAAGAAATCAGCATCCGCTAGAAGGGCTTTCTTTGGCGGATTTTAATTATCCTAAAACATGGAATATGGAACATGGAACAAATTTTGAGTAAGCTATAAGCTTTTAACTGAATTGTTTTATGTTTTATGTTATGTGTTATATAAATTATGAAATACGAGCTATTCTATCTGATCGGCGGCACGCGGGAAGCTGACGCGGAAAAAATAAGGAAAGAAGTTTCTGAAATAATCGCCGGAGCAGGAGGAGTTTTTGAAGAAAAGGAAACTTTAGAAAAAAGAAAGCTTTCCTACAAGATCAAGCACGAGACTCACGGCATCTATATCGCCCAAAGGTTTGAGCTGGAAGATAATCAAAAGATTGGCGACATAGTGGGAAAGATGAATCTTAATCATGAAGTTTTACGATTCATCTTAAGCCGGGCTTCGGAACTTCCGCCCCTCAAGTCGAAAGAAGAAAGGATAGCCGATCAGGAAAAAAGATCAGCTCCGGCTGAAAGAAAAAAGGAAGAAAAAAAACCGATTGTCCCTGAGGTGAAAAAACCGATAGAGCAAAAATCTGCAGATGTAAATAAGGAAGACATTGACAAAAAATTGGAAGAAATACTTAACATATAACATATAACATGCAACATAAGCAGAAATATTTTGCTCTATGTTCCATGTTTCATGTTTCATGAATTTATGAATGTCAACAAAGTCCTCCTGGTGGGCCGCCTCACTCGGGATCCCGAAATAAGAAACACAGCCACCGGACAAACAGTTGCCTCGATTTCTCTGGCTACCGGATATACCTGGAAAGACAAAAATGGCCAGAAACAGGAAAAGACAGAATTCCACAATATCGTCCTCTGGGGACGCTTAGCTGAAATAGCGGGACAATACCTCATTAAAGGCCAAGAGGCTTATTTTGAAGGCAGGCTTCAGACCCGAAAATATACTGACAAAAGCGGCGCAGATCGATATCGAACAGAAATAATCGCTGAAAATATGCAGCTTGGTTCCAAACCAAGAAGTGCTTACGAATCGGGGGCGTCATCCGGGTATAGCCAGTCCGCTCCACAATCCCGCCCTGCCGCTCCAAAAACAGAAATGCCGGCTGAAGAAATACCTACCATAAATTTAGACGAGGAAGAAGAAGTAAAAATTGAAGACGTGCCGTTTTAACCATATAACACATAACATAGAACATATAACAAAAGCTTTGAAAAAAATTGTTCCATGTTTCATGTTTCATGACAATGAATGAAATTCAACAAGAAAAAAAAGAGTGCTATTTCTGCCAGAACAAAATCAGCAAGATTGATTTTAAGGACGCTTATCTTTTGCGGCGCTTTATGAATTCCCAGGGGAAGATTTATCCTCCAAAGCGCCATGGCACCTGCGCTAAACATCAGCGAATTTTGGCCAATGCAATCAAAAAAGCTCGCGTTATGGCCCTTGTGCCTTTCGTAGCCAGATAAGATCATACAACACATAACATAAAACATATAACAAATATGTTTTTGTTATTATTAAATTGTTATATATTCCATGTTTTATGAATTTAAACGAAATTAAAGCCGGAAAAAACATAATTCTTGATAGCCTGCCTTTTACTGTTTTATACCATGAACATTCAAAAACTGGCCGAGCTGGATCGGTTTTGAGGACGCGCCTCAAAAACCTTGTGACTGGCGCTATCCTGGAAAAAACTTTTCAGGGATCAGACCAAGTCGCAGAAGCCGATATCCAAAAATCTAAAGCGCAATATATATACAAAGAAGAAAAAAATTATTATTTCATGGACACTGGGAGCTACGAACAGTTTTCTCTTTCTGAAGAAGCATTGGGAAATGCCGTAAAATATATAAAAGAAGAAATAGAGGTTACCCTTCTTAATTTCAACGGCGAACCGATTAATATCGAGCTCCCAATCAAAATAAAACTGAAAGTAACCCAGTCGCCTCCCGGAATAAAAGGCAATACTGTCTCAACTGGAGGAAAGGTGGTAACACTCGAAACCGGACTTCAAGTATCCACCCCTCTTTTTATCAAAGTCGGAGATGAAATCATAATAAACACCGAAAAAGGAGAATACGTTTCAAGAGCTTAGCCGGACAGTGCAAAAAAACAAAAACCTTTTTCTCCAAAAGGTTTTTTTAATTCAAATTTGTGTTTAGATAAAAATAAATGCTAAACTTAAGCTATGACAGCCCTAACCATCAACAAACGAGCCCATTTTGACTATGAGATCAAAGAGACTTTTGAAGCCGGTTTGGCGCTCAAGGGCTACGAGGTAAAATCTATAAAAACCGGGCATATCAGCCTCAAGGAAAGCTTTGTCACCATTAAGGGGAACGAATTGTATCTGACTAATGCCCATATTCCGCTTTATAAGCAAGCTGGGATAGTGTCCAATTATGATCCAGCCGCGCCAAGAAAACTGCTTGTTAAAAAATCAGAGATAAGGCAGCTTATCGGGAAAGTAAGAATCCAAGGCTTGACATTAGTGCCGATTAAATTGTATACTAAAAGACGCTTTATAAAGCTCAGTTTCGGCCTCGGAAAGGGAAAAAAAGAATATGACAAGCGGGAGAATATCCGGAAAAAAGACGCCAGAAGGAAAATAGATAGGGCACTGAAAAATTTCTAATTAATGGCCAATGTAAAAATGACCACCTGAAATATTCTATGATTATTTGGTCATTAAAAAATTGGAAATTGTTTAGAAATTAGAAATTAAAAATTAGAAATTCTCGCCGAAGGCGAGTTTGGGGATGTTTTGGTTTCGACAGGTTGTACATTTAAAATAGGCAAGCCGAGCTCGATAGCGCCTCGTTAAACCGCTGTCAAAATTACAAGTGCAAACTTCGTAACAAAAGCAAAGAATGCGATTGCGCAAGCTTTCAGCACCAACTTTGCCTACGCTTTAGCCTAATTTTTTAGGCTTTAGCCATCGAACCGCTGATTTCTAATAAGCGAACTTCGGTGCCAACTATTAGAATAGCGCGTATTGCATTTCCTTGGCAATATGCGTAAAATTTACCCCCCACCACTTATTGCTAATTATAAAATAGGAATCTATAATAATAACAAAATAACGGCGGGTTATAAGTGGTGGGGGGTGAACATAGGAATAAATCAAAGTAATTTTTCTTATTTCTATCTTTGATCGAAAACAATAAATAAGATAAGCTTGTAGATTGTTTTGAATGAATAATTTTGGACGCGAGTTCGATTCTCGCCATCTCCACCGCGTAAAATGAAATTTTTTTGAAAAAAATTTCATCACGCGGTAGGCACGTGGTGAAAAAAATTTAAAGATTTTTTTCACTTTACGTGCCACCGTACAAATAAATATTAAGTTAAAAACTATCAGACGAGCATTTTTTAAAAAACCTTTTATTAGAAAAGGTCCAAAAACAAGGATAAACGAACAGATTTGGGCGCGCGAAATAAGAGTCATCGATGAAGACGGGTCGCAGCTGGGAATTATGCCTCCTTTCAAAGCGCTTGAGATAGCCAGAGGAAAAATGCTGGATCTTGTTGAAATAGCTCCTAAAGCTGTTCCGCCTGTTTGCAGGATAATGGATCATGGCAAATATCAATATCAAAAATCGCGAGAAGAAAGGCAAAATAAAGCTAAACAAAAAAAAGTTGATATAAAAGGGATTAGGATCGGAGTCAGAACGGACGAGCATGATTTAGATTTCAAAAAAAATCAGGCCGATAAATTTCTTAAAAAGGGCCACAAAGTAAAGCTTGAAATAGTTATGCGCGGACGCGAAAAGGCCCACCAGGATCTGGCAAGAAAAAATTTGATTGATTTTATTAAAACGATCTCTGTTCCTTATAAATTGGAGCAGGAGATAAAGAGATATCCGGGAGGTTTTAATGTAATTATTGCACCTAACTAGTAAATATTTACGAATTTAGAAAGAATAGGCAATTATAAATATTCAAAACTTTATCCGTTCTTATTCGTAATAATTTGCAAATTCCTATGCCGAAACTTAAAACTAAAAAAGCGCTGGTAAAAAAAATAAAGATTACCAGGAAAAAAAAGGTAATCAGAAGATTCACCAACCAAAACCATTACAATTCCAAAGAGACTGGGAAAACTGGACGCAACAAAAAAAGAGACAGGCGGCTTTTTAGGACTGACGAAAAGAACGTTTTGAAAGCCCTGCCATACTTATAAATAGTTAAAAATTCAAAATTAAAAGTTAAAAGTTTAGGTGTCGCTTCGCGACAGATTATATACAAAAAATAATCACGAGTCCCGCTAAGCGGGACAAGTACTAAAATTTTGCACTTTGCACTTTTAACTTTTAACTTGAGCGAAGCGAATATGACTAGAGTAAAACGCGGAGTTTCTGCATCAAAAAGAAGAAAAAATTTATTAAAAGACGCCAAGGGATACCGTTGGAAAAGAAAATCCCATTATCGCGCTGCCAAACAAGCCGTGATAAAAGCCGGAAGTTATGCGCTTCGCGACAGGCGCGCTAAAAAAAGAACCTTTCGGGCGCTTTGGATAACCAGACTCAATATCGCATGTCGAGAGATGGGACTCAAATATAGCCAGTTGATAAAAATTCTTTCTGACAAAAAAATTGTCCTTGATCGAAAGATACTTTCTCAAATGGCTTTGGAAAATCCGACTATTTTCAAAAAATTCATTGAAAGCGTAAAGTAGCCGCTTGCAGGAGCCAGCCCACGTAAAAAAACTGCCAAAAAGGCAGTTTTTTTTGGATCACTTGTTTGAAATATCTTATTTTTTATCGAAAAACATCTCCCTTACCAGCCGCCGCAAAGCATAAAATGGCAGCCAAAGCCAAAGCGTTTTCTTGACCCACTTGTCGAGAAAAGCGTTGAGATTGGAACTCGCCAAATCATAAACCAAGTAAAGTATGAAAAAAAATAAAAATATTGACACTCCCAAAATAATATAACCAGCCATAGTTTTATTATCAAGCGATTAATTCAGCTATCTTTAACAATTTATTTCATAAATAACATCTTTTTTTTCCACGACAATCTTCCATCCTCTCTCTTCGGCAATCTTTTTGAGATTAAGATTGGGATTGAATGCGATTGGATTTTCAACTATTTCTAAAAATTTAGCATCTGATTCCGTATCCCCGACTCCGTATGATTCCGAAAGCGTCAGGTTATTTTCCACTACATACTGTTTGACAACATGGCCCTTGTGAAGCGTCGGCTCAAAAACCGCTTTTCCAGTATAAATTCCATGATCGTCAATTTCATAAACCGAACCAAAAGCAGCATTAAACCCGAGGTATTTGTTATACTCTTGAACAATTTCCGAAGGTGAGCCAGAAACGGCGACTATATGATATCCTTCTTTTTTAAGCTTACTTACAAGTTCGCTGGTGAAAATATAGGATCTGTTTTTATAAAACGGAACTACTTCTTTGCTAGCTTCTAAAATTTGCTCTTTTTTGCATCCTTTTATATTTTCCGCATAAAGCGCCACCAAAGCTTTTCTGTATTCTTCGTAAGTCCCCTCATGATTAAGCCACTTAGTATAAAGCGAAACTAAGGTATTTCTTACTTCTTTTTTAAATATTCTCATCCACGCCAACTCGTCAATCAGCTCAAAAGCCAAATTTTTACGAAATATCGTTCCGTCTATGTCAAAGACGGCAATTTTTTGTTGCTGCATATATCGATTGCGCAAATTAACCAACCTTTTCTTCTCTCATCTTGAGATACATTGCATACATTCCCAGCACTATTCCAATGAGTATCAATTGGGTTCCGGCTAGTCCGAAGAGGCCGTTTTTTACATCCATAACATTAACATATCCCGCAGCTAAAACTGTAACGACCGACAACCCCGCCAAAATATCAGGTATTTTTTTCATATCCATAATATCACCTTCTTTCTAGTTTCTATTTTTTATTTCGATATTTCTATTATATCATATTATTCCAGAACTATCATAGCTTTTCTGCCTTTTTCAATATTTTCCGGTTTTCCCGGAAAATCATGAATAGCGCCATATAGAATATTCATATCGTATTTATATCCTTCGCCTTTTCGCGTTCCAGGATCATTGGCGATTATAATATTGCCGTCATATCCGACCAAAACCAGGTTATGATAAAGGGGCCCGGGCGGAGTAAAATTGGGATTGCCCAATTTTCTTCCAGCCGCTGGAACAACAATCGGTTTTCCCTTGGCCAGATATTTTTTAATGTCATCCGGTTTGAAATCATAAACTACTTTGAGATTTTTTATCCCGTAATAATCTTCGGCCAGCCGGGCAGTTTCTTCGGCGTCAGTATCTTTGTAATCCCCGTATTTTTTTATTTCAAATTTTATCATATCCTGAATTTCTTTTTCTGCAATATCTTTGTTTAATATTTTTTTGTCTAAATAATATTTAACCATAATAAGCGACGCCTCTTCGCAGGCTTCCTCGTGATATTCGTCCCATTTAGAAAAAGGGGCTTGCGAGGTAAAGGGAACTTTAATGAATATTTTATCCGGAGTTTTTTCTTTTTTCGGTTCTTTTATTTTTTCTTCATTGCTGGCTTGAGAAATATTAATTTCTTCTTTTGGAGTCGCGCTATTTTGGTTATCAGCAATTTCTTGATTTTTTACTTCTATTTTTATCGGAGTCGTTTTGTTTTTATAGCAGGCAAAGCAAAAAACAAGACCTGCTAAGGTCGCAATTATGATATAAATTAATTTTCTGCTATTTAAAAATTTAATCATTAAAAATTGGAAATTTAAAAATTTAAAATTTGAGCAGTTAATGGTTGTTACATAAATTCACCAAAGAATCGAGGCTCGCATTTATAAAATTATACTTTAATAAATGACAACAGGCGTTCCGATTTCCGCCCATTCATAAGTAATTTTAGCCGAACCTACCCCCAGCCGCACGCATCCGTGAGACACAGGTGTTCCCAAATGAGCAGCACCTTCTTTGTAGCCTCCCGGCCATTCCGGAAGCTCATGAATTCCATGCCCCTGTCCGGTAAAAAGCATAAACCAAGGCATATAAAGAGCGTATTTTTTTGACCAGGGACGGGTTCTTTTTTCTAAAATCTTAAATGTTCCCTTGGGAGTATCCATCCCTCTCTTGCCAGTGGAAATTAGATAGGAATCCAGGATCTTTCCATCTTGAAAAGTTGAAAGGATCTGCTGGGATAAATTAATATCGATATATTTTCCGCTGGCAATCTGCGCCGGCGTGAATTTTCTGGCTTGTTCAATCCGAGCGGTGAAATCTCTTTCCCAAGTTTTTGGTGGAGGCGCTTTTGTCCTGAAGCTGCTGGAGATAATTTCTTTTTTATTTTTTGCACTGTCGTTTTTATATCTGATGTAAACTTTGAGGCTATAAGCAGTGCCTTCCTCGAGTTTTTCCCCTGGAAGCAGCTTGAACTCAGTCTTTTTATCGTTGCTTTGGTAAGTCAGATCAGTTTTGGGTTCCAGTGAAAAATCAACTAAGAAATCCTGGGTTGATTTATCAAAAATGATGACTATCGGATCTTCAATCTCCACCATTACGTCTTTTGCTCCGTCAGCAGGCAATACGCTTTTAACTTTTGGAAATTTGGCTGTAGCAAATTCAAGTTTTTCAGAATTTACCGCAGCAAACATCTTATTTTTCCCTTCTGGAAGATATATTTCATATCGGCTTTCTGCTTTCCAGAAATTTTCCGGATAAATTAACAATCTGCGGTTCGAATTTTCCCACTTTAATATCGTTTTTTCCTCTTCGCCAAGATCTTTATTGACCACCCTTATTTTTGAATATCCGCCTTCAAAAACAGGATTGGAAAAAGTAATAACCAAGGGTTCTTCGGGATTTATTTCTGCGGTTTTTTCGATAAAAATTCCCGTTTTAAAAACTTCCGGATAAGCCTGGATGCTGTAGGCCATGCCAAAAACCCCGCCAATGATTATAGCTAAAGTAAAAAATAAATGCTTGGGATGGTTTATATAATGGAGCCCGATATGACGCCTCATAAATTTAAAAATTAGAAAATAAATTATCTCATTTTTTGCCGACTATCAAATAAATCTCTGGCCGTGTTCCATAGTTCCGGATATCCTTGATTGATTCTCAGCCAATACCACCATTCCGCTCCCCAAAGATAAATTTCAGGAAAACCTGCCTTTCTGGCAAATGAAACGTTGTTCCTAAGCTTCTCGGCATCCATGGATTTGAATTGTTCATCCAGCGGTTGCTCTGTGGTATACCCGGAAATCCACGGTTCTCCCTGAAGCTCGATAACTATGTTATTTTCCTGATGAGCCAGAATTTTATTGAAATATGCTTTGAACTGAAAAAAACGTGGCCCAATCGGGTAATCAAAATATCCCAGTCCTTTTTTGTATATTGTCCGATACATTGTCGTTCCAAATACATCTGCTCGCGATGCGGCGCGCACCCAAAGACTGAGCTCCCCGCTGTCAGTTACCATCACTGGTTTTCCGGTATTTTTGGATTTTACCAATGCCAGTTCGCTATCAAGCAAATTGACATCAAAATCCGGACATATTCCAAACGGCAAAAAGGGTTCGTTTTCAATCTGCCAATATTTTATCTCGGAATTATCTTTGTATCTTTCGACTGTAGTATCGATAAATTTCAAAAGCGCCGTTTTTCTTTTTTGATCGCTTGTGCCGGCCCAACCCGGGATGGCGCATTCCGGCCAGCGCGGAACTTTCTGCCCAACAACCAAAATTATTTCCGCGTTTCTTTTTCCGGCTTCTTCAAGCTGCCAGTCAATATCATCATAATTATACCGCCCTTCTTCCGGTTCGGTAAGATCCCAATAAACGGGAATTCTGATTTTTTTCACTTTCAAATCATCCAATATTGCGATATAAGCTTCTTTCCAATTAAGTCCGATGTCTTCGGCATATCTTTTGGAAAAAGTGACTCCTAGCTTCGCGTCTTTATTCTCGCTTGAAACTGGAATATTGAAATAAATAAGCAATGCGACAATAACAGCTAAAACAGCCAGAATCAGTTTTACTGTTATTTTAAATATTTTTTTAAACAAAACCATTTTTTTGTATTATTTCCATGAAAGCGCGAATCCGGCCTTTTTAGCTTGAGAGTCTGATTCCCAATTAGGCCAGGAATGGAAAACGCTATTTGTAAAAATTTTATTCATGCCTGAATATCAATGCAATTCCAACAGTTATAATCAATATGGAGAATATCTTCTGTGCTACTGTTTTCCAGTCTTTTTTTTCTTCGAAAAATTCCGGCATCCAGAGAGAAAATCCGATTCCTAAAATAAAAACAAACACATATTCAATGGAAACCAAAGCGTTTACGAGCGTAACACTGGCCGTAGCAAGAGAAGTCGCTTTTTCTTTAAGAATTGAGCCTGATCCGCCCAAAATCCTTGAGATGATGTACAGTGCCCCAGATTTTTGATTTTCTTTTTTTGGTTTTTTAAATTTCAAAAGGGAGCTGACAATAATCTTTCTCCAGCTGGGAATCAGAAAAAAAACAAGCGCTCCGCAAAAAGCTCCCATTCTTGTCCAGATATAAACATTTATGAAGTTGTCATGTTTGTAGAATTCCTTAAATATCGTCGCAGCTATTGCCAGTAAAATCCCGGCTGCAATCGACTTTTTAAATCCGGGGAAAAAAATAAATCCTTGTTCAAAATCAAGGGAAATAAGCAACCCGCCGAAAATAAGCGCTATAAGTCCTAAAATTTCTTTTTGAGCAAAATTTTCGCCCAAAAAAATAAGCGACAAAAAGAAAGTAGTAATTGGAACAGTCGCTCCGACTACCGGTGTTACCCGGCTGGCTTCACTTTCGGCTATAGCTGAAAATAAGGCTAGCATTCCGCAAATAAAAATTATTCCCCCGATAAGGCGGTAAATAATTTCGATATATCCTATGGCATGAAAACCAAAAGGAATGAAAACCAAAGCAAACAACCCGGCGGCCGCGGAATAAAAAGTATACAGCGCCGGGTGAGAAACGCGGCGGGAAGAAAGCAAAAATTTATCAAGAATAATTTCAAGACTAAGAAAAAAATATGCAAAAAAAGTAATAGCCAGCCAATTCATAAGATTTTGTTTATATGTTCATCCGCTGTATTTATTTTACAATAAATAAGCAATATAAAAAAGGAGCCAAAAAAAATCCCGGCTAAGCGAGATTTTTTATTCCACTTGAAATGCAGCTATTTTTTTTAATCTATGACACTAATTTTTTCATGTATAGTTCTACCGTTCCAATCCAGCTTTTTACTCCTCCCAGATCATGCCCCGCGCAAGAAGAACCGCATTTCCAAACTACCATTCTAGAAGGAGTGTCTATTTTCTTCGCAATCAGCTGATCGATTTTATTTCCTACCACTTCCACCGCCTGCTCCGGAGAATCAAAGCAAGAATAGCCTAAAACCAGCTTATAATTCCCTTTATACCCCCAGTAATTAAAACAGTCGCGTCCGTTTTTTGAAGGAGCATGTTTCCCCCAATTGCTTTCCTTTTTGGCAATCGCCACTAGAAAAGCTGCTGTTTTTTCATCCCGTCCGACAATAAACGGCGCCATTTTTTCTATCGGATATCCATTTATCATTTCTTTAAGCCTATTTTCTCTCTTTTTCTGATCTTCTTCTTTTTTGTTCAAATATATATCATTAAAATTGCTATCGCAGATTTGGGTTCCTGCCACATCATTTTTTTCCGGATTAATAACTCCCTTCCCGATTTTATTCATCGGATCAATAACTTCAGAATCTATGCCTTCATTTAAATCTATAGTTTCGGCATGCGCTTTATCGCCAAAGTTAACATAAAAAAACAGCCTCATACACAGTACGAGAATGATAATAGCTAGTATTATATAATTTTTCTTAATCCTTGATAATCCCCTTAACCTGAATCTCAACGATTTCAGATCCCAAAAACGGAAAAACCGTTTTTTTATCTCCAGGAAATAATCATTCATTAGGTTATGTTCTTTGTCCTTTTGATCTCCTTGGAATCCCAATCCTAGCTCTTGATAGCCTAGAAACGCCAAAAGGGCTTAAACTGCCCCTTATTTTAGATTTTTCCCTGCTCCGCTGGTCGGCCAGATATGGCCTAAACAAGCCTCTACAGGTAATCTTTATTCTCTTTTAAAAATTCGTCACCTGTAGATTCTAGCAAAAAGCCAATTTTTTGTCAATTGAAGAACTACCCCCGATCATCTTCCTTTTCATTGAGCTTGCCGAAATATTTGTCCACATCGCTTATCCATTTTTGAACATTTTTCTTGTCATCCCAGGAACAGTCATAGCCACATTTCCAAACCGTTACCATTTTTTCCGGCGTAGTCATTTTTTCGCTTTTAACCAGAAATTCTAACCTTTTGGAAACAGTATCAACCGCATCTTTGGGACTATTGAAGCAAGTATGCCCTCCGGTTCCCATTCGTTCCCGTTTCCCGCGATAGCCCCAATAATTGTAACAGTCCTTTCCATCCAAAACCGGAACATGCTTTCCCCAGGTACTTTCTTTCATGGCAATTCCAACCAAAAAAGCGGCGACGATTTTGTCTTTTTGAGCAATATCATCCGCCATCTTTTCGATCGGATATCCCTTGGTCATTTCGCGAATTTTCTCTGCAATTTCCTCTTTTTCTTTTCCTTTTTTCAAAAGTTCCTGGTATTCAGCTAAAAGTTCCTGGGTAATTCTTTCCTCTTCCTTTTTTTCTTTGCTGTCCTCATCTCCCAGAACTTCGGAAGCAGCTGGCTTGATAGAAGCTGCCAGCTCTTTTTCCCTAGCTAGAGCATTCTGCCCTAAATAACGATAAAGCATAGTCATAAAAAACATTCCCAGAACCACTGAAAAAACAATGGAAACACTCCAAGCTTTTGAAAGCCCAAGTCCGCGGATTCCTTCACTCCACAATCGAGACCAATACTCTTCCATTATCTCCTGCCTCTTTCTTATTTCCTCAATTATGCCCAGATTTTTTTCTGGGAGCCTTGAAAGGCTGCTTTGAAGATCTTTCGGCAAGATGCAATCGAGCTTTTTTGAAAAATGGAATATTTTTTCGCCCCTTCTCAATTTTTCCAGATCTTTTTGAACAAAATACAAACCAGATTGGCTGGTATAAAAATTTTCTGTCCGTCCATGTTTGGAAAAAAGCAAAGATTTTCCTTTATGTTTTTTTATAAACTCCGCCAGCTGAAAATCGAGCGCAAAACCAGGCACGATTGCCTCTTTGCGTAAAAATACGCTGTCTATAAAAAAGGTTTTTTTTGCTTTTGGATTTTCTTGCATCGATTATTATTATACCTCTTTTTTGCTTTTTTTGAAAATAATTATATCAATTGCTAAAAATATCATTATCAAGCTGAATATTTGTCCCAAGGTAAAAAGACCCGAAAAATAGAGCTTGCCTTCGGGTTCTCTGAAAAACTCGCAAAAAAACCGAAAAATTGCATATCCAACCAAATAGACAGGAAAAAGGCATCCTTGAAACATTTTTTTGTTCCTCACGCTCCAAAGAATGACAAATAAGACTACTCCCTCTAAACAAGCCTCATAGAGCTGGGAAGGATGGCGAAGATTCAAAAAATCATCCCTAAAATACATTCCCCATGATTTTTCCGTGACGCGGCCGTAAAGCTCATTATTTATAAAATTTCCAATCCGGCCGAAGAAATATCCGGCTGGAATGGCAGGAATGACAAAATCAGAAAAATCCCAGAAATCTATGCCGTACTTTTTTGTAAAAACAAAGGCCGCAATTAAAATTCCAATGAGGCCTCCGTGATAACTCATACCATATATTCCGATAAACTCATGCGTAACCGGATCGAAAGGAGAAATGACTGCCAAGGGATTATTCCAATAGTGGGAAAAATTATAAAACAAAACTTCGCCCACCCTTGCGCCAATCAGCAAGCCGATAAAAGCATAAATTAAAAAATCTGTCAGATATTCAATATTTATTGTCTTGGGCCTCGTATTTCCTCCAATTTTTAACTTTAAACTTTCGTTTTGCGTTTTGCGTTTTTGGCCTTGTGCCTTGATATCGCATTCGCCAGCTTTAATCCTATGTTTTAACAAAAGATAAACCATTCCAAACGCAATCAAATACATAATCGAATACCATGAAATTGAAAAAAATCCGACTTCAAAAGCCGGTTTGAGGTATAAGGGAAAGTGTTGATAAGAATATAAAAAGTTGGTCATGCACGCCAATTATACCATTAGTCTGATAACTAAAACAGTCCCGACACTACGCCGAGACTGTTTTTTAATGTGAAAAAGATACATTTTAATTAAGAACAAATATATTTCCGGATATCTGGCCCAAGACGTTATTTGCCACTTGATTGGGAAGCCCGTTATATGTCAGGTTTTTATTCCAATAATCCATTGTAACGGAAGTATTTCTGGAAACTCTGGCTATTCCATACCGGCTATTTTGCCAGATTTTTGATTTTTGGATATTGATTTTTCCCGGATTGCCATAGGATGATATTTCAAGACCTTCTCGATCACTGTCTCTGAACTGGTTGTCTTTGATCCAAATATCAGAAAAGTCAATCGTAGCCACCAATCCGCTTCCCTTATTATCTCTTACCATATTGTTGTTTATCCAGGCGCTTGTCCCGGAAGCCAAACGGATTCCGTCGCTCTTGTTTTCATATATCTGATTTTTCGCTATATCAACTCGTCTTTTTTTAGAGTTTATTCCCGCTCTTCCGTTTTCCTTAATTATTGACTCGTAAACCAGGACTCTCTTGGTCTCCAGAGTGCTCCCCTTCTCAATCTCGATTCCATCCCGGTCATTTCTTTTTATAAGGCAATCTTCAATAGTCGCCTTTCCGTCACTTTCCACTTTTATTCCGCTCTCCCCGTTTTTGACAGTAACCTCGGAAATTTTCGATCCATGTTTCATGGTAACTGCCGGTTTGTCATGATGCTTGGCTTTAATAATCGTTTCATACTTTCCGCTGCCTTTCAGCTTCACTCCGGATTTGATTTTCACATTTTCATGATATTCCCCGTCTCTTACGCGAATTTCATCTCCGCTATCAGCTTCATCCATAGCGTCTGATATTTTTTCGTAGGGATGTTTGGAAGATCCGTCTTCCTTTCCATTGGCATCGCAGTCCACCCATATCGTGTCTTTATGACTGGAAAAGGCCACTATAGGTAAAATAAAAACAGCGCATGCAATGGTAAAAATGGCTTTTTTTCGGCTTATTTTCATAAAAATATAGCTAATATTTAACTTTGGATACTATCACAGCGCGCAGATGTTGTCAATACCGGAAAACAAAAAAATCCCGAAGGATTTTTTTTAAACTCTAAAAAACAACAATTTTTTTAATTATTTTTCTTTTTTTTGCTTTCTCTTTTGGCAATCCTGACCAGATACAAGCTAAACAGCGCAACAAACACAGTCAAAACAGCGGCATAGATTATCTTCGCCCACACCCCCTGTCCGCTAAGAGGAAAATAAAAGTCAATCATGGATCTAATCGCATCATTCCAAGCCAGTCCAGCTACGAGTCCAAGGGCAGTGACAATATAGCCAATTGTCTTGTCTTTAACTTCTTTTCTGACGCTTTTTATTTCCTCTTTTACTTTTTCTTTCACTTTTTTTATTTTATCCATTACTATGGCTATTTTACACGATTCCCAAACTTTCATCAATGCCAAATTTAAGCGTATTTAAATATAAATTACTTATTTCCTTTTTATCGCTTCGCCGATCAACTTGTTTAAAAATTCCGAAAATTCCATTCCTGCCGATGCGGCAGCTTGAGGAGCCAAACTGGTTGCTGTCATGCCGGGAATGGTGTTTATTTCCAGAAAATACAGCTTACCATTTTCTTCAGATAAAATAAAGTCTGCGCGGGCCAGATCGCGACAACCCAAAGCCTTGAAAACTTTTACCGCATATTTCTGCACTTTTTTCCGGATCTCATCCGGAATGTTCGCCGGACAAACTTCTTCTGATCCTCCAGTTTCGTATTTGGCTTTGTAATCAAAAAATGTCGAGATTTTGGGAATAATTTCAATCACTGGAAGAGCTTTCGGAGATTTATTCCCCATCACTGCCACCGTCAATTCCCGGCCTTTAATAAATTGTTCAAGCAAAACTTCACTTCCCAGTTCTAATGCTTTATCAACAGAATTTTTCAGTTCTTCCTCGTTTTTTGCAATATTTATCCCAACAGAAGAACCAAGCTCAATCGGCTTTACCACTACCGGAAGATTTAATTTTTTCACAATTTTTTCCGTTCTATATTTCTTCCCAACAACCATATCTTTAGCGATAACCAAGCCCGCTTTTTTAGCAATCAATTTGGTTTTATATTTATTCATAGCAAGGGCGCTCGCCAAAGTTCCCGAAAAAACATAAGGGAGATTGAGCATTTCCAGCATCCCTTGCAATTTTCCGTCTTCGACAAATGGACCATGGACGATCGGTAAAACCAAATCAATTTTATTGCCATCTGTACTTCCTTCAGAAAATTGCTCTAGTTTTCCTCCTTTATGATCTATAGTCACCAAGCTTTGCGATTGTTCCACGCTTATTCCTCTTTCTTCAGAAGCTTTAGGCAAATTAAGCTTCATATACTCTTTTCCTTTATTCCCGATAAGCCATTGGCCTTTTTTAGTAATCGCAATGGGAATAATATTATATTTTTCTGGATTCAGCGCGTTCATAACCTGATTGGCTGATTTAAGAGACACTTCATGTTCTCCGGATTGTCCGCCGAAAATAACGGCAAGGTTTAACTTGGCCATATTTTTTTATTATTCATTAATATCCCTATTTTACTATTAAAATAAAACAAAATCCAGTCTATGACTGGATTTTGTCTGTATCTCTTGCTTCTTAACTATTCGGTTGGGAAAGCTTCTTTCAATGCAATCCGTGCTTTTTCCATAGTGGTCTTGAAATCAGAAACAGCTTTGTCAATCGCCGTGCGCTTGGCGGTGATGAGAGTATCCATAGAAGCGCCGACTTTTTCCACAGCCTGCTTTTCGGCATTGAATTTATCCCTGGCTGATTTCAGGCTCGTATGCAGCGCGATTCGCACTGTTTTAGGATCAGTTCCTGAAGCACAATCAGACTTGGCTTTTTCAAATGCCGCTTTTTCGGCTGTTTGATAGTTTTCTACTGCTTTAGCCAGGCCATTTTTTCGTGTTTCGATTAGATTTTTGACACCGCTTCGAAATGTTGTCATCGCCGAATCAATAGCGGCGCGCCTGGTTTCAATAGCATTTTTCACTGCCTCCTCAAAATCGGCAACTGCTTTTTTCTGGGCATCAGTTTCCGCTTTTTCTTTGAGTTTGGCAAAATGATCTTCCCATGCAGTGTCTCTCTTGTTTCTAAAGTCTGTCAGCTGGTTGTCAATCTCCACCAATTTTTCCTGCCACTTATTCTCTCTTTCCTGCTTTTTAGTTCTTATCTTTTCTCCCCTATCATTAATCCTTTCATTAAATTTGGAAGACAGGGCGGAAATATTTTCACAAACTCGCGCCTGAATTTCCGCTCTTTTTTCCTCCCTGTTCGCCTCGATCTCATTCTTTCTTTCCTCTTTCCTGGCTTGCATCTCCGCCTGTTTATTCGCATTCATCACTGCCATCGCATAATTTCCGCCAATAAAAGCCGCTCCCGCTACGATCAAAATAGAAAGTATGGTTTTTTTAGAATTCATTTTCATCATAGGCTTTGACAAAATCATCTGTCTCCTGGGAATCGTTTATTGCATCTTTTGCCACGCTGTCCGCCCCAGAAACCATATTTTTTTCTGAATTAGATTCTTCCAAAATCGCATTAACTGTGTCGTCCACTTTGCCGGTAGGTACCGGAATTTTTTCTTCCTGAACAACATTTTTTTGCGAAGTTTCGCTATCTCTGGATGATTTATCAGATTTATTTCCGCAACCAGAAAATATCAAGGCAAAGGCAAAAACAAGAGAAAAGACGGATATTTTTTTAGACATTTTAATTTTGTTTTTTTGATTAATTAAAAATAGAGGCTCGACCAGTTCCTCTATTCAATACAGCAATCGATGGCTTTTTTAACTAAAAGCCTCATTTTTCCCATAAATCCCGTTTTATTTTTATCTTCCTTTTTGCTTTCTTCTTCTTTCTTTTCCGTAATTTTTGCAATTATATTTTCCTTATCGTGCTTATCAAGCGCTCCTTCATTAATTTTTTTGATATCATCGGTTTTTATGATTTTCATATTAATCGCCCAAAAAAGAGAGTAGAGATCATAAGCTTTTTGAAAAAGTTCCTGTGCTTCTTTTTTTCTTCCTATCCCTTGTTGTTTGGTCCCGACTTCCATAAGTCGCATAGAAGCTGCCAAAAGATGCTTGGATATGCACCAGACCTCTCCTTCATATTCTTTGATGATTTTCCGCAGCAAATCTCCGCGCATTTTCCGCACTTCCTGCAAAAGATCAAAATACTCCGGCTTTCCAGTCTTGGCTCCGGTAAAAAAGAAATGTTCTTCAATGCTTACCAGGTTCATAATGGCAATGGAAAGATCCTGATCAGATGAGAGATCCATTTTGTCCTGCTTTTTCATATGATCCACTTTCTCAATAAGCTCATTGACGTTTTTGATGATATTTTCGTTTGTTTCCATAAAATTATCTGGTTATGAAATAAAAAATAATACTTGCTAAAACAAGCGGAGCGACCGGCATAACCACCTTTTGAAAGGGAAAATAGGCCCGTCCGTCGTTTTTCTTCTTGAGATATTCGTAAAGCTTCGCCCCGCCGATAAACAGAAGACTTCCCAAAAATATTCCCAGGAGCATCTTATCAACGCCCCATAATTTATTAAGTTCTTTGCCGATTATGGGATAGCCGCCGGTTTTTATGAAAAACAGAGGCAAGACAACGACTAGAAAATAAAAAAATGCGGTCAGGGGTTCCAGCCAGGAAAATTTTATATTTTTTCTCTTGAGCCAATCCAAGGTCCAAAATATCAAAGAAACGGTGAGGCCGCCGATCCAAAGCCCGATAATCACATCGTCCACCCCGAATTCTTCGGCTAGCCCGACTCCGGCTCCGACGGCAATAGTGCAAACCGGACAAACAGCATGAGCCGGGACAGTAAAAGAAATAATTACTGTTGAAAATATTAAAAATATTATTTTTTTCACAATTTCCAGAATTACTAATTATTTTGCCTTGCTTTGAAAATATTCAATGGCCTTGTCCTGGCCGATGAAGCATTTTCCTTCAGCCCAAAGCATTGGGACACCCATTTCCTTTTCATCGGCTAGTCCGCAAGCCTTGTACTTTTCTATGAATAATTTCCGGTTGTTTTTGTTATAAAAAACCTCCGCTCGGGTAAAATTGACTTTCTCGGCAATTTTATTTTTTTCAATGTATTCTTCAACTATCTGGCAGTGCGGACATTCCTTGCTATAAAACAATACGACGTTTTCGTTTCCAGCTATATCGGCAGTTTTTGAATTTCTGCTATATATAGCCGCAAACAGAATAAGAATAATTACAGCTGCCAGGGCGTAATATTTTTTCATAAAAAAATTATCTGTTAGCTGATAATAAATAAATTCTATATCATAAATCAGGTTTAATCAACTTCGATTAAATAAACAAAAAAACAGCCCCGGCATGATACCGGAGCTGTTTTAAATAAAATCTATCTAAAAAAGATTAGAATCGATCTCGTCTTCCAAATCCGCCTCTGTCTCCGCCTCTTGGTCCGCCGAATCCGCCAGTTCTCTTGGGGCGGTCTTCCATCGGACGAGCTTCGTTGACAGTCAGATTTCTTCCTTCAAAATCTTTGCCGTTGAACATTTCGATAGCCTTTTGAGCTTCGTCCTCAGATCCCATTTCGACAAATCCAAAACCTTTTGATCGGCCGGACATTTTGTCTGTGATAATGGTAGCTGACTGAACTGCTCCTGCTTGAGAAAAATATTCTCGCAAAGAATCTTCAGAAGTTGAGTAGGAAAGTCCTCCTACATATAACTTTTGTGCCATTTTGCTTGTACCTTATACTAATTACCATTGCAAGGTGACCTTCTCATTTTGTTCCTATCTTCTGAAGGCTTGCTTCAGACTACCCTTACACTTTTGATATAAGGCCAAACGCACGAGAAAACTTACAATATACCCATTATACACTCATCTTGAAAAAAGTCAATGGACTGTTGACATCTGGCTACCAGTATGATATATTTTTTGTATCATGAAAAACTCAGCAAAAAAGATATACAACAAGTTTATTTTGTCTTTTATCGCCATTGGACGATAGCTTTTTTGCTGGGATAAGATTACGAAAAATAAGAAAGAATTATCCCGGCGCAAAGCGGGGTTTTTTGTTGGAAACAGTTCTTTTATAAAATTAAAAGTGCATCGCCGAAGCAAGTTAAAAAAATTATCTTTCTTCAGCGGTGCATTGTCCTAATCAAAGGAGATCTTCATGACAGTGACATCTGCCCTGATAGCGGATTATCATCCATACTATCCGGCAGATGTTAAAAAAACTGTCCATGGAGACCAACAGATGCACCCGCATTCTTTCCAAAAAGGGGTGGGAGGCAATTTGATATAAACCTACATCAAGTTGCACAAGGAGGCGCAATGTCTCAAGCAGAAGTAATTCTTTTGGAAGTATCGGAATCTTCAATGTTGTACGGCAATTTATTGGCCGATCTCAGACAGGATAAAATAACCCCCGAAGAGATCGACCGGGAGATCGCCGCAAATCCCAGTCTACATCAGTTTTGCTGGGAATCACCAGCACCGTAGAAACTTTTTAAGAGGGATCTGGCAATCATGCTGGCTCCCTCTCCCATTTAAAACATTTCATTTTTATATATCCACTCAAATAATACCGTGAATCAAAAATCATTTCAAAAACAAAATATATTTATCATTAGAATTATTATGATCCGACGAGCGTCGAGTTGATTTTAGTTTAAAAATCAGAAAATAAAATCAACTCGGCAAAAGCCGGGTTTTTTGTTTCTTTGACATCAATAATACATAAGGAGGAAAGTTATGGCAGTTTTCCCGTCAGCGAAAGAACTGGATGAAAGAGCGCTAAAAAGCTGGCTAAAAACCTCGGGATTGGAGTTGTACACAGATTGCTGTGAACACGGCCCCAGTTTTGCTTCTAGAGCCAGAGACCAGAAACAATTTCCTTTCGATCTTTGCCAAAATAATGGCAGCTGTCTCCATCAAAGATCCTGTCGTAATATCCGGGATCAAGCTACTTTGAAGGCAAAATTGTTTTTTCGTGTAAACGGCAATGGCAATGGAGCATGAAATGGTAAAAATATTATTTAGAACAATTGAAGAAGTTGCAAAAATATTGCCGTCAGGGTTTGACGTTGTCATTATCAAAAAGCCTAATGGTTTTGAATTATATGACAATCCAAGAAACCCCCGCCTTCCTTTCGATTTAAATTACCTGCTATGCAACCTGGAGGGTGCCAGGGTTCGCTATGGAAATCAAGCCTTTCTTTTCTCTTCAGTGTGCTAATTATCTTCCTGGCAGACGAAGCCTCGCTTCGCCTGCCTTTTTTTTACCCCGTGGAATACCGCAAAGCGGTAGCGGCTTCGCCGCTATTCCACGGGGTAAACCCTGTTGACAAAAAAATTCAATCTGCTAAATTAATTATATGAAGATTTTTCAAAACAATTTGCTGTTGTTGCTTATTGCCCAGCACCCGGTGGTTGTTTTGAAGATTTCATAAAATAGTCAAAAAATAGTTCTTTAGGAAACAACCACACAGGGTGGCTGTTTTTGTTTTCAACGCAAAACAAAAGGAGGAATGTTATGTTTTTTCCGGAAGACGCGCCCATAATCAGCAAGCTTCATAAAGATGCCAGAGAAATTCTTCGCAAACGCCAAGAATTCAATCAGAGAGAACACTGTCCTCGTTGCGGCAGCAGCCGGGACAAAATAGACAGAGGAATTTGCAAGGGAACCTATATCTCTCTCGATGGAAAACGCAGCCTTTGCTGTCTTAGCTGGTAAATTCTTCCCTGCTCGCCTGGCGGCCAGATTATTGGCCGCCTTTTTTTGTTCAAATTTTACCCTTGATTTATCTGAAATAATTGATATAATAACTTTGTTTTTGTATAATAGCCTTACTGGGGCTGTTTTAAAATCAAATATTATTCCGCGGTAGCTCAATGGTAGAGCAGTTGACTGTTAATCAATTGGTTGCAGGTTCGAGTCCTGCCCGCGGAGCAGTGAGCCAGTATTGGCATATTCAAGAATCCCGTTAAACGGGATTTTTAGTTCAAATAAATCCTTTTTGCCTTTCAAGTATGAGTTCTGAAGTAAAAAGTTCAAAAGTTGTTGTTTTTCTTCAAGTTCAGAACTTTCAAATAATTCCCAAGCCCTAGAAGCCAATTCTATCAGCTTATTTGCGGTAATATAGAAACTTCCATCAGCTTGCGAATGTTCTTCGTATTCCATAAGAAGCCTTTGCTGGTCTGTTTTATAATCTTTAACAATTTTGTCATACTCATCCGTAGTAATACCCCATAATAAAACGGGTTTTTTAGTATCTGTTCAATCTGGCTGGTGGAAACAGGCAATCCGCTCGGATAATTCGTCAATCCTCTTTCTTTCATTTCATTAGCCAGTTTTTTCATTGAATAATTACCAGTAGCGTATAATTCAAAAATTTTCTTAAGCAGAAAGCCTCTTTCTTCGTCAATAACTACATCTTTTGCTCCATCTTCACGAGTAACATTTCTATAGCCTATATATGCTTTATTAATCCATTCGCCATTTCTCAATTTCTGTTCATAAGCTCTTTTAACATTGTCGCTAATAGCATCGGAATAATATTTGGCTAATCCCAAATTTATACCGAAATGAAATTTTTCTGCCGCTGAAATATCAGGCGTGACAATCAGATTATCTGATACAAAATGCAATTCTATCCGATCCTGAATAGCCAAATCATATAAGGCAGCAACTCGCTTATCAAAAACATTTCTAGAAAATCTATCCACTTTATCAAAGCATACGGCAAATTTTTCTTTATGAGATTTTAGATATTCAAGTATTTTATCAAATTCATCCCGCTTATTTTTATAAGCACTTTCGTCAAAACTAAACGTTTGCACTATTGGAAATTTTTTTGCCGTGCAATAATTTTTCAGACGTGCAATTTGAGCAGGCAAAGAATTGCCCGCTTCTTTTTGCTCTTCTGTTGAAACTCTAGCTAATATTATTGCTTTCATAACCTGCTTTTAATGAGAATAAATTATTGCCGATACTACAATTCCTATTAACACTAAAACAGAACCGAAGCTGCCCCATAATTCATAGCCCTCGTCGTCAGATCCCTTGAATAGCCAACTTGTCATTAGTATTAAAACTATAATGCCAAGGATGAATTTAAATAATTGACTTATTGTTAATTGAGCAAAAGGCGTATCTGATATATTCGGGATTAGATTATAGATAATTAGTCCGATTACTATTATAAATATTGGCCTAAATATTTTTCCAGCAATTCTAAATATCTTTTCTTCAAGTTCCTTGCTTTTGCGAATATCCTCTTCTGTTTGAACATTATTTTGTAATTTATTATTTGTAAAACTCTCAATTTTATTAAATGTTTTTCCTGCCCACGTTTGTTTAAAAAACAGGCTAACTTTTTCTGCTCCACTTATTGCCATCCATATCAGAGGGATGCAAATTAGAATAGCCAACCCCAAATTTATATAGCTTCCGAATAATTTAGTATCAAAGCATACAATGGCGATTGAAATGAGAGCAAGAGCAACAACTGCACATAATATTCTAGCAAGAATATTTGCTGCTTTTTGAACTATATCCATATTATTTTAAATTATTTATTTATCCTTGTTTTTTTCAAAAAATTCTCAAATTCTCTATTATCAATCCTAAATGGCAGGTACCCCATATACTAGACACGGATTCTCAGATATAATCCAAAGCATATGGGCAACACAAAACACAATTATCGCATCAGTGGCGATGTAAAAGAGCAAGTTTTAAAAAGAATCAAAGAAGAAGGAATTTCCGTAGTAAAGGCTTCTGAAGAACACGGCATTTCCACGCATACCATTTATCGCTGGCTGACCAATAAAGTAAGCACTCCTACCATCCAGGAATTCAACAAATTGAAAAAACAAAACCAGGAGCTTTTGGCCTTGGTGGGTGAATTAACTATCAAGCTGTCCCAAACCCAAAAAAAGATTTAGTTCTTTCTTCGAGCAAAATGAACAAGAAAGAATTAGCCGAAGCCTTAGGAGTATCCCGTTCGCTTCTGTATTACAAGCACAAGCAAAAAGATAAGGATTGGAAGCTGAAAATTGAAATTGAAAAAGTCCTCCGCAAAAAGAAAAGTTACGGACACAAAAGAATAGCTTTGGAATTGAGAGCCAACAAGAAAAGAATCCTTCGGGTAATGAATATTTATGGCATCAAGCCATACAGAAGAAGAGGCAAGAAATGGCGGAAATCAAAGAAGAACCCGCTAACCGCTTTCACCAATTTACTTTTAACCGAATTCCCGAAAAAGCTAAATCAAATTTGGGTTTCCGATTTTACTTATCTGCCGTTTAAGGGAAGCTGGATTTATTTGGCTACGGTTATGGATCTATTCAATCGGGAAATTGTCGGGTTTTCAGTTCTTAAAAATCATTCGTCCCAATTGACTATCAGCGCCCTGCTATCGGCAATTCATAAACATCCTCCGGCCGAAATAATACACAGCGATCAAGGATCGGAATACTTATCCAAAGATTATATAAGCTTAGCAAGAAGTCTTGGCATTCGTCTTTCCATGAGCGAAAAAGGTTCTCCATGGGAAAACGGATACCAGGAATCATTCTATTCGCAGTTTAAAGTTGATTTGGGAGACACCAACAGGTTTGATACATTGGGCGAATTGGTTTATGAAATCTATCAGACTATTTGGAAATACAACAATGAGCGGATTCATACCGCTCTCAGAATGTCGCCGATTCAATTCGCTAATCATTTTTTAATCTCAGAGTTCGTGTCTAAGAAAATGGGTACTTGACACCTAGGGATGCAGCCGAGCTAGCCTATGTGATCGCCATGTCTGCCAAGTCTGCCGGCGACGATGAAAAAGCCATCGAGTACGGTAAGGAAAGCATCAGAATATTCGACAAGCTGAACGTGCAGACAATGCTCGAATGCGCAACCAGGTATGTGGTTGTAAATGGCATTGGAATGCCCGAGTTCATTCATGCCGATGTGGTAAGGAATCGTTTGGCGCCGCTTCAGCTTTAGGCTTATTTACCCAAGATAGTTTTCACAGTCCACCCTTTGTGTATGTATTATGCAAAGGGTGTTTTTATTTGTGAAAAAATATTACTTATTTTTTAAGATGTTCGAGTCCTGTCCGAGGTAACAAAAAACAAGGCTTAATTAAGCCTCATTTCAGATGCTCGCTTGGCAGGACAGGTTTCGAACTTTTGATTGGTTGGCGGATTTACCTGATCCAGTCACTATAATAAATCAGTTACAGCCATTGTTAACTCTTGCATAAAAGCAACCTCTTGAGGACAGTATTTGTTATAAAATAAAAAAAGAGGCGGGCGGTACTTGACCGCACACCTCTCTGAAAGTTCTTCGGATTACTCCGGAGTTCCCTCGTCCGTTACCCACCGATCAGGAAGCTCGTGAAGCTTGTCCTGTTTGATGTCGTTCAGCTCGCCCGGAGTAGGACACAGGCTGGGCTGCATGTCCTCGGGACCACATGGCCCAAAGAACATGTAATGCCTGTTGCATGCTTCCGAGCAATGTCGGGCGATAACCTTTCCGTCGTCCCTGCTTCTGACGACGAAGCTGGTATCTCCCGTTTTGATCTTTTTCCCGCAGCAAAGGCATGTGGTCGCTTTCTTGCTTTCATACGTTTCAGAACCTTTGTTTACCTCTTTTTTCTTTCTCATGGTACTCTCCTTTTGTCAGCGGGGTTGTCTTTTCCGCCTTTCCTTTCCCATCAGCTTAAGATGAAACGAAATCACCAGGATCGCGCCTTTCAGGATGCTCTGTATAGTGTCTGTTTCTTCAGAGCATCGAGGACAATGTGCATAACACCTGTCATCCTGCGGGCTACATTTAGTAGGTAGGGGAATCCCAGCATCTTTAAGCTGGTCTATAGCTTCGGCGCATGTTGTCCAAGTGCCCGACGCAACGATCCTTTTTGCCGTTTGAAAAAAAAGCTTCGCTTTCGGTGTGATCTTCCAATCTTCTATGTAGAGATTAAAATAACTCCCATCATAGAGGAAGTTATCCACCAAATAGAGCATCATACTCTCACCGTAATCTACGGCCTTCAAAGCGTTTTTCAAGCCGGCAACCTGAATGATATCAGCAGCCTCTTCTACGTGGTACTGATATCCTTTTTCGGCTGTATTGCGAAAAACAATATCGCCTGCAACACAGTCTTCTTCTCTCATCGTTCTTTCTTCCCAACGTGCCATAAAAAGATCGAAATGATTCAGCATCTTATTTCTCCTTTCAATAGTTTTGTCAAAAGTACTTTCAAATCTTATCCCCAATTTCAATTCTTAATCATATAAGAACTGGAATTGAAGAAAAGAAAAATGTAGCATGTTTTTAATAAACATAATATCCTAGCACAAAACTATTGATAAGTCAAATTAATCGTTCGAATCCCGTCTGGGGTAATAAAAAACAAGGCTTTTTACAGCCTTATTTTAGGTGCTCCCTCTGGTAGATATGTTCAGAACATTGAACAGTATCAAAATTATGAAGGAGTTGGAATTATGCAGTTTAGCGATGTGCACAAAAACTTTATAAAATAGGGGTTTGGTGTATACTAAAGTCAATAAATCATAAAAAAATCAAATATATGTCACAAAAAAAGATAACAATTTGTGCCAGCATGACCTTTTGGGACGATATAAATTTTTGGAAGGAAAAATTAGAAAAGGATGGTTATGAAGTTATCCAATATCCTAAACAGTTCACGGGAGAATTTCTGCCTAACTATAAGATAGAGTTCACCGAACACTACCAAAAAATGGCGCAATCTGATATTGTGCTTATTCTAAATATGAAAAAAAATGGTATCAGTGGCTATATTGGCGCCGCAGTATTTGCGGAAATTGCTTTTGCAATCGGTCTTAACAGAACATCACATTCTGATAAGGAAATCGTCGTTTATTGCCTCAATCCATTTCCTGCTTCTTTGCCATATGCGGAAGAACTGCAACACTGGGTGGATTTAGGCTGGTTGAAATTTTGGAAATAAGCCATTTAGCATTAAACAAAGACCGTTCGTTTGAACGGCCTTTTTTTAAAGCTGTTTATTCAAAATTCGATCTTATCCCCATTTTTCGAAGATAAATTTATCCAGTAGTCGGAAAGATTTTTCTACAGCTACAAAATCTTCCTCATCTCCCCACCAATGATTTGGATTATGGTGGATATGACAACTGCTCCAATCATTTTCTGTAATGATCAAGCGATTTTCTTTTGCTTGGTCATAAACACAACTTCCTGGAAGGGGTACGAAACGAAACAGTGATACTCGCTCTATCATGCCGGATAAATTACTCAGCATAGCTATTGTTTCCTGCGTCGTTTCCATGTTCTCACCCGGATAACCGTGTATGATAAAAACTTTTACCCTGATGCCAATGGAATGCGTCATCTTGATTGTCAAGTACCCATTTTCTTAGACACGAACTCTGAGATTAAAAAATGATTAGCGAATTGAATCGGCGACATTCTGAGAGCGGTATGAATCCGCTCATTGTTGTATTTCCAAA
>Ga0302252_1000494_pt1 | contig 33931 bp, 35 predicted proteins | sample AAG_RA_Leu_MG_FD_193511 | JGI IMG/M metagenome (GOLD analysis project Ga0302252, IMG submission 193511) | Enriched activated sludge microbial communities from anaerobic digester in WTTP, New Holstein, Wisconsin, United States - AAG_RA_Leu | ecosystem: Engineered > Bioreactor > Anaerobic >... | reverse complement strand
ACCGAGCATCAAGAACTGATGGATCAGGTCGTTTACCCGGTCCAATTCCGAAACCATGATCGAGGAATACTCGTAGATTTCCGCCAAGGCGGTTGATTGCGCCCGAGTTTGCAGCAATTGCAGAAAACCGCGGACTGCGGTCAGCGGATTCCTGATCTCGTGGGCCATGCCTGCCGCCAACTCGCCGATCAGGGAAAGCCGGGAAGACTTCTGAATCGCCCGGTCCATTTCCCGCAGCGATGTGACCTCGCGAATTACCGCGATCATACCTACCGACTCCCCTTCTTCGCCCCGGACTTTGCGGACATCGAGCAAGAATTCCCGTTCTTCTCCGGAGATAGGGATAATGCAGGGTTGATTATACTGTTCCTGCCCCTCGCGCAACGCCAACAGAATCGGCAGGCAGTCGGTAGAGACCTGAGCCAGCAATTTATCCAAATTGACATTAAGCACTGTGTTGCGGGGGATGCCGACCCAGTCCTCAGCCATCCGATTGTAGACCACCATCATCCGCTGATTGTCAACCGCCAGGACGGCTTCGGGCAGGATGTCGAGCAGAAACTTGGCAGTACCCTGGAAATAGACGAATTCTTCTTCCACCTTGCGGAGCAAAGTAAGGGCTCCGACGGAAGTGCCGAAGGTGTCGATCAACGGAAAAATATCAGCCACTACGGCGATCATCTGGCCATTTTTACCTCGGACCCGATCCCGGATTTGACGTGAGATCGATCCGGAGTGTAAAGCGTAACGAACGGCGGGTTGAGCATGAATGTTGGGATGGATTATGATCCGCAGGATCTCTTCGGCGGTCAGGTGCAGCAATTCTGCAGGATCGTAGCCGAGTAGGCGGGTAGCACTCTGATTGAGGTGGATCAGCTGTTCTTTGTAATCGAAAAGAAAACAGGCGATGGGCAGACTGTCACAGACCATGCTGGCCAATTTCAGGATGTCGGTCGGTTCGCTGATGATGGCCATGCATCCGATCAGATTCTGGTCGGTGTCATACAACCGTCTGGTCTGAACTCGGATCAACCGGGGCTGTCCGGAATAGGTGTAGATATGGGGAGCGTAGTTAAATTCTCGACTTTCATAAAGGGTCTGCTGGAGATAATGACGCACCGTTTCCATCCCCTCACCCAGAGGTTGCCCCAGCAGCTGGTGGCGGTTGACGTCGAGAAGATTACAGGCAATGTCATTGATGGCCACAACGCAAAGCGAATTATCGGTCACCAGGAGACCGTTGGTGCTGCAATTGAAAATTGCCTGGCCCAAGGCTGCATCCATACTATATGTGCTCCCAATTCGTTAGTACAATTATCGTACACTATATTCGTGAAAATTTCAGAAAGTTCCTTGCAAGATAATGTCAAACAATGTCGACAAGGTTTGTTTTTTGACAAGCTGAGATGCTGTATAATCAACATGTGATGAATTTCTCATTATAAACCGTTAGGCAGGGGAGCGAGAGCTGTGATCGAGAGCCGAAGACCTCTTTCGCCCGAAGAAATTATTGCAGCGATGCGGCACATAGCGGCAGAGGTCGGGCGGAGCAATGGCCGACAGTATGAGCAGATTAACTATCTGCTGACCGAAATGGAGGCGCAGGAATGGCACCTGCAAAAAATCAGGAACATTGTTTCCCGAATTGCCGATTTACGCCGATCCTCGTTGCATAGAGCGAGAACACCCGACCAGACGGTTGACGAGCGGGCGTATTTCATGGCCGAGGCAAACGCCTACAATGTGGTGCTGGACTTATTGGCCGAAGAATTTGGCTCCGACACAGTCTGGATGCTGGCCAAATAAGCGGATCCGGCAGAATCCCGGAAAAATGAAAACCGGCCTGAACAGCCGGAAAAGCGGAAAATATAATATTGAGGATGAGCAAACTTGTAAGCGGAGTTCTGTCCCTCGCGAAAGGGGATGACCATCTGTCTGGGATGTCAGTTGCCTGACACCTCAAGCGACCTACCCGGAAGCAGAGCGGGCCGCTCTATCGCTTCTCTATTCGGTCTTGCTCCAGGTGGGGTTTACCGAGCCAGCCAGTCGCCTGGCTGCTGGTGAGCTCTTACCTCACCTTTCCACCCTTACCCGGCCTTGGCCGGGCGGTTTCTTTCTGTGGCACTTTCCTTAGAGTCGCCTCCACTGGGTATTACCCAGCACCCTGCCCTGCGGAGCTCCGACTTTCCTCAGACACGACCTTTCGGCTCCTGTGCCCGCAGTCATCCAGTTTACTCACCCAAAAACTGATGCAACCATACATGCCGATGCAGCTGCTCTAGCGTAGCATGAGGAGGCGGGGCTGTCAATTGAAGGTGAAAGCCAGGGCAGGAAAGCGGTTGCTGGTTGTCGAAATAAAGGACCGTTGAAATTGCACAAAATTGGAGGATCATCAAAATGGAAAAAGCTGCCCGCCGGAAAATTACCGTTTTGGGCGCTCCGGATTTGGAAGAGATTGAAGCCCGGGTCCATGATTGGCTGACTCAGGGGCATCAGCTGCTCCATTTACAGATCGATTATCTGCCGCAGCAACCGTATTGCCAGCAATGGCAGGCTATGATCACCTATCATCCGGTTTTGGGAAAGAGACAAACTCCACGTCTCCGCTGCCGCCGCTGCCGCGAACAAGCCACCTGCCGACGGCTGAGTGACCATCGAGCGCGGATCGAGCAGGACAGCAATGATTGACCGGCGGACCCGGTTGCGGCCGGTTTGGAAATGGACCCGGGACCATTGTTTGGAGGCGGGCAGCGATTTGCTGACGGAAGAAGCGCCGGTTACCATCTATCTTAATGGTGAGGAACTGGTTACCCTGCTGGCGACTCCGGAACATCTGGAGGACTTGGCGGTCGGATTTTTGACAGCGGAAGGATTGCTGGCGGAATTTGAACATTTGGAAACTGTGAACGCTGATTATCAGCTAGGCCAGGTGTGGGTGAGCAGCAGTCAGGTTTCCAGGCTGGGTGAAAAAACTTTTCTGAAACGATATCTCACCAGCGGATGCGGGAAAGGTACTAGTTTCTATCAGTTTGACGATGTGCAGCGGACAGCCGTCCTTCCGGAAACGGTCGGCATCAGGGCGGACCAAATTCCGGCGATAATGAGGGAATTTCAGCAGGAATCGCAATTGTTTCGTCAGACCGGCGGAGTGCACAGCGCCGCGCTTTATCGGAGCAGTGGGGAGAAAGTGCTTTTCCGGGAAGATCTGGGTCGGCATAATGCGGTGGACAAGGTTTTAGGCTGGTGTTGGCGGCGGCAGCTGACGATTGCCGACGCGGTGCTGGTTACCAGCGGCCGGATTTCTTCGGAGATTGCCATTAAGACAGCCAAAGCCGGAATACAACTGTTGATCTCTCGCTCAGCCGCGACTGCGCTGGCGGCGGAGCTGGCCGAACAAGTGGGATTGACCCTGATCGGCTTTGCTAGGGGGCCTCGATTTACCGTCTACAGTCATCCCCGGCGCCTTCAGACTGAAACTGTGGTCACCGCGTCCGATTCCTCCTCCGCTCGGCTGGAGGCTGAACCGTCGATACTGTCGGTGGTCGGAACCGCCAACTCCGGCAAAACCACCCTGCTGGAAAAATTAGTTGGAATCCTGCGCAAACAGGGCTATCGGGTGGCAATCATTAAACATGCCCAGCATTTTCAGATCGACTATCCGGGCAAGGACAGCTGGCGCTACCGGGAAGCGGGAGCGGTGGCGGTAGTGCTGGCCAGCGTGCGGGAAATGGCGGTAATGCGCCGATGGGACCGGGAATGGGAACCGCGGCAGATCGCCGCTACGCTGCCCGATGTCGATATCATCATAACTGAGGGCTATAAATGGGCGGATTTGCCCAAGATTGAAGTTTTTCGGGAGGAATGCCAGGAAGAACCGTTATTTCCCCCCCGGCAGCTGGTGGCGCGGGTTAGCACCCAGCCCCGGGAAGAGGGGATTCCCTGGTTTCATTGTGACGATGTGGAGGGACTGAGCCGGTTTATCATCGAAAACTTTTTGGAGAAGAAACATGCGCAAAGTTAAAGTCAGATTTCTGCCCGAAGACCGCACGATTTGGGTGCGGGTCGGAGAAAACCTGCACGAGGCCTTGCTGATTGCCGGTTACGCGGTCGATTCCCCCTGTGCCGGCTGGGGACTGTGCGGTAAATGTAAGATTAAGCTGCAGCCACCGTTACCGACTGCTCTGGAAATAACTACCCAAGAGCTGAAGCACCTCACCTTGGACGAAATTCAGCAGGGGTATCGATTAGCCTGCCAAGTGATTTTGAATCGCGACGCTGAGGTTTGGGTGCCGGCTGGTTGGCAGGAACAACTGCAAAAGAATATTCATGTCACCGGTTCGGTGGTGGGTCAGGCGTTTCCATTAAATCCGGCGGTGCGGAAAGTATATCTGGAATTGCCGCTGCCGACCTTGCAGGATCGGCTGGCTGACTGGGAGCGACTGGAGCGGGGATTGTTGGCCAGGCAGCATCTGTTCCGTCCTGAAATGCGGGAACGGGGTCTTCACTTGGACAGCGACTTGCTGGGCAGCCTGCCTGGGGTGATGCGACGGGGAGACTACCGGATAACTGCAGTGCTTTATGAAGAAACATTGATCGCCGCTGAAGAAGGGAACACCACAGCCTTGGCCTATGGGGTTTCTTTTGACCTGGGGACAACTACCATGGTAGGGACGATTCATGATCTCAATACCGGCCGGCAGTTGGCGTCTTACAGCCGCAGCAATCCGCAGCAGGTTTACGGAGCGGATGTGTTGAGCCGGATATCGTTTGTCAGTCGCAGTGCCGGCAAGCTCCTGGAGTTGCAAAGCCGGATCGTCAATGCCGTTAATGAGATCATCGAACAGCTGGCCGTGGCAGCTGGCGTCCGGAGTGAACATATATATGAGGCCACCGTGGTTGGCAATACCGTGATTCATCATTTGTTCCTGGGACTGGATCCGACCTATCTCGGACAGGGCCCTTACATTCCGGTGGTTACCGGTCCGGTTCGGGTAAAGGCGCGCCGTTTGGGAATTACGATGTGTGACACCGGGTATCTGTACTTGGTTCCCAATGTTGCCGGATTTATCGGTGGGGATGCAGTCGGCGTGATTCTCTCCACCGGGCTCTATCAGAGTGCTGAAAGTCGGTTGGCAGTCGATATCGGGACTAACGGAGAGATCATCCTGGGCTCGGCCGAAGAGATCTGGGCGTGTTCCACGGCTGCCGGGCCGGCGTTCGAGGGGGCCCGGATCAAACATGGCATGAGAGCGACGGCGGGAGCGATTGAAAGCGTGATAATCGAAGACCAAACGGGGAATCTTGTCTTGGGCGTGATCGGAGAAGAAGCTCCCCGCGGAATCTCGGGTTCCGGTTTAATCGATATAGTGGCGGAATTGTTGCGCGTCGGCGTTATTGATTACAGCGGACGATTGCTGGCGGGGGAAGATCTACCTCCGACGGTTGCGGCGGCTATTGCCTCCCGGGTGCGGGAAAACGAGGGCCGGCGGGAATTTGTGATTGTGGCGGCTGACGACCAACGGGGACAGGCCGAAATAGTAATTAATCAAGAAGACATTCGCGAACTGCAGCTGGCAAAAGGAGCCATTGCGGCGGGGATTCAAGTCCTGAAAAAAGAGCGGGGAATTACTGCCGGGCAAATCGCGGAGATTTACCTGGCCGGGTCTTTCGGAAGCAGCATCAATCCGGCCAGCGCCCGGGCTATCGGCTTAATCCCGGGGCTGCCGATAGAGCGGATTGTAGCCGTAGGCAATGCCGCCGGGGCGGGAGCGCAGCTAGTGCTGCTATCCCGCTCAGCTCGGCGGCAGGCGGAAGGAATTGCTCGGGAGGTCAACTATGTGGAATTGTCAGGTCGATCGGATTTTCAGGAAGCCTTTTTGGCGGCCATGTATTTTCCTAAACCGAACTCAAAGGGTTGATAACCAGACCGGTGATCAACTTGGGGTAAAAGTAGGTCGATTTTTGCGGCATTTTCTCTCCTGAGCGAGCGACTGCTGTAACCTGCTCAACTTTGGGAGGATAAGGGAAGAAGGCCAGGACCGCTTCCCCAGAGTCAACCGCCTCCACGGCTTCCATTTCGTCGTGAGTATAGGTCAACTTTTCCTGGGAGCGCCGCTGTTCACTGCTTATCTCCAGCAGGCGGTCGAGGATCAGGTGATCCAAAATCGCGACGCCAATATCCGACCAGGCCTCGACAGTGTCAGTGAACAGCTGCTTGAGGTCTACTTCTTTTTTCAGCGTCAAAAGATAAAAAGTCTTGTTAGGGGCATAGAAACCGAAGACATGACGGCTGCTTCCCCGTTCCCGGAGGTCTCGGAAAAACTGCCCCCGGGCTGCTTTTTGCTCGCTCTTAAGGGCAGGCAACGGGAAACCTTCTATGGTGAAATAGCGGGAAAGCTGTTCCAAAAATCGGTCCAGATCAAATCCGTTGAGGTTCTTGATCAGCCGGTGAGTGGGAAGGATGACCAGCCCGGGATCGTTCAGGGTAACCAAGACCATTAAGACGGTCGGAGCGACAGGGATGGACTGATTGGTCATTTCTTCATAATAGGTTAGCGCGGTTTCATAGCGATGATGACCATCGGCGATGAATATCGGGCGGGTGGCCAGGAAGCCGCTGATCTGTTCTTGCACTGCCGGGTCGGTAATCACCCAGAGGCGGTGCTTCTCTCCGGATTCATCGGTCAGCTCGATATCCGGGGTGCGATTGCCGCGGGCGGCTCGAAAAGCTTGGTTGACTTCCTGCCCGGGATCTTCGTACAGGCCGAAAACGGGACTAAAGTTAGCCTTACAGGCCCGCATCAGTTGCAACCGATCCGCTTTCGGTTTGGACAGAGTTTCTTCATGAGGAAGAATATTGCCCTGGCTATAGGGCTCCAATTTCACCCCGCAAAAGAATCCACTTCTCACCATAGGCTGACCACGTAGGGAAAATTCCTGTTCATATAAATAAAAAGCCGGCTGCGACTCCTGTTCTAAAATGCCTTCCTCCAGCCAGCGTCGATAATAATCAGCCGCTCTGGTATAGCGGTTGTTGCGCTCATCGTCGTTGTTGAAGATCTGACCGAGCTCCAGGCGAATGATGTTGAACGGCTGCCGGGCGTAATAACGGGCCTGGGCTACAGCGTCGATAATGTCATAGGGGGGAGTCAGGACCTCGGCCATATCGCCGATCTTTTTCGGCGAATATCGAATACCCCGAATGGGCATAATGGTTGCCATTCATTCTTCCTCCAGTCATCCAGGTGCTAATTATCGTTATTGTAGTATAACAAAAAAGATAATACAATGTCGAACCGTTGCTGTTAGTGTCATCTAGCGTTTAGAATAAAAACAAGGTGGTGATGAAGGCCCGTGCTGATTGATTATCATGTACACGGATTGGGGCACTTGGATTTTGCCTGTTCGCGGCAGTCATTGGAACGCTATTTGCATGCCGCCCGAGAAGCCGGGCTGGAAGAACTGGGTTTTTCTGAACATGATGAGTATTTGTCGGCAATGGACCCGGAAGTTTATCGGGAAATTCGCCGGGAGAGCCGCTGTCCCCGGGTGCGGCTGGGACTCGAGGTCGACTACCGGGAAAGTCAGCCGGCTGAGCTTGCCGAGCAGTGGGCAGCTTGGGAGTTCGACTATTTGATCGGATCGGTTCATTACCTCGGGCAGTGGCCGTTTGACCATCCGGATTACCGGGAGGGATATCGGAAATGGCAGCCGGATGAACTCTATCGGCAATATTTTCAGCAGGTGGCCAGGATGGCGGCCACCCGTTTATTTGATGTGGTCGGCCATTTCGATCTGATTAAAGTGTTTGGGTATCGTTCACGGCAGCCGGTTGCAGAATTGGCCTACTCCGCTTTGGAGGCGATCCGGGCGGCTGATATGGTGCTGGAAGTAAACACCTCTGGCTGGTATAAACCGGTAGCGGAATTATATCCGGCTGTCGAGCTATTGCGGTTGGCGTGGGAGCTGGGGATTCCGATCACTTTTGGTTCCGATGCCCATCAACCAGGGCATGTCGGTCGGGATTTAGGCCGGGCCCGTAGTTTAGCTCGGGAAATAGGGTATACCCAGGCGGTCCGCTTTGAAAAGCGGAAGCGGAAATTGGTGGAATTGGAAGAAAGCTGAGCGAGGAGAGGGCATGATTGAAAGCAAACTGCGTCAAAGGAAGCTGGTATTGCCGGAGGCACCCCGCCCGATTGCTTCATATGTGCCGGGAGTCAGGCATCAAGATTTGATTTACACCGCCGGGATGCTTCCGCTGGGGCCTGATGGCCAGCTGCGACACCTCGGGCGGGTGGGAACGGAACTTTCTTTGGAGGAAGGCCAGGAAGCGGCTCGCTGGTGTGTACTCAATGGTTTGGCGGTGATCAAAGAAATGATCGGCAGCTTGGACCGGATTCAGCAGATCATCAAAGTAAACGGAGCCGTCAGCAGTGAAGCCGGATTCCATCAACAGTCGCAAGTGATCAATGGCGCTTCTGATTTGCTGGTCGAGCTGTTTGGGGAGGCAGGAAGACATGCCCGCTCGGTGGTTGGAGCAGTTGCCTTGCCGCTCAATGCAGCCGTCATGGTCGAGCTGCTTGTCGCGGTAGCGCCGATGTCAAAGGTATTCAACAGTGAGTCGAAGGAGGGGATCTGATGTTGGTCTATGATCAGGCTCATCGGCTGGCCGGAGAGCTGAAACAGAGTGAAGAGTATCAGCAGCTGCTGCAGGCGAGAGAGCGGGTTGAACGAGTCGAAAGTGCCCGAGCGATGCTGTTGGATTTTCAGCAGCAGCAGAAGGACTTGCAGGAAGCGCTGATGCGGGGGGAGACCATTCCGCCGGAGCGGCAGGAACAAATGCAGAAGCTGATGGAAATTGTTGCCGCCAATCCCACTGTGATGGAATATCGGACTGCCGAATTGAGATTGCTGCGGTTGATGGGGGATCTTGAGAAAATCATCTGGGATGCGGCCCAAGAAGCGCTGTTGATAAATCCCAATCAGATTAACGAATAGGATTGCAAGGAGGAGGCCAATTGTACGCGATTCAGCAGAAAAAAGAGCTGGCAACGGGGATTGTGCAGTTTGATGTGCTGGCGCCATTGGTGGCAGCTAGCGCTCAGGCCGGCCAGTTTGTAATGGTGCGGATGGACGAACAGGGGGAAAGGATTCCGCTGACGATCTATGATTTTGATCCCCGGCAGGGAACAGTCAGCATCATTCTCCAGGTGGTCGGTAAAAGTACAGAACTCATGGCTGAATTGCAAGCCGGAGACTGTCTGCTCGATTTTGCGGGCCCATTGGGTCAGCCTTCCGAGATCGAACAGTACGGACGGGTGGTCATAATCGGGGGCGGGGTGGGAGCTGCTCCCATTCATCCCATCGCCCGGGCGCTGAAAGCAGCGGGAAACGAAGTGATCTGCATTTTGGGCGCCCGGTGTGCCGACTTATTGATTCTGGAAGAGGAACTGCGGCAAGCGAGCTCGGAACTGCTGATCATGAGCGATGATGGTTCCTGTGGCGATAAAGGGCTAGTTACTCAGGGGCTGCAGGCCGTGATCGATCGGGGAGTAGAGATCAACCGGGTGATCGCCATCGGCCCGATGCCGATGATGCGGGCGGTAAGTGAGCTCACCCGGCCTCTAGGTCTGCCCACAATTGTCAGCCTGAATCCGATTATGGTCGATGGGACCGGGATGTGCGGAGCCTGCCGGGTGCAGGTCGGATCGGAGACCAAGTTCGCCTGTGTCGACGGTCCGGAATTCGACGGTCATCTAGTGGACTGGAAGCTGGCGGCGCAAAGGGCGAGAATGTTTCAGGAAGAAGAGCGGCGGGCGATGGAGAGCCATCACCGGAAAGGAGGTGCCGGTCAGTGCGGCTGCCAGGCGAAGAAGAACTAAAAACGGCGGTGAAAATCAGCAGCAAACGGCCGATGCCCTGTCAGCCGGGAACTGAACGTATCCACAATTTTTCGGAGGTGGCATTGGGTTATTCCGAGGCGGATGCCCTTTGGGAAGCGGCCCGTTGTCTTAATTGCAAAAAGGAATTCTGCCGGGAAGGATGTCCGGTCGACATCGACATTCCGGCTTTCATAAAAAAGATTAAAGAACGGGACTATCGCGGAGCAGCGCTCAAGATCAAGGAAAAAAGCAGCCTGCCGGCTATTTGCGGGCGGGTTTGTCCGCAGGAAGCGCAGTGCGAAAAATTCTGCATTCGGGGCAACAAAGGGGAATCAGTGGCAATCGGCCGTCTGGAGCGGTTTGTCGCCGATTGGGAAGCGGCGTCTGACTATCAAGTCCAGCCGCCGATTGCATCTTCGGTGGGGCCGGGCAACGGCCGGCGAGTGGCGATCGTTGGTGCAGGACCGGCCGGCCTGACCTGTGCCGGCGAATTGGCGAAGGGCGGGTATCAGGTCACACTATTCGAGGCTTTGCATGTTCCCGGCGGGGTGCTCATGTACGGGATCCCCGAGTTTCGCTTACCCAAGAGCATCGTCCAGAGAGAAATCGACTATATCCGGAGTTTGGGGGTTGAAATCCAGACCAATGTGATTATCGGCCGAACTCTGACCATTGACCAATTGCTGGCGGACGGCTATGCTTCGGTTTTTGTCGGAACCGGAGCCGGGCTGCCCAATTTTCTTAAGATCCCGGGGGAGAATCTAAACGGCGTATATTCGGCCAACGAGTTCCTGACTCGAGCCAACCTCATGAAAGCGTATTTATTCCCGGATTATCTGACCCCGATTCGGGTTGGCCGCCGGGTGGCGGTCTTGGGTGCCGGCAACGTGGCCATGGATGCTGCCCGAACGGCCCGACGGCTGGGGGCGGAAGAAGTGACTATCGTTTATCGTCGATCTGAAGCAGAAATGCCTGCCCGTCATGAGGAAATCGAACATGCTCGGGAGGAAGGGGTGCAATTCCGCTTGCTCACCAATCCGGTGGAATTGCGGGGCGATGCTGACAATTGGGTGCGGGAATTGATTTGCCTGCGTTGTGAGCTGGGGGAAGCTGATGCTTCCGGCCGCCGTTCTCCGCGCAATATCAGCTGCTCCGAACACGGCCTGGCGGTAGACACGGTGGTCATTGCCATCGGGCAAGGACCCAATCCGTTAGTGCCGACGACCACTCCTGGTCTGGAAACCAATAAATGGGGTAATATTGTAGCAAATGATGATGGTATTACCTCCAAACCAGGAGTTTTTGCCGGAGGGGATATTGTCACCGGAGCAGCGACTGTAATTTTGGCTATGGGGGCGGGGAAGAAGGCTGCAGCGGCAATCGATGCGTATGTGAGGGGGATGCCGTGAACAAGGGGAAGGAACCGGGTCGACTGGTACGGACATTGGGATGGTATATTGAACGTGTAGAACCGGGGGTGGTAACAATCACGGAGAAACGCTTAAAACCAATTGATTTCGAATTCTACAACAAACCATTGCACGGCATTGTGCTGGAAATTCTGCGGGAAGCTATCGTCAGTGGTTTGCTTCGGCCCGGTGAAAAGCTGATGGAAGCGCAGCTTGCCGAAGAAATGGGGATCAGCCGGACACCAGTCCGGGAGGCGATTCGCAAGCTGGAATTGGAAGGATTTGTGCAAATTATGCCCCGCCGGGGGGCGGTGGTGGCGGAGTTTTCAGAAGACGACATTCTGGATACCTTCCAGATCAGACGTGCGCTGGAGCCGCTGGCGGTTGAGTTGGCCATCACCCGGTTGTCCGCCGATGACCTGACTGAATTACGTAAAATCCTGGAAGAAGAAGCGGTCAGCATCGAGACCGGAAATCTGGAGTCGATGGTGGAGAAAGATGTTGAGTTTCACGACATCATTTATCAAGCTGCCGGAAATCAGCGTCTGATTCAGATCATGAACAACCTTCGGGAGCAAGTCAGCCGATTTCGCTTTGTCTCAATCGGGGGCCGCGGGCGAACCGGGGATGTGCTGGAAGAACACGGTAAAGTGTTGGAAGCTCTCGAAAAACGAGATCTTGCTGAAGCTCGGGAACGAATCATCGAGCACATTAACCGGACCGAAGCAGCTTTACTGCAAGCAATCCGAGAAAAGCGATTGAACAGTGGAGAGGACAAATAAGTATACTGGATACACCTTCCAACCTCCCTTTACAGAACCGAGGTCTGTTTTATAATGTCCATAGCATCTTCGTTACAAACCGAACAAAGGGAGGATAAACAATGAGTCAAACGGCCCAACAGGTGATTTCCAACGTATACGAAACCGTGGTCAAACGAAATCCCAATGAGCCCGAGTTTCATCAGGCGGTAAAGGAAGTCCTGGAGTCGCTGGAGCCAGTGCTGGAGCGCCACCCGGAATACATCAAAGCCGGGATTGTGGAGCGGATTGTGGAGCCGGAGCGGCAGATTATCTTTCGGGTGCCGTGGGTAGATGATCAGGGACGGGTGCAAGTCAACCGCGGCTTCCGGATTCAGTACAACAGTGCCATCGGGCCCTACAAGGGCGGGCTTCGTTTCCATCCCTCGGTCTATGCCGGGATCATTAAGTTTCTTGGCTTCGAACAGATCTTTAAAAACTCTTTGACCGGGCTGCCGATTGGCGGCGGCAAAGGCGGTACCGACTTCGATCCCAAAGGCAAGTCCGATGGGGAAGTGATGCGTTTCTGCCAGAGCTTCATGACCGAACTGTTCCGGCATGTGGGAGCGGATATCGATGTTCCGGCTGGGGATATCGGCGTCGGCGGCCGGGAAATCGGCTTCATGTACGGTCAGTGGAAACGGCTGACCGGGCTCTACTGCGGCGTGCTGACCGGTAAAGGTCTCGCTTACGGCGGCAGCTTGGTCCGAACCGAAGCGACCGGCTATGCGTTAGTTTATTTTGTGGAAGAAATGCTCAAAGATAAAGGCATCGATATCGCCGGCAAAACGGTGGTTGTCTCCGGTTCCGGCAACGTTGCCATTTACGCAGTCCAGAAGGCACAGCAACTGGGCGCCAAAGTTGTTGCGGTCAGCGATTCCAACGGATACATTTACGATCCCGAGGGCATCAAACTGGATACAGTCAAGCGGATCAAAGAAGTCGAGCGCGGCCGGATCAAAGATTATCTCAAAGACCATCCCCAAGCCCAATATGGTGATGACTGGACCGGAATTTGGCAGATCAAATGCGACATCGCCCTGCCCTGTGCAACCCAGAACGAACTTGACGAAGAATCGGCCAAAGCACTGGTCAAGAACGGTTGCATCGCCGTAGCGGAAGGTGCCAATATGCCTTCGACTCCGGAAGCGGCCAAGTATTTCATCGACAACAAGGTGCTGTACGGCCCGGGCAAAGCCGCCAATGCCGGCGGGGTTGCAACATCCGCCCTGGAGATGTCCCAGAACAGCATGCGCTATTCCTGGACCTTCGAAGAAGTCGATGCCAAACTCAAGAACATCATGGTCAATATTTATCGGAATGCCAGCCAGACCGCAAAAGCCTACGGTTTTGAGGACAACCTGGTGGTTGGCGCCAATATCGCCGGCTTCATCAAGGTAGCGGAAGCGATGCTGGCCCAAGGGGTCGTCTAAATCTTCCCAGGCCAAGCGAAGAGAGCGAAACCTAGAATTACATCAGGCTCAAGGAGCAGCGGTCGGTGCCTCGCAAAACCGACCGCTGTTTTTATGGGTGGAAGCATGGCCGAAATTACGCCGCTTGCTGGCGCAGCCGGAGCAGTAAGGGGACAGCGGCCAATTGCATGCCCGCCGAGAAAAGAATCAGAGCTGGCAGTGAGGTGTCATAGAGCACGCCCATCAACGTGCTGCCCAAGAACCAGGAAAATCCATAGCAACTGTTGAAGACGCCATACGCCGTCCCCCGCCGTTCCGGAGGAGCAAGAGTAGCCACCGTAGCTCGCATGATTGATTCCTGAGCACCCATGCCAATCCCCCAAAGCGCCATCCCCGCCAATGCCGGCCAAAATCCTCCCAGAAAGACCAGCGGGGCGAAAAGGCAGGAAAGGAGCGAAGCCGCGGCCAGCGTATAAATACCGATGCGGTCGAAGAGCCGTCCAAAAACCAGCGCGGCAATTGCGTCCACGCCCATGGCCAAAGCGTAAAAAGTCGGAATCCAGGCTTCCGGGATTACCCTTGTTTTTTGGAAGTGAAAAGCGATCAGCGGGAAGTCGGCATAGCCGGCGGCAATCAGCGCAACTGCCACCAGATAAATCCAAAAGATCCGGGGCAGGGCCGATGTCGTCATAACCGGAGTCGCGATTTCCAGGTCGGCGGGTTGCGGGTAGAGCAGGCGGGCCGCCAGCAGGACGCCCAGGGCGATCAGAGCCGGTACCAACAGCACCGCAAAACCGGTTCGGTAGCCATCGTGCAGAAACAAGACCGCTGCCACCACCAGAGGCCCCAGCACCGCTCCGATCTGATCCATGGCCTCGTGTAAACCGAAACCCCAGCCATGACCCAGCCGGCTGGTGGCATGGGAAAGCATGGCGTCCCGGGCGGGAGTACGCAGCGCTTTGCCCATTCGCTCCACCACAATCAACACTGCCGCTGACTGCCAGTAGCCACTCAGCGCCAGCAGCGGCACAGCCAGCAGATTAACGGCGTAACCGAGCAAAGTTAGCAGCCAGTAGCGGCCGGTGCGGTCGCTGATATAGCCTGAAACCAGGCGTAAACCATATCCGATCAATTCCCCGAAACCGGCGACAATGCCGACGGTGGTGGCGCTGGCGCCCAACAGCAAGAGATAAGGGCCGGTAATGCTGCGGGCGCCTTCATACGTCATATCCGCCATCAAGCTGACGATCCCCAACAGGACTACGAAACGGAGGGCCGTTTGCATCGAGTGGTCAGCTCGTGGCCAAGGACTGTTCATGATACCGCCTCCTTTTTCTAAGTATACCTGAAGGATGAGGTGAACGGCCGAACAATGCCTGTGCCGCCTCTTATCCTAGGAACGCTTTTCTGATATCATGAAAGCGAATAAACAGTATTATGAACCTGAACGGAAGGCAAGGAGACGGACAGAGATGATTTATATAGATAATGCAGCCACCTCCTGGCCCAAGCCGGAAGCCGTCTATCAGGCAGTAGATCATTGCCTGCGACAGGTGGGCGCCAATCCGGGTCGGAGCGGGTATCAGATGGCGTTGGCTGCCGGCAGAATCATCCTGGAGACCAGGGAACTCCTTGCCCAGTTCTTTAATGTTCCGGATTCGTCTCGAATTGTTTTCACCGCCAACGTAACTGAAGCTCTGAACCTGGCCATTAAGGGACTGCTTCGCCCGGGGGAGCATGTCATTCTTTCCGCAATGGAACATAATGCCGTTTGCCGACCTATCTGGGCGCTGGCTAAATCCGGAGTGAGCTATAGTATTGTTCCCTGTAATCGCGAAGGACTCCTCGCATCGGAAGAGGTGGAAAAGGCAATTCAGCCCAATACCCGCCTGATTTGCATCAATCACGCCTCCAATCTGGTGGGAACCATTCAGCCAATCCGGGAAATCGGGCAGATCGCGTCCGGACGGAGAGTGCCGTTGTTGCTGGATGCTGCGCAGACTGCCGGCGTGTTGCCGATTGACGTCCTAGCCGACGGGGTCGACCTGTTGGCATTTACCGGACACAAGGCACTACTGGGGCCACCGGGCACTGGAGGGCTTTACATCCGGGACGGGATTGAGCTGCGACCGCTCAAAGAAGGCGGCACCGGCACCAATTCGGAACTATTGGAACAGCCGCTGGCCTTGCCCGAACGATTTGAAGCCGGGACTCCCAATACTCCGGGAATTGCCGGTTTGGGAGCAGGTCTCCGTTTTCTGCGGCAGCAGGGCTTGACGGCCATCCGGCGGCATGAGTGTGATCTCACCCGGCGATTGCTGGAAGGGTTGGCCGCCGTGCCGGGAATATCTCTCTACGGTCCCGGTGATCCCGAACAGCGAACCGCGGTCATTGCCTTTAATCTGGCAGGGATGGATGCCAATCAGGTGAGCTTCGCGCTCGACCAAGGCTTCGACATCGCTTGCCGTTCCGGTTTACACTGTGCGCCACTGGCTCATCAGACGATCGGGACGCTGGCCACCGGAGCCGTCCGGCTGAGCCCGGGATGGTTCAACACCGGGGCGGAGATGGATCAGGTTATCGCTGCTGTGCGCGAATTAGCGGCAGAGTAGGAGGAGCTTGTGGGGGGCGGATCGTCAAGACCGGATCCTTTGGCCGGAAGCGTTATTTTTACATTTGACTCAACCCATATGGCGTTGAAAGCGGAACAGGTACTGAAACAAGCCCGTCTGCCGGCGATGCTGATCCCGGTTCCGCGTCGCCTGAGTTCGTTGTGCGGTCTTGCGCTCAAGGCCGAGCAGGCTTGTTTGGCGGCAGTGCAGGAGGAGCTGGAACGGGCCCGGATTCGGGTGGAGTCCATCCACTGCTTGTAGATCCGACCGGAAGTGGACGAGCCGGCGCGGCTGTGCTAGTATCAGTCAGGGGGAGAAGCGATGCTGCAATTAGAAGCGATTAACCTGACCCTGGGGGACCCGCAGGCTCCCCGGGAGGTTTTGAACAACATCAATTTAACCGTCGAAGACGGAAAATTTTATGCCATCACCGGTCCCAACGGGGGGGGCAAAACTTCCTTGGCTAAAGTCATTATGGGCATCAACCAGCCGACCAACGGCCGGATTATTTACAATGGCGAGGATATCACCGCTTATTCTGTCACTGAACGGGCGCAGCGCGGGATCACCTATGCGTTTCAAAATCCGCCCCGTTTTAAAGGGATTCGGATGCGTGACCTGTTGCTCATCGCCAATCCCGATTTGACCGAAACCCGCCTGCACTGCCTGTTGCACAATGTCGGACTCTGTCCGGAGGACTATCTCGACCGGGAAGTTGACGGCAGTCTCTCGGGGGGAGAAATGCGCCGATTGGAAATCGCGACCCTGTTGGCCCGCAATCGGGAAGGAGACCTGCTGATTTTTGACGAGCCGGAAGCGGGAGTTGATCTCTGGACCTTTCAGCAGCTAGTCTTCATGATCATTGAACAGCATCACTTGCAGCACAATACCACCTTGATTATCACGCATAGTGAACGATTCCTTAAATTGGCCGATGAAATTCTGTTAGTTGCCAACGGGGAGATCGTAGACCGAGGACAGGTGGATCGTATCTGGCCGCAGATCAAAGACGAGATTGCCTGCCGCTGGCGGGAAAATTGTGGAGGCGAGTTCAGTGGCGCTAAATGTTATTGATCGCAAGCTCTTGGAAGCGGTGGCCGATTTACACGGAACCCCGGCCGGAGCTTACAATATCCGCAAAGACGGGGCCGGCATTGAACGCCGGTCCACGGCCAATATCGAAATCCGGACCAAGACTGATCAGCCGGGTATCGATGTCCTGGTCAAGCCCGGGACCAAGAATGAATCAATACATATCCCGGTCTTATTGACTCAATCCGGCCTGCAGGACCTGGTTTACAACAGCTTTGAGATCGGCGAAGAGGCGGATGTGCTGATCGTGGCCGGCTGTGGAATTCACAACAACGGAGCGGCGGATTCTCGGCATGATGGGATACATACCTTCATTGTTCGAAAGGGAGCCCGTTTGCGGTATGTCGAGAAGCACTTCGGAGACGGCGGCGGCAGCGGTCTGCGGCTGCTGAATCCCAAAACCGTGATCACGGTGGAAGAAGCGGGCAGCGCGGAATTGGAGCTGGTCCAGATTCGAGGGGTGGACGACACCCGCCGCGATACGGAAGCGACGGTTCATCAGCGTGGAACCCTCAAGATAGTTGAACGCCTGCTCACCCATGGAGCGCAGCGGGCGGAATCGGAAATCACGATCACGCTTTTGGGAGTAGATTCCTCGACCCAGGTGATCGCCCGCTCGGTTGCCCAAGACACCTCTTTTCAGGAATTCCGGGCGCTGGTCAACGGTCGGGAGCGTTGTCGCGGCCATGTCGAGTGCGACTCCATCATTATGGACCAGGCGCAGATATCAGCCGCTCCGCGGCTATATGCAGGTCATGCCGATGCCGAACTCACCCATGAAGCAGCGATCGGCAAGATCGCCGGGGACCAACTTCTGAAGCTGATGTCCCTGGGCCTTACCGAACAACAGGCCGTAGATACCATTTTGACTGGTTTTCTCCGCTGACATGACCCTGATGGCAATCGAGAGTCGTGCAGCAGGTGCCAATATTAACAAGAGAAAGGAGGGGATGATTTGCCCACTACGACACCGGATATTATTTTTCTGGCCTTACCCTTCATTTTGATAGCGGTCTTGTTCTATATGCAGAAAAAGAAGGCCGATAAGCAACGCAACTTCATCGAAAGCGTTCGTGAAAACGATCGAGTGGTTACCATGGGCGGGCTTATTGGCCGGGTTGAGCAAATTAAGAAAGACATCGTCGTGCTGCGGGTTGACGAAAAGACCAAGGTGGAAGTCGTCAAGAACAGCTTGTACCAGTATTACGAAACAGCCGTCAAAAATGACAAATAGAACCTAGCCGGCTTCGGGGATCGCCTCAACTTCCTGCAACAAGCGCTGGAAGATCGTCTTAACCGGTAAGATCTCCTTGATTTTTTCAACATATTCCCCAACAAAAATCAAGCCCTGATTCAGATCGCCCTGCTGCGCCTGCTTCAGGGCTTCTAGTATGCAGAAGTAGCCGTTGCAGTGCTTGAGGCAGCCGTCGCAATATTCCGGGGCCAGATCTTCTTTATTCACCAGCTTCTGCCAGAAGGGATTTTTCAAGGCCCGGCCAGGCAATCCCACCGGACTTTGGATCAAAACCACATCTTCATGTACCGCTCGCAAATAGTATTCCTTGAGCGCCGGCTGAGCATCGGATTCTTCACTGGCTGCGAAACGGGTTCCCATCTGCACCCCGTCCGCGCCCAGCCGCAGGGCGTCGACAATGTCTTGCCCGTTCATGATCCCGCCGGCGGCTACGACCGGAATCGTTACTGCCTCCCGAACTTCGGGCACAATTTTTTTCATCGATTCGTCAGTACCCAGATGACCGCCGGCCTCTTTGCCCTCGACCACCACGGCTGCCGCTCCCAGCTTTTCCGCGGTCTTAGCCAGACGGGCGGTAGAGACGATCGGGACGATGGGAATGTTTCGGGCTTTTCCCCATTGGAACATGTCCCGGGAAAAGCCAGCTCCGGAAATGACCAGGTCGATTCCTTCGTCCAGAGCAGCTTTAACCAGATCGGCAAATTCACGAACGGCGAACATGCAGTTAATCCCGATAATGCCTTTAGACATTTCCCGGGCTTTGCGAATTTCCGCTTTTAATTCTTCAATACTCATCCCGGTGGCGGCGATAACGCCGATGCCCCCTTCATTGGCAACCGCCGCAGCCAGTCGGGAAGTGGAGATGCGGACGGCCATGCCTCCCTGAATGATCGGAATTTTGGCAACTAAATTGCCGATTTTCAATTCTGGTAACTTCATGTTCGGATTTACCCCCAAATTTAATCAACATTAAGTGTAAACTATAGTAAAAAGCAGTCAATAGGAGAGCGGGAGAAATGAATGAGAAGTTTCACGCAATTATACCGATTCGCAATTACCATGTCGATTCCTATGGGCATGTCAATAACGCCCAATATCTAATTATTTTAGAAGAAGCTAGATCCCAGGCGTTGGAAATACTCGGGTTTCCGTTTGAAGAACTAAGCCGGCAGGGTTTGAGCATTTTTCTCAGTGAAGCTCGGTTGCGGTTCCTGAAACCGGTGAACATGGGTGAACAGGTGGAAATCGTTACGTGGTTTCCGGAACACCGCCGGGCCAAAATGATTTGGCAGCAGGAAATTTATCGCCGGTCTGACGGCGAATTAATGGCCACCGCCACCATCATCGGGGGATTTGTTCAATCCGGCAAGGTCATTCCAATCCCTCCCCCGATATTTGCAGCACTAGCCAGGTATGTCGTTAAGGCTTGACAGGTGAAGCCGCTATCGGTTGAATAGAGAGAGACCCTGCGGAAAGGAAGGAAGCTTAGTGGATGAACTGAAATTGTTAGATACCAATCCTTTTATCAACGCCGAGCGATATTTCGAAGAAGACCTGACCAAGGAAAAAGCCAGGGAACTAGACATGGAGTTGATGTGGAACTTTCTGCAGAGCATGCCCCAGGACATTATCTTCAAATGGATGGTATGGGGTTGCGAAGACATGGCGGAATCGCACCTTTCGCCGGCCTGCCGCGTCGTACGCACCGAAGACCGGGTCCAAGTCTTCAATATTGAAGGCCGGGAAGTGGTCAATCAACCTTTGGAGCATATTCTCTTTTCGCTGAAGGAAGGCCGAATCAGCATCGCCTGGTTTGACGAAGAAGAGGACAATATATACCATTCTATGGAGATCGAAAATCGAATCTGGTAGCGGCGATTCGTTGACAACATTCAGATTCCGCTGGTATGATGAAAACCGATATTTACCATCATGCTGATGTGGCTCAGGGGCAGAGCAGCGCACTCGTAATGCGCAGGTCGGGGGTTCAAATCCCCCCATCAGCTCCATGGCAACGAACAATGGCAGGCACTTCGGAAGGAAGGGCTTGCCATTTTTTATGCGTACAATATATGAGTAATTGCTGAGATTGAATTCGAACGATTGGTGCTATATATTTACAGTTAAAGATTGATCAATACCATGCAACATAAAATAAAATGATGACGATCACTAGACCATATCGCCTAAGGAGCAAGGAGTTTTGCTATGGAGGATGAGTTGGTGTGTTACTGTTTTGAGTACTCGAAGCAAGATATTGAAAGAGATTATTTGAAAAATGGCCGCTCAGATATCTTGGACAGCATTGTGGTGGCTAAGAAAGCCTTGGAGTGTAATTGCAGCAAAAATCATCCCCTGGGCAGGTGATGTTTGCCGGAAGTCCGCCAGGTGGTGGAAGAAATGCGGAGAACTGGGAGTAGTGCGAGTTCTCTTGAATCAGAAAACTCAAGATTGCGAGGAGAAGAAAATGACGGCGATTACTCTTGATGGAAAAGCTTTGTCCCGCCAGATTGAGGCTGAACTTGCCGTGCGGGTCCGAAAGATCAAAGACCAGAACAACGGCATGGTGCCGATGCTGGCGACTATCCTGGTCGGAGATGATCCAGCTTCTGTGACATATGTCCGAATGAAAGGCAACGCCTGTGAGCGCGTGGGAATGAAATCACTGAAGGTGTTTCTCCCGGAGTCTACAACCACTGAAGATTTGCTGGCGGAAATCGATAAGCTGAATACCGACCAGACGGTTCACGGCATCTTGCTGCAGCATCCAGTGCCATCGCATATTGACGAACGCCGCTGTTTCGACCGGATCGCGCTCGAAAAAGACGTTGACGGGGTTACGGTCCTGGGTTTTGGAACCATGGCCATGAATCAGCCGGCCTACGGTTCGGCTACGCCGGCCGGGATCATGCGGCTGCTGCAGCACTATGGCATTGCAATCGAAGGCAAACATGCGGTGGTCGTTGGCCGCAGCCCGATTTTGGGCAAGCCGGTAGCGATGATGCTGCTCAATGCCGATGCGACTGTGACCATCTGTCACTCCCGGACCCGGGGCTTGCCGGATTTGATCGGTTTGGCAGATATCGTGGTTGGGGCGGTGGGCAAACCTCAATTTATCAAGGGAGACTGGATTAAAGCCGGGGCGGTGGTGATCGATGCTGGGTATCACCCCGGGGGAGTCGGGGACATTGAGCTGGCAGCGGTGCTGGGAAAATGCGCCGCTTATACTCCGGTCCCGGGCGGAGTGGGACCGATGACGATTGCGATGCTGATGGAACAAACGGTCGAGGCAGCGGAAAAACGGTTATAAACAGTCCGCTGCGGTCAGTGGCGGTTGGGCTGATTGGGAGCAGTAACCAAGGAGGTTAGCTATGGAAACAGAAATGCGCCGATCGGACCGAATGCTGGGTGAAGCGGAAACCCGGGAACTGCTGCAGAATGGAGAATATGGTATTCTTTCCACGGCTTCCCGGGCGGGACAACCGTACGGTATTCCGCTCAATTACACGTACCGTGGGAATGCTCTTTATTTCCACTGCGCTCAGGATGGAAGAAAAATTCAGAACCTGAACGAGAACAACCGAGTCTCCTTTTGTGTGGTCGGTCAGACCGAATTGCTGCCGGATAAATTCAGCACCAAATATGAAAGTGTCATTGTATCCGGTCAGATTGAAGAAGTCAGCGGCGAAGAAAAAAACCGAGCACTTTTGGAATTGTTACAGAAATATTCGGCTGGTTTCGTCGAGAAAGGCATGCACTACATTGAAAAAGCCGGGACCAAAACCAAGGTGTACAAATTAACGATTGATTCCGTAACCGGGAAGTCGCGAAAATAGGTGAATTGCCTAAGATCCACGGAGTAGGCGGACAAGGAGCACAAAATGAGAGGAGCATTCAGAACCGCCATCTGGCTGCTGGGCCTGGTCTGCGCACTGGGGATGGCGTTGGTTGTAAGCGCTCCGCCGTCGGCGCGGGCGGCCGAAAATATAAATATGATTATTGACGGGCAGAGAGTCGAGACTGCACCAGCTCCGTTGATTGAAGATGGCCGAACCTTGGTCCCGCTTCGCTTGATCTCGGAACAATTGGGGGCTCGAGTGGAGTGGAACGGCAGAGAACGGACGGTGCTGATCCTGAAGGGAGAGCGCTCGGTACGGCTGCGAATCGACAGCCGGCTGGCCGAATACCAGGCAGAAGCGAAGATCTACGATGTGTGTGATGTGCCGCCCCGAATTGTCAGCGACCGGACCTTTGTTCCCCTGCGCTTGGTCAGCAATGCGTTGGGGGTGGGGGTGGCCTGGGAGGCAAGCAGCCGGACGGTTCAGGTAAATTCGCAGCAATCGGTGGAGTTTACTCCTTTTTTCAACCTAAAAATTAGTTCTCCCCAGCCCAACCAAGTGATCCGGGGTGCAACTAATCTGCAGATTGCGCTGGCGGAGGCGGTCCCAGCCGGGGCGGCGGAGATCCAATATTTGCTCCTGCAACCGGAAAGCGGTCGGGGGGTGGTGGTCGCCCGGGGAGCAGAGTTGGACAAATCCTATCGCTGGTTGCCCGATTTACAGGAACGAGGACCGCGGCTGCTGGTCGCTGTTGTCTATGATCAAGCTGGAACTGTACTGAACGGAGCGGTGATGCCGGTTGAAATGGCAGTAGTGCCCAGCGTGGCGCTGACCGGGGTGGAGCCGGGAATGGTCATCCGCGGGCCAGTCACATTGGGAGCCGACCCGAGCTTTATCGCTTCTTTCGTCAAGTATGAGATTTCCAATCAGGACCAGAACCGAACGATCGAGACGGAAGAGTCTGATCCTCAGGGAAGTTACGAGTGGCAGCCGATGGTCGAAGATAATGGGAAGACTACCTTTAAAGTTACCGCCTATGACCAGGATGGGAATCCATACCTCAGCCAGGTTTACAGCGCCCGGGTGGAGGTGTCGAGAACGCTGGCCTTGAAAGGTGTTTCGGCTGGCAGCACAATCGAACAACCGGTGACTCTTTGGGCGGCCCGGAACTTCCAAGTCAGCCAGACCGAATATATCCTGAGGGATCCGCTGACCGGACGAGAAGAGGTTCTCGCCCGAGTAGGATACAAGAGCTATCGCTGGTTTCCCGGTCCGGAGCTCAAGGGGAGCAAAGAATTGCTGGTGCGGGTCAAGGATACCGCCGGCGTTGCCCGCAGCAGCGAGGCGATCAGAGTCAATTTGACCGGTCGGCCCCGGCTGCTGCTGACTGGAGTGGGGCCGCAGCAAGTTCTAACCGGTCAGGTGAGCCTCGGGATGGAGAGCAATATAGTCCTGGCTGAGGTTGAGTATTTTTTAATCAATCCCCAAAACGGTTCCCGGAGATCGATTTCCGGGAGTGTAAAACCGGGCGCCGAATATATCTGGAATCCGGGGCGAACTGATGAGGGATCATGGCGGATCGTGGTGGTGGGAAGAGACGATGCCGGCAAGCAGCTGACCAGCGAAGAGATCCCGATAAGGATTTATCTCGGTAAAATCTACACAGCTACTCCGATTATCGAAAAAAGTAAATTTAAGGAGATGGCCTCCGAGCTGGCCAGCGCTTCGCGTCAGCTCACCGGTATGTCGGCGGCGTTACAGACTGCCCAGGCAATTCTGGAGACTGGTTGGGGACAGAGTGTTCCGGTGGATAAGTACACCGGCCAGCCATCCAACAACTTATTTGGGATAAAAGGCACCGGCCCGGCCGGTTCGGTCACATCCAACACCTGGGAAGAATTTCAGGGCGAAACCTATCGGATCGATGCTGATTTCAGAGCCTATACCAGTGTAATGGAAAGCTGGGCGGATCACAAACGATTGCTGCTTACCGCCAGCCGCTACGAACCGTTTCGGGAAGTGATGCATAACAGCACCTTGGGCGCCTGGGCCTTGAAACGGGCGGGTTATGCCACTGACTCGAAATATCCGCTGAAGCTGATGGATATCATCAAACGCTATAATCTGCACCTGCTGGATGAAGTGAGAATGTGAGGGCGAGGAGCGACCATGAGCACCCGGAAATTTAGCCATACGGCTTTAGCGACCGCCTATATTCGGGCGGCTCATCAACTGTTGGATGCTGCGCCGTTGATTCTGGAAGACTCGGTCGGAGAAGTGCTGCTCGGTCCGGCCGCCCGGCAGCGCATTCTCGACGAACCGGAGCGCTATCAGACTCCGGAGGCGAAAGCGTTACGGGCGCATATTGTACTGCGTTCGCGGTTTGCCGAAGACCGGCTGGCCGAAGCGGTTCAACGAGGGATCAAACAATATGTCGTTCTCGGAGCTGGTTTCGACAGTTTTGCCTACCGGCAACCAGTTTGGGCAAAGCAGTTGCAGATAATCGAAGTTGACCATCTCGGGACTCAAAGTCTCAAGCTAAACTGCCTGAACGCTGCCAGCCTGGCGATTCCGGAGAATGTCAAGCTCATCAACATCGATTTTGAAACAGAATCTTTGCAGTCAGGACTCGGCCGCAACCAGGTTGCTTTGGAGCACCCGACCTTTTTTTCCTGGCTGGGGGTGACCATGTATCTCGAAGAAGCAGCGATTGACAGAGTGCTTCGATCAGCTGCGCTGTTCCCAGCGGAGAGTGAAATCGTACTCACCTTTGCTCCCTCGCCTGCGGGCGGAGGGGGCAGTCATGCTGCATCGCCGATTGCTCGGCGGGCGGCTGACAGTGGTGAACCCTGGTTGAGCTACTTTACCCCGGAGGAAATTGCGGCTAAATTGCGCGACGCAGGTTTTTCCAAGGTGTTTTTCCTCACCCCGGCTGAGGCTCAAAAACGCTACTTCAGCGAGCGCCCGCATGACCTTCCGATGCTCAAACGCACCAACCTGGTCAGTGCCATCAAATAGCTGTTCAATCGTTTACATGAGTGAACTGTGCCAACCGAACTGGACGGATGAAAGCAAGAGGCAACAGCCAGCATGTGCGGGAAATGGGGTGGGAAGCGAATCTTGGCTCGAGATAAAACTTGGAGGCAATGGGCGAAGGCCCTCAAACAAAATATTTACGCACTGTATTTGGCGGCGCGGGATCCCCGGGTACCACTGCCGGCAAAATTACTCATTGGCGGGGTGGTGGCGTATGCCTTGAGCCCGATTGATCTCATCCCCGATTTTATTCCGGTTCTCGGTTATCTCGATGATATGCTGTTGCTGCCGCTGGGCATCTGGCTGGCGATCCGATTGGTCCCGGCGGATGTTTGGCGAGAGTGCCGGGAGCAGGCGGCGAGGTATCCGATTCAACTTGCGCCGAACCGAGCAGCCGCATTGGGGATCGGAATAATCTGGGCATTAGCGATGGTGGGAGTGGCTTGGTGGATCTGGGCTGATTGGAAACCGTAAGATCGAATCCGTCAAAGATTTACGAACTTCCTTTCGGTAAAGGCGGCGTAGCACAGCCGCCTTTTGTATGTGCTGCCGGCGCAATGGGCAGTTAAGCTCGTCAAACTCGAAGCTCCCTGCTCAGTTTGAATGTTGGTACCGAAATCAACATACCGTATAATGTCCCCAAGAACATAGACTTGCAATCTCCGGGGGAAGAATCGCGGATGACCGAGAATCTCCTGCAATATAACCGAGAACGACTCACCATGATGGACATGCGGGAATTTGCCGACCAGGCGTTTACCCGGGCCGCTGGCTCACCCCTGATTGGCGGGAATAGCGTCCGGTTGCTCAAGAATGCCGCAGAGAATTATCCCGCCTGGCTGGCGGCCATTGCCGCGGCTCAGCGTCATGTCTATTTTGAAAACTATATTTTTTATGATGATGAAGCCGGCCGCATGTTTGCCGAGGCCTTGATCGGCAAGGCCCGGGAAGGGGTAGTGGTCCGACTGATTTATGACTGGATGGGAAGTTTCGGTAAAACTTCACGAGCCTTTTGGCAGCGACTGCGCAATGCCGGGGTGCAAGTTCGTTGTTATAATCCCCCGCGGCTGGACTCCCCGTTCGGCTGGCTCAGCCGTGATCATCGCAAAATGCTGGCGGTGGACAGTGAAGTCGGCTATGTGACGGGGTTATGCATCGGCCGGATGTGGATTGGAGTGCCGGAGAAGCGAATCGAGCCCTGGCGGGACACTGGAATTGAGGTTCGAGGGCCTTCAGTTTCCGACATTGAACAGGCGTTCAGCCAAGTTTGGGCAATGACCGGGGAACCGATTCCGGAGGCGGAGCTGCCCTGCTGGCAAGAGATCGCAGCAACTGGAGACACTTCACTCCGGGTGGTGGCGAGCGAACTGGCAACAGCAGGGTTATTCCGGTTGGATCAACTGGTGGCAGCGCTGGCCAGAAAACGCTTGTGGTTGACTGATGCCTACTATGCTGGAACCACTCCCTACGTGCAAGCCTTGCGAGCTGCGGCGAAAGACGGAGTTGATGTCCGCCTGCTGGTTCCCAATGGTACCGACATCCCGCTCCTCAAACCATTGTCGCGATCAGGGTACCGGCTGCTGCTGGAGGCGGGGGTGCGGGTATTTGAGTGGAACGGAACCATGCTCCACGCCAAAACGGCAGTAGTTGACGGACAATGGGCACGGGTCGGATCGACCAATTTAAACCTGGCCAGTTGGTTCGGGAATTGCGAACTGGACGTAGTGGTTGAAGATGAGACGTTTGGACGGCAAATGGAAGACATGTATTTACAGGATTTAACCAACGCCACGGAAGTAGTCCTCGATGCCAAGAAAAAAGTCCGCTCTCCGGGCGAACCGCGTCACGCCCGCCCGCTCATAACCAGCGGCGGAGGCAGCGCCGGCCGGGCGGCTGCCGGGGCGGTTCGGATCGGTAACGTCATCGGGGCGGCGTTGACAGATCGGCGTGTGTTGGAGCCGGCGGAAGCCCGGCTGACCGCTTATGGCGGAGTGACTTTACTGCTGCTGGCCGGGTTGTTTGCGGTTTTCCCGCAGGTGCCGCTCTACCCGCTGCTGGCTATTTGCAGCTGGATCGGGATTACCTTGCTGTTTCGAAGCTACAAATTACACCGGGAAGGGAAACGCAAGGGTAAGGTCTTCCGTGCTGCTCCGGGATCGCGGCCACTGACGGCAGAAAAAGAGAAAGAGACGGCTTGAGATGGGAAAGGGTTCGGTCTATCCGGTAGCCGGCGCCGGTGCGCTGGACAGCAGTTTGCGGAGATGGTTGCAAAACCCGGTCAAAACCCTCCAACCCCATGTCCGGGAAGGGATGACGGTGCTGGATGTCGGTTGTGGACCAGGTTTCTTCACGATTGAGTTGGCGAAAATGGTCGGCAGTACAGGCCGGGTGATTGCCTGTGATTTTCAGGCGGGGATGCTGCGCTTGCTGAGTTCGAAAATTCAGGGAACGGATTTGGCGGAGCGGATAATGCTGTACCAGGTGGAAGCGGAAAAAATCACTTTGGACCAAAAGGTCGATTTCGTTCTGGCCTTTTATGTGGTCCATGAACTGGCTGATCAAGATGCATTTTTTCACCGGATGCACACGGTGCTCAAACCGAATTGTCGGATGTTGATTGTCGAATTGGCATACCATGTTTCCTCGCGGGCATTTGCTGAAACCCTGCAAAAAGCGCAGACGGCCGGATTCACTCTGCTGAGCAGGCCGAAATCGCTGTTGAACATGACCGCTTTGCTGGAAAAGCAGCTTTGATCAGAACGATCTTGGCGGCGGAGGGAGGAGTAGAGCAATGGAAACGATTTTGGGTTTGATTATCGGTCTCGGCTTGAGCGCCGCCTGTGGGTTTCGGGTTTTTGTTCCTCTGCTGGGAATGAGCTTGGCGGTTCTTTCCGGCTATATGACAGTGGCAGCCGGCTTTGAATGGATAGGTTCCTGGGCCGCCCTGATTGCATTCGCAACCGCCACCGTGCTGGAAATCGGCGCCTACTACAGTCCCTGGCTGGACAACCTGCTGGACACCCTGATGAGTCCGGCGGCTGTTGTTGCCGGGACCATTCTCACCGCCTCCATGCTCGGCGACAGTTCCCCCTTTCTGCAATGGGCCCTGGCAATTATCGCCGGCGGCGGAGTGGCGGCGATCGTTCAGAGCGGAACCGTTGCCTTGCGGGCCGGATCAACCGGCACCACCGGCGGCCTGGCCAACATGGGGATCTCTACCATTGAGCTGGGGGGGTCAGTACTGTTCACCGTGTTGGCTATTTTGATTCCAGTGGTGGGAATTTTGGCAGTAATCTGGCTTTGTTATCGGATAATTATTCGAATGAAGAACTCGAATATCCTCAAACGGTCGCTGCGCCGCTGACAAGCGGGCGGGATGGGGGTTTGCGTTTCATTCGATTTTGTTATATATTAACAGTAGGCGACCAATAATTATTACTACAGTATTTCCCCAGTTGCGGCATTATTGGGAACCTGGATGCTGAACACAATTTCTGTTACAGAAGGAGGTTGGCAATGGGTATTCTATCATGGCTTCTGATGGGATTAATTGTAGGGGCACTGGCAAAATGGATCATGCCGGGAGAAGATCCCAGCGGCGTTATTATTACGATTGTAATAGGCATTGCAGGCGCTTTTGTCGGCGGTTTTATTGGCTCCCTGGTCGGACTGGGAGGAGTGAGCGGATTTAACCTCACCAGTCTCTTCCTGGCTACCGCGGGTGCGGTTCTGCTTCTGGTCGGTTATCGGTATATCAAGAAATAGTTTCGCTGAAAGAAAACGCCGCGGTTTATCGGGCAGCCGAAAGATAGGGCTTCCGGTAGACGGCGGCGTTCTTCGCAACAGGCTGACAATTGCAATTGGAGGGATCTTGCAGTTGCTTCCATCGGCAATTCAGAATAACGAAAAGGCATAAAATGGAGAAAGAACTGCTCAAAATAAATATTCTGGCTATTACCGGCGCCGGCATACTCATGGTGCTCACCGGACTTGTCTTGTATTATTTTCGGGGCGACCTCGCTCAGCACCAACGGTTCTTTCTGCCGATTCCCCCCTTGGGGGTTGCAGCCTATATATTCGTGTTCAACTTTTTTAAATCGGTCGATGGGAACCTGCCGGCCGATGCCGCGCAGACAATTCGTGCGGTGCTTGTCGGCACGGGAACGGCGGCCTTGGTGTTCTTGGTGTTTTCGGTCATGTTGATTGTGGGCATTGGTTACGGCAAACGGTATTTTTAAGAATGGCAACGATTTCGCTGCGAATCAGCGCATGCTTTTTGACAGGAGAAACGGATGTTTGATTGGTTAACCAGCCCGGAAGCCTGGATCGCTCTGGGTACGCTGACGGCATTGGAGATTGTGCTGGGAATAGACAACATTATTTTCATTTCCATCCTGGTGGGCAGATTACCCGAAAAGCAGCGCGATTTTGCGAGGAGAGCGGGCCTTGCGCTGGCGATGATCACCCGCCTGGCTCTGCTCTTTTCGATCGTATGGGTAGTGGGGCTGACTCAGCCCTGGTTTGCGGTATTGGGGCAGGAAATATCTGGACGCGATGTAATTCTGATTGGCGGCGGATTATTCCTTCTCGCCAAAGCCACTCATGAGATTCACAACAACCTGGAAGGGCTGGAAGGCAATCGGCAGGTCGCATTGGTAAGCAGTCTGGGCGCGGTGCTGCTGCAAATCGCGGTCTTGGACATTGTTTTTTCCCTGGATTCAGTGATAACGGCGGTGGGTTTGGCCCAGCACGTTTCGATTATGGCTGTCGCTATAATACTGGCGGTGGGGGTAATGCTTTTTGCTGCGCAGCCGATTGGGATTTTTGTCGATGACCATCCTACCATCAAGATACTGGCGCTTTCCTTCCTGATCTTGGTGGGAGTGACTCTGATGGTCGAGGGCTTCGATATCCATGTGCCGAAAGGGTACATCTACTTTGCCATGGCCTTTTCCGTTTCGGTAGAGATGTTGAACATCAAAATGCGCAAGAAACAATCCGAACCGGTCAAGTTGCATAAGTCGCTATGAAGTTCTGCGGTCGAGAACTCTGGAACGCGGTCTTAATTACTTTCGGAATCCTGTCGGCGGGCATGGGCTTGAAAGGGTTTCTCTTGTCGAGCAATTTCATCGACGGTGGAGTGACCGGTGTTTCCATGCTGCTCGCCAAAATCACCAGTATCCCTCTCTTCCTGCTTCTGCCCTTGGTCAACCTGCCATTCATTGCCCTCGGTTATCGACAGTTGGGGCGCACCTTCGCTCTGCGCAGCATTCTGGGGATTGCTGGACTGGCTTGGGCCTTGGCGGTAATTCCCTATCCCGATGTCACTCCCGATTTAGTGCTGACAGCGGTATTCGGGGGTTTCTTTATCGGCGCCGGAATCGGACTCGCAGTCCGGGGCGGAGCGGTGCTGGACGGTACCGAAATCGCGGCGTTGCTGATCAGCAAGCGCAGCAGCTCGCTCAAAGTGGGGGAAGTGATTTTGGGTTTCAATGTCCTCCTCTTTTTGGCGGCGATGACAGTGTTGGGCATTGACGCTGCTCTGTACTCGATTTTGACTTATTTCGCCGCGGCCAAGACTTTGGATTTTGTCATCCATGGCATTGACGAATATACGGCGATAACCGTGGTCTCGGACCAGAACGATAAGATTCGGGAGCAGCTGACGACTGGCCTGGGCCGTGGGGTTACGGTTTACAAAGGGTATGGCGGCATGAGCGGGGATAGCAAGGACATACTCTATTGCGTAGTAACCCGCCTGGAAATCGGCAAAGTTAAAACCATCGTGCGCGAGCTGGATTGCGAGGCGTTTGTGGTCTATCATCCCTTGTCCGGCGTCGAAGGCGGGATTGTCAAGCGCTTGGGGATGCATTGAGCGCGAATAGACCTTAAAACTGACAGTGGACGTGCCTGGGCAGCGGATTGACACGTGACATTTTAGCTGGATTTGATTATCATTAAAAACTGCAGGCAAGTAAAATTGCATACTGACTGTTTGCAGGCGCAGTAAGGCCTGCTAATTGGTTTCAGGGGGAAGAAAGATATGTCAGTCGCCGCGTTTTTGCGTCAAAGTGCCGGGCAATATCCCGACCGAACCGCACTTTTTTTTAATGAGCAGAAAGTCAGTTACAAACAATTGGATCAGGAGGTTGACAATCTGGCCCAGGGCTTGCTGGACCATGGCTTGGAGCGGCAGCAGCGGGTGGGGGTGCTGATCGGCAACAATCCCGATTTTATTCGGGCTTATTTTGCCATCACTCGGGCCGGCGGCACGGTCGTGCCCTTGAATCCCGTCTTCAAGGGCGAGGAGATCAAATACCTGCTGAACGACGCCGGGGCGGTGATGCTGATCACCAATGCCTCCTTCCTGCCGGTGGTAGCGGCTGTTCAGGAGCAGATGCCGGCAATTCGAAAAATCATCGCTATCGGTGGTGATAACCAGGGAATGGTGGTTTCCTTTGAAGAGCTGCTGAGCCGGGCGGCTAATCCGGTCGAGGTGGAAATCAAAACCGGGGACATTGCAGCCTGCCTTTATACATCTGGAACCACCGGCAAACTCAAGGGAGCCCTCCTTTCCCACGACAATTTAACCTTCGATGCTTTGGCCACAGCCAGCCATCTGGAAATGACAGCGGGGGAAAACCATCTCTGTGTTTTGCCCCTTTTCCATTCTTTCGCCCAGACTGTATGCATGTTGTGTCCAATCAGCACTGGCGGCAGCATCACCATTATGGCTCGATTCCTGCCGGAAAGCGTTCTTCGCGAAATTTCAGCCAAAAAGGTGAACGTATTCGCCGGCGTGCCGTCCATGTATACGGCGATCCTGGCGATCCGAAGCGATGTTTCTCGTTATGATCTGAGCTCGATGCGGGTGTGTGTTTCCGGGGGCGCATCTCTCCCGGTGGAAGTGATGCGCCTCTTTGAAGAGCGGTTCCAGGTCGTCATAGCCGAGGGCAACGGTCCGACCGAAACTTCGCCGGTGGCGTATTGCAATCCGGCTCGGGGGGTCCGCAAACCGGCCTCGGTGGGACCGCCGCTGGCTGGGGTCAAGGTCAAGATCGTTGACGACCAGGATCAGGAACTACCGGTCGATACCGTCGGGGAGATCTGTGTTCAGGGGCCCAACGTCATGGTCGGATATTTGAACCAGCCGGAAGCCACCGCCGAAGCGATGAAAGGGGGCTGGTTCCATACCGGCGATCTGGGCAAGGTCGATGCCGATGGTTACGTCTATATCGTGGATCGTAAAAAAGATATGGTGATTGTCTGCGGTTTGAATGTTTATCCCCGGGAAGTCGAGGAATGCCTCTACCAGCACCCAAAGGTGTTGGAAGCGGCCGTCATCGGGATCAGCGACGGGATGCGGGGAGAGATTCCCAAAGCCTATGTTGTGATCCAGCCTGAACAGCAGGCCGAATCCCGGGAATTCATCGATTTTTGCTATAAACGGCTGGCCAATTACAAGTGTCCCCGCCAGGTGGCGATTGTCGAAAGCCTGCCCAAAACTTCGACCGGCAAGATCGATAAGAAACAGATCCGGGAAGCTCATGCCTTGGGCTTGATGTAGCGGCTGCCGCTCCTTGCCGGAGCAAAGTTAGCCAAGAATAATGAGTCGTTATTCTCACTCATAGATATTTATTCGAACGGATTTGGGTAAGAATTGAGATAAGCTACAGAAAAAATTTAAGGAGGGGATTGAATGAAAAAAAAGGTCTTGGGTTCACTGGCATTGTGTTTGTTGATGTTTATTGTTTCAGGATTGGTTTCATTCGATCAAAATCAGGCTTGGGGGGCAACTACCGCCGGTAAAGCAACGGTTTCCGCCTCGCCCTCGACGGCAGCACCGGGCGGCACCATCACCATCAGCTATTCCGGCGCTCCCGGCAATGCCCGCGACTGGATCGGCATATACAAGACCAGCGCCAACGACCGCACCTGGATCGGGTGGAAGTACTTGGAAGGCAACCGGGCGGGGACATTGACGTTCAACGCCCCGGGAGATACCGGCAGCTACAACTTCCGGATGTTTGAAAATGACGGCTACACCTTGCTGGCCACCAGCAATGCCGTTACGGTCAGCGCAGGCACGGTCACCCCGCCGGTCAGTGGCGGCACGGCCTCGCTCCGACTGGACAAAACCAGCTTCACCCCCGGTGAGCAGATCGCAGTCTATTTCACCGCTCCGGCTTCCTATCCGGGCGACGCCTGGGTGGGGATCATCCCCTCCAACGTGCCCCACGGCGACGAAGCGGTCAACGACGGTTACGACCTGACCTATCAATACGTCAACAAGCGGACCTCGGGGACCATGACCTTCAGCGCCCCCAGTCAGGCCGGGGCCTACGACTTCCGGCTCCATGACACCGACGGCGGCGGCAAGGAAGTGGCTTCGGTCAGCTTCACCGTCGGCGCCGGGAGCACCGGCGGCGGCAAAGCAACGGTTTCCGCCTCACCCTCGACGGCAGCACCGGGCGGCACCATCACCGTCAGCTATTCCGGCGCTCCCGGCAATGCCCGCGACTGGATCGGCATATACAAGACCAGCGCCAACGACCGCACCTGGATCGGGTGGAAGTACTTGGAAGGCAACCGGGC
>Ga0302252_1000487_pt1 | contig 34332 bp, 37 predicted proteins | sample AAG_RA_Leu_MG_FD_193511 | JGI IMG/M metagenome (GOLD analysis project Ga0302252, IMG submission 193511) | Enriched activated sludge microbial communities from anaerobic digester in WTTP, New Holstein, Wisconsin, United States - AAG_RA_Leu | ecosystem: Engineered > Bioreactor > Anaerobic >... | reverse complement strand
CTTTTCGATACCGTTCCTGTAATGCAAAATCAAGGAGACTTTCCATGAATTCCGTAGTCGATACTAAGATAAAGTACTATCGGTGTTTTTCGAAATCCTCTTGAAAAAATGGGATGTTACCACAGCTAACCATACAACCTCTCCTTCTCTGCGATCTACTTGCCCATCATGATGAATCCCCAAACCACGATCAACTACCTGGTTCAGCCGCGCTGCACACCCATGTTCTCATATTCGTTCGACCCGGGAGATTCATGGATAGTGTGCAGCAGGGTATTTTTGTTATACGCGCCTGTATCCTGAAGGAACGCATGGAAATCTCCGGGAATCAATACGCTTATCTTCTATGAACTCAAAAATTGATAAAATTGCAGAGAGAATGTGGTCAGAATGGATAAAACAGGTGTAATAAGTCTTATTGCAGGTATTGTTCTCCTCCTTCTTGGAGCGTACGCGGTATGGATCTTCCTTCCCGATGTGATTGTATTCCTGAAAGGAGTCATAGGAATCCTTGGAATCCTCATCGGTATCTTCCTGCTTATATTCGGGGCAATCCTTGTGAAAGATTAACAGGATCCTCCCTGGGTTTCCATATTTGTGAAAATCCAGTCTTCCGGAGGGCATTGCCCTCAATAAAATGGCCCTTTCTGCCGCAATCGACAAGAATAACTCAATCCATACCGTACACTGATCACGCACTGATCATGGCCGGATACCCAATATTTCCATAAGGTACGACAATGGATACCACAAAAAAACTCATGGTTGTGATGGCAGTCACCCTTGCGGTCTCTCTGGCAGGGAATTTTTATTTTATCTTCAATCCAGGGGGAAATCCTGTCACGGACCAGGTGAGGGACTACCTGATCTATCCTTATTCCCCGCCACAGGTCCCGGGAAATAATTCATCCATGAACATGACAATGGGCAGGAGCATCTCTCACGATATGAACGTTTCAACCGGTCAGAACTCATCTGAAGACCCGAACTCGACAATCATGGATATGCTCCTCATGCTGGAAGAGGAGGGAGCGTTGAATGAATCTATCCTGATGATGATCCTTGGTATAGACGAAGAAGCAATGACGTATGCTGAGGAGACCCCGGTTACCGAACCCGAACCAACCCCCGATCCTTCCGCCTGGAAAACCTATTCGTCCTCTAAATGGCATTTTTCCATACCCTATCCCCCTTCCTGGGAAGTAAAGGAAGGAACCTCGTCAAATCCTGCTGTAACCCTTACTGCCCCGGTTGAGACAGAATGCAGCGCACAAACGTCTGAGTGTTACCAGTACGTAGCCTCTGTGGTTGTATCCATCGACCAGAATCCCGGGGCCATACAGCTCGAGGATTATTTTAACAAGAAGGTATCATCGCTCCAGAAGAGTCTTGGGATCACTGCTACGAGCAAGAGTGCGCTCACGACCATATCCGGGAACAATGCATACTGGATAGAATACTACACCCGGGATGCAAGGGGGAATCCTTTGAAATGGTATATGCAGTATTACTCCCTGATTGACAAGAAAGTGTTTATTCTCACCTATAGTGGACCCTATTCGACCGGTGACAATGTGTACAGTACGAATAAAGCTGATGCGCAGAAGATGATTGACGGCTTCACCGTGGACAGGCAGTATAAGGTTGTATAAATGAATTGATCATGCAGGATACTACTGAAGGCACACTTTTTTTTCTGAAATGATCGCAATCACGGTATTCTGATAATCCCTGGAAGACCTGACGGATTCTCCAGGAATGGACATGCGATCATAAAGATGGGATCCGCAACCAGGACTAAAAAAATTCGTGAAAACCAGACAGACTATTCCAGGTTCGATGTGCCGAAAAAGAGTTGATTTCAAAACTTCTGGATATCTTCAGCCCTGATGGTTTTTCTCCCCTCCGAGGCTGCTGCATCTGCTGCTCCTCTTGCGACAGATGCGATGTAGGTTTCAGTCTTTGCCACAATGGCCCTGGTCCCATCCAGGCTGATGCGTTCTGCCCCGCTGTTCTTCGCGATTCTCATGACTGGTGCGATAGGGAGATCAAATGCACTGCTCCTGGTGCGTGTTGTGCTCTTTTTTCCCGGTACTTTTTTTCCTGTCTTTGTCATGGAGTCTACTCCGAAGAGAGGAAGTGTCCAAGGAGTATTTAAATGTTGAAGATACCCCCGGTTCAAAAATCCCAATGCTTCGTCCCGGAGTCAACCGGATGGTTCTGGTGTGATTCTCCATCATCGCCAGGGGGTATGATCGGTCCCGCCATGGTTGAAATGCAGCGTAACGCTGGTTGTCAGATCAACCCGACCACTGCGTGATGGAGGATATCCACGGTCAACCTGAGTGCTTTTCCGGCATCCCTGAGGTGGTGATAGATCTCTCTCTTTCGCAATGCTTCGATTACATCATCCTGGTCAAAGAGATCCGCCATGCCATGGATGTACAGGTCATCAATGGTCCGCATTGACACTCTTGCAGACCGTATCAGGTCTTTTACACGCTTTTTATCCCTGCTCATTGCCTCGACTCCCTGCACGGTGTACCATGTCCCCTCGAGGAGGGCGCCTGCCATTGAGCGAATGGCATCATCAGGCTGGACACTGAACGCATACATCTCCCTGGCGACCTCATAGGAATAATTCACGATATAGTCCATCTGGCGCGAGAGGCTGTAGATATCCTGGCGATCGAAAGGGGTAGAGAATGAATCAAGGAGTTTCTCCTCCATATCATATCGCATCGCATCGACGTTTGCCTCCTGTTCCCTAAGGAGGTTTGGCTCACTGAGTGGGGTGTCCTGAAGCCACTGTACGAGGGTTTCCACACACTCCAGCGTCTTTCGTGCCTGTTCAGCGAGCATGTGTTCAAAATCGTGTTCTACAGGAAAAATTGAATCAAAGATCCCTTTTTTCTGTCTGTGTTGATGGTGCGACTCTTCGGTCATAGTTTTCCACCTGTACTTGCGAGGAAAAGGGATGAAAGGATGAATGAGAGGATCATAGTCGCGGGTATCGTGAGCACCATGGCTACAAGGATCTCTTTACCCACTGACCATTGTATCTTTCGGGGATTCTCAGCAGCCCCTACCCCAATCACCGACATCGAGATAACATGACTCGATGAGACAGGTGCCCCTGCGAGTGTTGATGCAGCAATAATGGCACCTGATGAGACCTGGGAATCGAACGAATGAATCGGTTCTATCCTGAAAATTTTTCGGCCGAGAGTGGTCATAATTCTCCAGCCCCCGCTGAGGGTTCCTGCGAATAAGAGGAGTGCACAGACCGCTCGGGTCCAGAGGGGTACTTCCAAGGATGCAGAGAGTCCGGAAGAGAGGAGGACAAGCGCGATGATCCCCATCTGTTTCTGTGAATCATTTGCCCCGTTACTGAATGCCATTGCTCCCGCAGCAATCCAGTTGAATCGTGAGATGGTCTGATTCGCACTTCTCTTTGCATTTCTGAGAATGAAGCGTGTGGTGACCCGCATTCCATATCCCCCGATAAGGCCGAGGATGACTGATATCACAAGGTAGACAAGAACCTTGAAAAAACCTGTCAGCTCGTGGGGCGGGACAATAAGGCTTTCAATTCCCCAGGAGATACACCCGATACCCCCTGAAGCGATACCCGCGCCTATCAGTCCGCCCAGAAGGCTGTGGGTGGAGGATGAAGGAAGCCCGAATTTCCAGGTGGCCAGGTTCCAGATCGTTGCAGTAGTGACTGCCGACAGGAGAACGAATACCAGTTGTGTATCAGGTTCGATCGAGAGGAGCCCGGAGATCGTGAATGCAACCGCGCTCCCTCCAAGAAGAGCTCCGAGGAGACCCATGGCTGCCACAAGGATGATTCCCTGTCGTGGGGTTGCGGAGCGGGATGCGATGAATGTCGCCGCGATTGCACTTGCATCCTGGAATCCATTGGTGAACATGAACGCAAGCGCAAGGAGCACGGTGATGGAGGCAATAATAAACATCATCGGTTATTCCACCCCGGTCAGGATGACATCCCCGTGTACAACAGGGGTACTCTTTCATTATTCCCCACCAACGAAAAAGGCCTTGATAGATCAGAGGTATCGGTGATTATTGGATGGTGAATTATTCGGGTATTCACCAGTAGCACCGACCCTGGCGACATCCGTTTACCTCTTGCTCTCCCTATCCGGAACGCGCGATCACACTTATTTTTCATTTATGCTTCTATTCCATGAAGCATGGCGAAGAGAAGGCATTGCACAGGTGATCAATTTTATATCAGGTGAAACGTGACATTGTCTGAGAACTTAGCATCTCTGCCCGGTATACCTATGAGACCAACACTCAAGAGTGAACTCGAATATGCGATCTGGAAGATCACAGGCCTTTCGATTCCCTACAACGATCACATTATACCTGCCCTCTCCCAGGAGATTTCAAGGAAGACAGGAGAGGATCCCGGCGAGGTCAGCATGAGGCTCACTGCACAGATCAAGGAGATAATTTGGGAGGATATACAGTCACAGTACCGAAACCGGGCATCCTGCGAGACCCCAGTGCAGAGCCCCCTCGATTGATTGGTGTTTTTTCCTTGGCACTTCCAGACTATTTTCCTATTGTCTTATTTGTCGGTGAATACCCGGTGTTGTTCATTCCGGGGTCTGTCAAAAGCCCTTTATTCCAAGGTATCACCAGGTACAGAGGTGAAAGGGGTATGCCCTCAGCGAAAAACATCGGTGTTGCGTCTCATCTGTCTGTTTTTTTCATGGCAGTGAAGGAAGGTTTTCAGCCACGCACGAGGACAATCCCGCGAAATACTCTCGGATGGAATGAGAGTGATATATCTTGAAGAGAGGGAGAGATGATCAATGACAGAAAAAGATACGCATGTAATGAGACTGATCCTGTGCATTTTCGTGGTGATTGGGGGGATAATACTAAGCGCAGGCTGTTTGAAGCAGACAGGAACCCCGACAGAGACACAGGCCCCTCCCACACAACAGACAGGAACCCCGACAGAGAATCCGTTTCTGGGAGTATGGCAGTTCTGGGGCACAATTGGCGATTATAAATCTACCATCATGTTCACCTTCCTCGAGAACCAGACCGGTCGTTATGATCTGGCAGTCACGGATACAACTCCACCCCATTTCAATTCAATGGAATTCCCGTGGGAATCGGAAAATGACCGGCTCTTCATTGGATCCGTGAGCGAACAGCAGCACCTCGATATCCGGTATCACCCTGATAGGGACAGGATGGTTGTGATCGCTGATTCCGAATCGGGGATCTTCGTAGGAGATGATTTCGTGCCTGGACCATTTACATGGGAATTCTCCCGGGTTGAGGTATAAACGGCGGGATATGTGATACGCATGAGAAAAAAGATGAGAATACTATTTCTTCTCCTTATGCTCCTCGTGAGCACACTCATGATTGCAGGATGCATGGGGGAGGGAAGAGATCCTGTTCTCGGGACGTGGGAGTGGTCAGATAATAAGGGGTACGTTGAACGGTATACCTTCCATGAGAACCGGTCTTTCCAGGCAGAGGCGCTTGGCTCCACATTTTCCGGGACATGGGAGGAGATCTCCCCGGACCACTACCGGATCACGTATGTGAATAGCAATGATTCAGGAAACGCGGAACCATTCACTGATGTTATGCTCTTCGATGGCGAGACCGGCAGGCTCTTCTTCCCGGGCCACGTGAAGGTATCATGAAAAAAGCACAACTGTCATGAGAGTTCACGAGTCAAGACGTGATAATCAGGTTTTTAACTTCAGATAATCCGCAGACTGCACGAATATAATAAAACAGAATATTAAGCCGGGTAGTCCTAAAAGGGGATTGAGAAAAAAGGAGTTATTCCTTTACTTCCTCAATCACTGCGGTTGCTGCATTCTTTTTTACGCTCTCGATCCCGTTCATGCAGGCCGACTTCGAGCTGTAGGATTCACCAACAGCGATGATCTCTCCATTCGATGCTTTCAGTCTGAACCGATACTTGCCTGCTTTGTCAAAATAGACTTCAAATTTTCCTGTTGCCATGGTTGATCATTGTTAGAAAAGCATTGATCCACTTTAAATGTATTGATGCCGGTATAGTGCATATTTTTTAGTATTTTTAAGAACCCGGTCATAAAAATGAGAATAATCCTTGTAGAGAGCAGGAACAGGATTTTACAGTCGCATGACAGATCACTGTTCCATGAACAAATTCATCCTGCTGCCGGGATTGCTCCTTCTGGTTGCGATTCTGTTCACCGGCTGCACAACAGAGCCATCTGCTGGACTGCCTTTAGTAACACCCGTCGACACCACTCCCATCGTCACACCGCAAACCCCCTCTGGAACCGTTGTTGGTAATCCACTCACCACGCCGGGTCCGGTAGAGATTTCCATCAAGGCTTCGCCTGAAAAGTACATCCCCCTTATGTCATCGACTGTCGGAATCGGGCTCACTCCAATCTATACAGGGTCCGTCGATGTTGTGTACAGTTGGAATACCAGTTATGGTTATTTCATCAGCTGGAATGCACCTGACGGGAAAGTGAACCAGCTTGGTGATACTGTCGAAACTACAAATGAGACGATTTACTGGTCCTATCCTCATGATGACATGGGAAAGGAAAAACCTCCTGTCACCGTCCGCCTCATCATTAAAAGACCCCCGAGGGTCCATGGAGGAAGCGGGACGATTGCCTGGAAAGATATCCATATCGACTGGGAAAATACCGACACTGCGGTGATTGAACAAACTTAGGTGTGTTTCTGGAAGGCAGATATAACATCTAAATTTTTATTTTTCACAACAGGAAACAGGATATCTGAGAAAAGAATGCTGCTATGGGGATTCGAACCCCAGTCGCGGGCGTGAGAGGCCCGCATGATTGGCCGGACTACACTATAGCAGCAAATTGCCAGATGAAATGGAACCTCCCGGCACTTATAATTGTTGATGCCGTTTCACTCCGTGCGTGGATTCTGACCGTTGTTCCTTTCCGTATCCCCGTTCTTGCTTGATTTTCCCGACGGGATCGCACCTGGAAAAGAGGTCACCCACAACTATATGTTGAAAATCCGGCCATTGATATAAGAGCGCGAATGGCAGGCCTTGAAGAGCAGATCAAGGAGCTCGAGGATGAGCTCCAGAAGACGCCCTACAACAAGGCGACTGCCAAGCATATCGGCCGGGTGAAGGCCAAGATCGCAAAGATCAAGGACGAGGCCGTGACCCGGGCCATGCGTGCCGGTGGGGGTGGCGAAGGCTACTCGGTGAAGAAGTCCGGTGATGCCACGGTTGTCCTCGTCGGGTTTCCCTCAACCGGGAAGAGTACACTTTTAAATGCCCTCACCGGGACGAAGAGCGAGGTCGCCGCGTATGCATTCACCACGCTGACCGTGGTTCCCGGAGCCCTCGAACACAAGGGAGCGAAGATCCAGATCCTGGATATCCCGGGGTTAATTGCGGGTGCCGCGATGGGAAAGGGGCGTGGCAAGGAGGTGATCGGTGTCGTCAGGGGGGCGGACCTGATCGTGATTCTGGTCGATGTCTTCAACGCCAATCATGTCGGTGTTCTCATGAAGGAGCTGTACGACGCCGGGATCAGGATTAACCAGGCAAGGCCTGATATTACCATCAAGAAGACGGCGTACGGGGGCGTGAGGATGAACCATGTCGGAATCCTCGACCTCGACCTTGAAGAGATCCGATCCATTCTCTCCGAGAACAAGTTGATGAATGCGGATGTGCTCATCAGGGGAAATGCAACACAGGAAGATGTCATCGATGCCATGCTCGGCAGCCGCATGTATATCCCCGCCTTCGTGGCGGTGAACAAGGTAGATCTCGTTGACCTTGATGAGAGGAAGGCGATTGATGAAGCTGTACTTGAGGAATTCGGGAGTCGTCCCCTGTTGATATCTGCCCACACGGGATATCACATGGAGGAGATGAAGGACGAGATCTATGAGCGTCTTGGGTTCATGCGGGTATACCTGAAGCCCCAGGCCGGAGCAGCAGATCTCGAGGAGCCGCTCATCATCCGCTCAGGCAGCACGGTTGAGGATGTATGCCGCAAACTCCATCGGGATTTCGTGGACCGTTTCAGGTATGCCAGGGTGTGGGGTGATTCTGTGAAGCATCCCGGGCAGAGGGTGGGGCTTCCTCACAAACTGAAGGAAGGTGACCTTCTTACTATTATCATAGAACACTGACCGGGACGCTTCTTTCTCGTCGCTTCGTATTCATTTCACAAGAATCCCAATTTTTTCACCCTGCCAGAACAGGCTGAACAGGATATCGATTCACTTTTTAATGTTGCAGAACTGGAATGAAAAAAAATGTGGAGCCCCACGTGCACATCAGGTGGACCGATCAACTCTTGAGATTCCTGATGATCTCTCCTGCAAATTCTTTTGCTGCCATCGGTCCGTTTGCGGTGATGATGGAGCGGTCCACCACGACCGGGCTATCCGAGAGATATCCGCCTTCCTTGAGGATCTCTTTCTTTGATGCCGGGCTCATATAACAGGCTGCAGTCCTGCCTTTCAGGATCCCCGCATGGGCGAGAACAACCGGGGAGAGGCAGATGGCAGCAACAAGCTTCCTGTTCTTGTGAAAATATTTCACCAGCGTGATGAGCATCTCGTTGTCCCAGAGATACGTTGGGGACCCGTTCCCTCCGACTATCATGATCCCTGCATACTCTCCGGGATCAACCTCTTCGAGGGTGTGGGTTGCCGTAACCCTGGCGCCGAGCATCCCTTTACACACACCCCTCCGGGTCGACGCAATATCGATTGAGATCCCTGCGGCCTGGAATGCAGAGAGCGGATCGGCAAGTTCCTCATCCCTGAAATTTTCAGGAGGAATCACTACGAGTATCTTCATAAAATTACAAGGGGCCTTCCCCGGAAATAAGAATATTCTTTATGGCAATCCTGCATCCCGCGATGTGACCGTCCGTGAGGACTGAATCGAGGGAACAGCGGGTGTTATCGGCAATATTCATGCACTACCCTCTCCGAATGACTACACTCGTCTGGTAAGAGCCCCAGAAAGGATCTCAAGCGGGGCATCGGTCTTGAGTGCCGTTCCGCTGTAATGGGCTCTCGTGGCTGAATATCCCTGCCCGTTCAAGATATGAATCACGTCATCAATCGGGGGAGGAGAAACGCGGAAGTGGCGTGCAAGGACGTGGTAATCATAGTGGTATGAGATCCCGAGTTCCTGCCGGCAGATCGATATAAGATACTGCAGCGGGGATGCCTTTCCTAGCGAATATGAGGGAAGCATCGATTCCATCTGCATGAGAAGGTCATTGTCCTGAAGCGGACCTGTCCAGAGTGGCCCTATGGGTATGAGTCCTGCATTGCATCGGGGACAGGCATCCGGTTCGGGGAGGAGCGCCTTCTGCTCCGAGCGGTAAGGGCATGACGGGCATTGCATGACATATCCTATGCGGGCGACAGAGCGGTCTGCGGCCGCAGCACCCCTGTGCAGTCGTGTATGGACCCTGACAAAATGCTCCCGGGAAAAGCAGAAAAGGGGCTCTATCCCCCTGTCGTATTTCACTGCTTCACGGACGAGGAATCCCAGAAGTATCCGGAGCGCCGTCTCAGCATGGTATTCATTGTTCATCGCAGTTGCAAAATAGCGGCGAATTCCTGCATTCCTGTGGGCTCCGCACAGGGGTGCGGTATCTGTCGCGGTCACGAAGAGGTACCTGCCGCTTCCACGGATGCCGGAATCCACGAACGCCGCGGGGGAGCCGAAGGGATCGAGGTCGACCGCCTCAAAACACCTCCCGGAGAGGAGGACGTTTGTATCCGAGTGCACAACCTCGATAGGAATCCCCAGGAGTTCGGCATTTCGTCCGATCAACGCGACCGCCTCCCTGTCTCGGTCATTAATGGTAACCGGGATCCCGCACTCCGAGGCTATCCGGAGTCCCCTGATGCCGGATGCTCCCATGGCATCAAGGTACTGTGAAGGTTTGAGGACAGAGACGAGGAGAACGGTGGCGTCCCGTGAGATCTCCATCCTTGGATTGTAAAAGACAGGAGCTGTTTTCGGGGGGAAAGGGTGTGAGGTATCCTGTACGGGGATGAAAAACCGGGTATTTCCCTCTTTTACCTCAATTACATCCATTGCTGGAAGTGTGGCTGTTCGACAGCCTTATACCTTCTCCTCTATAATGAGTATAGGCAGGGCGTGTGGCCTAGTCAGGACAGGGCGGCAGCCTCCTAAGCTGTAGGTCGGGGGTTCAAATCCCCCCACGCCCGCTCACTTTTCTGGTATTTTTACAATCCCTGGGGTGGATATATAATTCACACGGTCTTTGTACATAACGAGTAATCTCAAGGAGGAAAGAGGGATTTTTTCGTTGCATCCGTACATTCGCGTGATCCGTCCCCTCAATGCCATTGTTGCAGGGTGTGCAGGGATTATAGGGTACCTGATGGCAACAGGCATCCCCAACCCCGGCCTCGTCATCCTCTTCCTTGTAGTCTTCCTCGTTACCGGTGCGGGAAATGCCATCAACGATTATTTTGACATTGAGATCGATCGTATCAACCGTCCTGACCGCCCCATCCCTTCGGGTGCAATCACCAGGCAGGAAGTGTTGTATTATGCAGTTTTCCTCTTCCTGGCGGGGATATGCCTCTCCGTTTTTACCAACATCACCTGCACAGCAATTGCTCTCATAAACTCGATCCTCCTTGTCTGGTATGCTGCAGCCCTCAAGAGGACGCCGGGAGCAGGAAATGCGGTCATCTCCTACCTGGCAGGATCCATCTTCCTCTTTGGAGGGGCGTATGCAGGCACGGAAGGCCTGATTCTGGTGATCCCTGTAACACTGATCACATTCTTTGGGATGCTTGCGCGTGAAATATGGAAGGATGCAGAGGATGTAGAGGGGGATATCGCCCATGGAGCGGATACGCTCCCTATCCGGATGGGAATCTACCCGGCGATCTGCCTTGGTTTCGGATTTCTTCTCTGTGCGGTCATTGCAAGTATCATCCCGGTTCTCTGGTGGGGATGGTATTACCTCGCGGGGATCGTGTGCATCGATCTGCTTATTGTGTGGTTGGGAAAAAAAGCCCTCGGATGCCGGACTGCTGACTGCGTCAGGGCTTCCCGCGTGACCACACTCATGAAGTATGCCATGTTCGGCTCGCTGTGCATATTTTTTGCAGCGGGTTTCCTGCTCTAAAAAACAGATAAATACGCCGTTTTCGGACTATTCAGCCGGCTAATTCCTTCACTTCAGGAGGAATATTGTCTGGTGGCACTCCCAGTGTGGCAACCTCCATCACCTGGTCCCAGGCGACGAGAGTTTCCACGCACCCATCCTTGAGTGTCACCACGCCCATAGCCACGACACCAATTTTATCGGCCATTTCAAGTCCTTCCTTGACTTCAGAGAGGCAGCCGACACCAAGGAGAGCACGCGGGTGATATTTCCTGACCATCCGCTTGATGAAGGAAGAGCCCGGGACGATAAACACCCTGTACCCCATCTGCTCGAGCACCTTTCTCCAGAAGCCAATCGGGCAGTCGCCGCAGCTCTTGCACTTAAGCCCTTCAGGAGAGAGATGGGCCGGGCAGTGCGAAGAGCGTAAACACTGGGGAAAGAACACTGCCCTTTCCGTGATAGGAATATCCGAGAAGCTCTTCTTGTTCATCGTGTTCTGCAGGCTGATAAAGAATGTCTGGACTTCGCTATCCTCGAGCCCGAAGAAACGGAAGAGCGACTTTGCAAGCCCTTCGACGAGCATCATGCCTGCTTTGAGAAACCGGGGAAAATACACCCGCCCCGTGTTTATGGAGTAAATAGAGAGGCCGACAAGGAAGAGCGCAAAAAAGAAGATCCCAACGACTGCGACGATGGTGATCTCGCCGATGAGAAAAATGATATCCGTCCACAAGGTGGGATCAAACTGCACAGACATCCACCCCTTCATTGACTCCACATTTTCTTCGCATTCCCAATCTTCTTCCAGTCAAGAGGTGTGGGAAAGACTCCTGTTTCAGTGATAAACGCGGTGACCAGATCATGGGGGGTTGCGTCAAATGCATAGTTCTTCACCGCCACGCCTTCCGGAACGGTGATGGTCTTCCCGCACATTGCGATTTCATCCCTTCCCCGTTCCTCGATCATAACGTCCTTTGCCGAACGTACAGGGTCGAACGTGGAGAGTGGAGCTGCCACATAGAACGGTATGGCATGGTGGCGGGCGCAGACCGCATGCATGTACGTGCCGATCTTGTTGAACACTGCATCGTGGCAAACCCGGTCAGCACCGACGATAACCATGTCGATTGAACCCTGCTTCATGAGGAATGCCGCTGCGGAGTCGGGAATGACGGTGACGGGAATGCCATCTCTCTGCAGCTCCCATGCAGTGAGGCGGGCCCCCTGGAGGAGGGGTCGGGTCTCGCATGCGAACACAGCAACCTCCTTCCCGGCTTCGATCGCGGATCTGACAACCCCGAGCGCCGTGCCCCATTCACTGCAGGCGAGCGCCCCTGCATTACAGTGGGTCAGAACTGATACCTTCTCTTTCATGAGCGTGGCGCCGTGCCCACCAAGGTCATGACACGCCCTGGCATCCGCCTCTGCAACCATGTGTGCAGTATCATATGCGTGATGCCTGGCCTCCGAGATGGAATGCGCATCTTCGACAGCGTGCATCACCGTATCCACACCCCATGAGAGGTTGATCGCAGTAGGCCGTGCAGTCCTGATCCTTGCTGCCTCTGCCCTGAGTGCGCTCATGAACCTGGCATGCTCCTTCTCCCGGACGGTCTTGCTTGCAAGCGCGACCCCAAACGCCCCCGCGACACCGAGTGCCGGGGCACCTCTCACTTCAAGACGCTGAATTGCAGATATAAGGCGGTCGACGCTCCGGCAGCGGACGAGACGGTATTTGGCAGGGAGGCAGGTCTGGTCGATAAGCGTGACGGCGTTCTCATCCTCATCCCAGGCAATTGTTTCAAACACTCTCATTCGGCCGATCCTTCCCGGGTGACGTCAATAAACGCCCGCATCGCCGCGGCTCCTGCGTGGGCGACACAGTCAGGGATGTCCCGGGGCTGTGTTGCGGTCCCGGCGAGGTAGATTCCGGGTCGCTCGGTTGCCACGTTCTCGATCTTGTCGTGAAGTGGTTTTAAAAAGCCTGTGGATTCCAGGGGCAGACTGAAGATCCTTGCGGTCTCTTCACTCTCAGCAGGAGGCCAGATCCCTACGGAGAGAACGACAAGGTCAGGACGGAGATCCAGTATTTCATCCTTCTCGGTATCCTCAACCCTGATGGAGAGAGTATCGCGGCACTCGAGTATTTCTCCAGGGATTCCTCTCACGAACCGGATCCCGGCATCGATCGCTCTCTGGTAATACTCCTCGTAGCCCTTGCCATGAGCCCTGATGTCCATATAGAGGAGGGTCACCTCTGTTTCAGGGTATTTCTCACGGATCAGGAGGGCATTCTTGATCGCAGACATGCAGCATACACCCGAGCAATAGGGTTTTCCTCCCTGCATATCCCTCGACCCGACACACTGGATGAACACGATCGACCGCGGTGTTTTCCCGTCTGAAAGCCTCCGGATTTTCCCGCCGGTGGGTCCGCTGGCGTTCATCATCCTCTCGAACTCGAGGCTTGTGATCACATCGGGCATCCGGAGGTACTGGAACTGCTCCTTGGATCTTGGATCAAATACTTCGTATCCTGATGCGATGATTACGCTGACCGCGTCGACCGTGAGTTCTTCCCCGGAATCCTCCTTGCGGATGGCTTCGAGGCCGCATACATCATAGCAGAGGCCGCATTCGATGCAGTGGTCGGGATCCTTCACGACGATATCCGGGACTGCCTGAGAATGGGGTTTGTAGATGGCTTTCCTCACTCCGATGCCGGCATCAAAGCGATTGTATACCTCAACGGGGCAAATCTCAACACAGTCCCCGCACCCGTTGCACCGCTCCTCGTCGATATACCTCGGCAGTCTCTCTATGGTGACCCGGAAATGGCCCGGTGTGCCGGAGATCTCATTCACGCGTGCACAGGTGTACAGGTGGATAAGGGGGTGGCGCTGAACGTCCATCATCTTCGGCGAGAGGATGCACATCGAACAGTCGTTCGTGGGAAAGGTCTTGTCGAGCATTGCCATGTGTCCCCCAATCGAGGGCTCCTTTTCTACCAGATGGACCATCACGCCGTGATTGGCAAGATCGAGGGCGGCCTGGATGCCGGACACCCCTGCACCGATAATAACGACATCAGGCATGCATGTATCTCCCCGCAAGGTCCCAATAGTTCCTCGCGTTCTGGATGATGTGCTCTCGCTGTGCATCCGATACCTGCTTGATCACCTTTCCAGGTACCCCCACGACCACTGAGCCTGGTGGGACAACCGTCCCCTCCGTGACCACCGACCCGGCCCCAAGAAGGGTGTCCTGCCCAACCACGGCACCGTTGAGCACGATAGCTCCCATCCCCACGAGCACGCGGTCGGAGATGGTGCACCCGTGGAGGATCGCCCCATGTCCTATTGAGACCTCACTTCCTATGAGCGCGGGAAATCCCCTGCTCGTATGGATTACGGCATTATCCTGCACGTTCGAGAGGTCTCCGATGACAATACGATCCCTGTCTCCACGAACCACTGCGCCGAACCAGATACTCACATCAGATCCAATCTCTACTTCACCGAGTACCGTGGCATTCTCTGCGACAAAGGCCTGTGCTTTCCGAGTGCTACCAACAGCCATAATAGCATTAAAAAATCAATATCAGGCACGATGAAGGTTATGGTCGGGGGAACTTTTGATCCCCTCCACGACGGCCACAAGAGGCTTATTGCCAGATCATTTGAACTGGCGGGAATCAGGGGGTCTGTCACAATAGGCCTGACCACGGATCTCTTTGTATTACGGAAGAACCATCCTGTGCGCCCGTTTTCCGAGAGAAGAGCGTCACTGGAAGACTTCATCACGAAGTGCCAGTTTCCTGCATCCTGGTCAATCGAACCCCTGAATGATCGGTTTGGATCGGCACTCGATGCCGAGTTTGATGCGCTGGTCGTGAGTGAAGAGACCCTCCCCATCGCCAGGGAGATAAACCGGATACGCCACGAGAAGGGAAGACAGAAAGTTGATATCCACCAGATCACGTGTGTGCTTGCGGATGATGGGCACTGGATCTCAAGTACAAGAATCTACCGCGGAGAGATTGACATCCATGGCAGGCTGCTCGGGTGAGTGCCGGCACGTGCGGGTCCCGTGAATGTCCCATTGATTGAACCCGGAGCATCACCCTAATTCATATAATGATCATGAAAAGGTATGTGTTGATACTCACAGCATCTTTTAATCAATTCTACTCTTGCCTCACCACGGGGCACTGCACACCCGATTCTCCTGAACAACCCTGCCTGCTTCAACACCAGTATTTCTGTTTGGATCGTTTTCTCGAAAAATCCCGAAGATGTGGGTATTCACGTATATTCCGTGACTTCACGGATTGCGAAAAATAGGCTGTTTAGGGTTTTTTCCACCCTGTGCACCAATTGATACAATTATTGTCTGTTTCTTCTCCTCAGCATTGAGTATCCAAGCACAGATGCGAGTGAAAGGGGGGCGAGAAACCAGTATAATGGTGATTTCACCGTGGGGGTTGGCGGAACGGTAGCAGCCCCGGGTTCTTCAATGAGAAACATGGCCATCTGCATTGCTTCCTCTGCCTCCTGGCTCCGGCCAAGATTGGAGAGGGCTGTTGCTCTGTCCATCCATGCCTCTGAGAGCCTTGGATCCAGCTCGATGGCTTTGTCTGCTGCTTCGAGTGCCTCCTCATCGCGGCCTAACGAGATAAGGGCACTTGCACGATTGGTCCATGCTTCGGCCTGGCCCTGGTCAAGGGCGAGTGCCTGATCGGATGCGAGAAGCGACTGGTCGAATTCTCCCATCACATTCAGGATCCCGGCCTTGGTGATCCATGCCAGGGTGAAGTTCTGGTCGAGGGCAAGTGCGTGATCGATTGATTCAAGCGCTTCTGAGAAATTACCCCCGATTGCCAGGTCAACCCCGTGGTTGTATGCCTCTATTGCCTCCTGGGAGGGTACTGCTGAGACCAGTGAGTTCCCCGTTACGATCATAAAGAGTGCAAAGAGAAGAAGAATGCCGCGTTTCATGAAAATATCCCCTTTGTGTTATTCTTTTTTTATATCATGGAGGGAAATACTTTCGGTTTCTCTTCGCTCCCGATTACGCGGTATTCCCGTATGTGGACCGTAGAATGCCGCCTTTTCCGTATCCTTCTCTGTGGAAAGCATGTACCGAAACATGCAGTGATATCAGATAATGTTGCTTGTAATATCTTTTGAGATGAGCCAGTCGCAATAGACACATCTCATCCCTTTCGCCTGTACAAGGAAACACGACTGGATGGGTTCGTTGGTATTGGATATGCAGCCTGGATTCGGACAGCGGACAATGCCGACGACTTCCGATGGGATTTCCACCCCTTTCTTTTCCCATACCGTATAGTCCCTGATAATGTTGATGGAAGCCTTCGGGGCAATGAGGGCAATTTTGTCAACCTCATCCTTCCGGAGTTCCCGGTTCTTGATCTTGACGATGTCCTTGTATCCAATCTTTCCGCTCTCCACATTCGTCGCGACCGAGATGGATTCCTGGGTTGTCCCCGTAATACCGATGATGCGCAGCACGTTCAACGCTTCCCCGGCGGTAATGTGATCGATCACGGTGCCATTCTCGATGGGGCTGATGAGAAGACCCTGCCGGGCATCCTTCTCGTTCCTTTCTTTCCCTCGTCTGTGCTCCTTCATTCCATCACCCGGAGAAGCATCGCCATGCGTACGGGGATGCCGTTTGCAGACTGCTCAAAATACCGTGCATAAGGAAGGCGATCGACCCTGGGATCGATCTCGTCTACCCTGGGGAGTGGATGTAGGACTACCAGGTGATCCCGGACCCCTGTAAGAAGCTCTGGGGTGACCCGGTAGCTTGAGGCGACCTTGAAGTACGAGGCCGAATCAGGAAACCTCTCTCTCTGTATCCTGGTGACATAGAGGACATCCAGATCCTGCACGACCTCCTTCACATCATCGTGCTCGATCACCTCGATGCCCGCGTCCCTCAATTCACCTGCAAGTCCTGACGGGAGCTCGAGCCCTTTCGGGGATATGGTATGCAGGGTCGCTTCGTACAGGGAAAGGGCGTGGGCGAGGGAGTGTGCGGTTCTTCCGTACCTGAGATCCCCGAGGAGTCCCACGTTGATTCCCCGGAGCGGCATTGACTGGCGGATAGTGAAGAGGTCAAGGAGCGTCTGCGAGGGGTGCTGGCCGGCACCGTCCCCGGCATTGATCACCGGCACCTGCGCAAACTCGCTCGCAAGCCGCGCTGCACCTTCCTTGGGGTGTCGTAGCACGATCGTATCCACGTAGCCACTCACGACCCTGATGGTGTCTGCAAGCGTCTCACCCTTCACCATGGAACTTGCCTCAACGCTGTCCATGGAGATCGACTGCCCGCCCAGGCGTGCCACTGCTGACGCAAAAGACATTCTGGTCCGGGTGCTGGGTTCGAAAAAAAGGAGGCCGAGTAACTTACCTTTCAGGGCCATGGGGTTGTAATGGAGTGCCTGAAGGTTCTGGGCCTGGTCAAGGATCTCGTCGATTTCATGCCTGTCCAGATCACGGATGGATATAATATGCCGCATCGTTCCCACGCCCTTACCCTGTAATCCCCCGAGTTCCGGGATGCGCAGGGATCACTCCCGGCTCTTGATCATTTCTGTTTGTGCGGGCCACTTCATAAAGGCATATCCAATCGCCACCTTCAACGCTTTTTACGCCGGGGCTGCTTCCCAACTGGATGTGTGCCGGTGCGGTGTTCCGAGAGAGGCTCGACCCTGCTCTCCCGGCTGATGAGGAGATTGTAGGAATCGTATTTTGGATTGAACCTGGCAAGGACTGAAGTGAAACGGACGCTGGTCCCGTAGGGGAGTGAAAGAAGAATCTCGTTCCCGGGTGATCTGTGGTATTCAGGAAGAATAGCAAAGACTGGTCTTTTCGTGGTGCCGTCGCAGATTTTGAACACTGATGTCCGGCGGTCACCAATGTTTCCCGACATGAGTACCGCTGCAACGTGTATCCTCCTGTTGATATGGCGTCCCAGTGCTGACAACCGCGCATAATGCCGTGGAGAGAGCGGGGTTCCCGGTTCCCTGGAAGGCGGGACTTTTCGGAGTAGAGCGTATGAATACTTGATATCGGTATTGCGGAACCGGTACGCGTCATCTCCCACGCTCAGCGCATCCATGAGATCAGTGGGCCTGATGGGCTCTTTTTCCACGAAACTCCAGCACCTCTCGGGACAGCAGGGAGATCCCCAGAGAAACCTGCAGGGAGCGTGGTGATAAAGGCCGTGTGATGCTGCGTGGTGCGCAATGGAACGCAGGTCCATGGAATTGGCCATATCGGCGGGTTCGACAAGCAGTATTGTGCCTTCAGGAGAGAGGGCCTGGGCATATTCCCGGAGCAGCGAACCCTTTTCCGCGGGTGTCCTGCCGGTCATTTCATTAAAGACATTCTGAAAAATCATCAGGTCCAGGGAAGTAGGAAGATCATGCAGGTGTGCCTCTGTGATATCAGACTGGAGTGGGGGATGGATGGTAATATTCGTGCTGTGGGGAAGGCCAGATCCCATCAGGTACTTGAAGGCCTCGATGAATTCATCGGACTGTTCGACGGAATAAATATCCGCCGTGCACCCGCCTATCCTCCCACAATAATCAGCGATAGCCAGCGGGAACACGCCAGGGCCGGTGCCAAGATCCAGTATTCTCATAGGGTTTCTCAAAAGTCCCCTGAGCGCGAGATCGTGCATGAGGTGTTCTGCCTGGATGATATACACCGGCGCCTGGTAGGCAAGGTATGCAAGCACGCTGTAACCCTTCCCGTATGAAATGCGCTTATCCTGGCCTTCTTTCCAGTATTGCTCCTTCTGGGTGAGAATTGCGCGTTTGATCTTCTCGAGCACGAAATGGTCGTCCCAGGGTTTTCCGGTCTTTTTCTCGATATAATCCCGGATCCTCCCTGTGATCCAGGGAGGGACTGAGGGTGACGTGAAAAATGCATCAAGCATTTTCTGTTCCGTGTTCGTGAGAATCCGGGGCTCCAGGGTTTTTTTCTTCTCAATACGGAGGTCGCCCTCTTCCCACTCGGCGACAAGGTCGAGCGTGGTAAAGAGTGGCCAGAGTGCCACGGCGGTCTGAAAAATGTCCTCCTTTTTCCAGGATTCTCTTATGATTTCAGAGAGGAGGAAAGAATCCTTTTTTCCCGCATACACGGTAAGCATATCAGGGAGTCCGCGTTCGGGCATGAAGGATCGGTGGATCAGCAACAGCATAATTCCTTTGGAATGAAGGGATTCATACCGTGTGATGAGGCGGGGGCGATATGGTAATAAGAAACGGGGGCTAAGGAACGGAGAAGGGGTAATTTCGCATGAATACAAGGGGAGACAATTCGTGAGTGAAGAGCATACCGGATATAATCCCCCGGTCCTGCTTACTGAGAAGGAGGGAATGGATCTCCTGGAGAAGGCCGGGATACCTGTTCCCGGGCACGGTGTGGCGCATTCTGCGGAGGAAGCCGGAAGGATCGCATCATCGATTGGATTTCCGGTTGTTATGAAGGTGATCTCACCGCAGGTGATTCACAAAAGCGATGCCGGGGGCGTCATCACAGGAATACAGACCGTCCAGGAAGCGAACGACGCGTTCCGGAAGATCTCCGGGGCACTTCGTGAGAAGGTACCGGGGGCGGTCCTTACCGGAGTCATGGTCGAGGAGCATTGCCCGCCAGGACTCGAGATTCTCATCGGGGGGAGAACCGACCCTTCATTCGGCAAGGTCGTCACGTTTGGAATGGGGGGGATAATGGTTGAGCTCCTGAGAGATGTCTCCATAAGGGTGCTTCCTGTCGACAGGGCCACAGTCGCCCAGATGATCCATGAGATCCGGGGATATCACCTGATCCGTGGTTTCCGGAATTCCCCACCCCTTGATGAAGGGAGGCTGACAGATGTGGTTTTTTCTCTTGCCCGGCTCTTTGAGTCCGATCCCGAATGGCACGAATTCGATATCAACCCCCTGATCCTGTATGAGGATGGCTGCGTGGCAGTGGACGCACGGATATATGTCGTGCATGGAAGGAAAGAGACACCCCTCCTGCCACGGGTACTGCCGGATCCCGGAATATTCTATCCCGGGTCGGTTGCTCTTATCGGCGCTTCCACCGATCCCCAGAAGATCGGGTACGTCATGCTCAGGAACCTGATCGGTTTCCCGGGGCAGGTATACCCTGTCAACCCGCGTGCGACCGAGATCCTTGGAAAGAAGACTTACCCGAAGATCGGCGACATCGCCGGGCAGGTTGATGCAGCCGTAATTGCCGTCCCCGCACCGACAGTTCCTGATGTCCTGCGACAGTGTAGTGACAAGGGAGTCAAACTGGCCATTATTGTCTCCTCTGGATTTCGCGAGAGCAGCGAGGAAGGCAGGAGACTGGAACAGGAACTCGTGGAGATCGCACGGGAAGGGGGGATCCGTATCATGGGCCCCAACTGCCTTGGTATTATATCTCCCCATGCGAACCTGAACGCGACCTTTGATCCCATCGCACCCAAGGAAGGACCTATTGGGTTCATCTCGCAGAGCGGGGCCGTTATCACTACCATTGTAGACTGGAGTATCGCTGAGGAGATAGGATTCTCTCTCATCATCAGCGTGGGAAACCAGATCGATATGGGATTTGTGGACTATCTGGGGGTTGTAGCATCAGATCCACACACACGGGCGATCATCCTGTACGTGGAAGAGATACGCGAAGGGAGGGAGTTTTTGGCTGCGGTCCGGCAGATCACGGAGAAAAAACCGGTCATTGCCCTGAAATCTGGATCTTCTGCAAAGGGGCAGAAGGCTGCCGCCTCTCATACCGGGTCTCTGGCGGGAAATTTCGAAGTGTACGAGGCAGCGTTCCGCCAGGCGGGAATCATCCCGGTCTATTCCATACAGGAAGCCTTTGATGTTGCCGAGCTCCTGGCATCCGAGGGATACCCGAAGGGGAATCGTGCCATTGTGATCACCACCGCAGGTGGATTCGCGGTCATGGCCTCCGATTATGCCGAATGGTACGGAATCACCCTGTGTCCTCTTCCTGCAGCAATGACAGAAGAGCTCGACAGGATCCTCCCCCCCATGTGGAGCCGGGAAAATCCCCTGGATATCATCGGTGATGGTGGTGCCGAACGATACGCCCGGGTCTTTGACGTCATGATCCGATTCCAGGATGACTGGGATATCGCGGTCGTGATTGCGGTTCCCTCCGCGATACTCGATCCCATCCACCTGGCACAGGAGATTGTCCGATTCTCGCAGCACACTCACAAGATGGTGATAGGCTGCCTCCTCGGGGGAGACGGTATGAGGAGCGGGGAGCGAGTGCTGCAGAAGGCACATATCCCAAACTATCACGAGATAGAAGGGGCATTCAGGGCGGTCGGCCGGGCCCTCTCGCACCAGAGGAGCCTTGACAAGAGAAGCAGGTAACTCCCCTCATTTCCGATACCCCCACCTTGGGATTGGTATAACCTTGCGGTTATACGATTGGAATGGACACTTGAATGTATATACCTCGACGATGTGCCATATTTATGTGAGATATCCATCGAAGGTAGGTGTGGTGAGGCATTGAAATGAGGCCGGAGGACAGCCACCCAGAAGCAGCGGCGACCGGTGAAAGGATAGAAAGTGGCGGTGAAAGGAATCATGTTCATCCTCTTTACCGGGAAGGCACCATGCCCGTCCCGAAAGTGCCGAAAGGTTCCCCTGGCCCGGCTGTCCCTGTCAAAAGACAAGGGGCAGTATGCAACACCACCCCGAATCATCCACCAAACCGTCAGAGAGCACCAACACTCTTGAAGCATCACTCCATTTCGGCAATTGGACACTTGTAGCGCATGCCAGATCCTGAAAAAGCACACACTCACAATCGATGCACGGGCTCTCCCTGGAGGAGAACGGCAATAACGGGAGAGCCCCCGTAACCTTTTTTTTAACAGTCCCGATTTTTTAAAAACACTCGCCGGATATTTTGATACTCAGGAATTCCATGTCAATAGACTTGAGGACATTGTGAGGGGAATTTGATCGTTCCCGGATGCCCTGGAAGGTATTGGTATTCCATAAGAGGCGTGCCTGGCAATGGCTTGGCACGCACCCTCGCCCTATCATCGATCAGATCATCGTGCCATATGTGAACAACGTTGACATTTGGGAAACATGGTCCCGGATTGTTCAGTCCCCTGTGCCGGTATCCTGGTGCTAATCTTCGAATATATTGTACTTGTCCCCATTCTCTCTCGAGGCGAGGTACTCTTCGAGGTCCATTATAAGGTCCCTTACATTCTGATACCTGTCTCCTGGCTTCTTTTCGAGACACCGCATAATGACGGTATCAAGAGGCTGGAGGCTCGGGTTGGTGCTTGACGGGAGATCAGGCCTCTGTGAGATGATGCGAGAACTCACCTGTGCCATATCGCTTCCGGGGAACGGGACCGCACCGGTGACAAGTTCGTACAGCACGCATCCCATCTGGTAGATATCAGTGCGCTGGTCGGTCTCGCCAAATGTCTGTGGCGCCAGCTGCTCAGGAGCTGCATATGCAAGCGAGAACCCTGTGATGGTGGGCAGCCCGGTAACCCCGGTCACCTTACTCATGCCCCAGTCGGTGATCTTGGGGACACCTTCAGGGGTAACCAGGATGTTCTGGGGCTTGATATCCCGGTGAATGATTCCCCTGTCATGCGCGAACTGGAGGCCCAGGGCAATATCACGGCATATCCTGGCGGCCTTCCCCATCGGGAGGGGTTTTTCCACCTCTGCAAGGGTCCGGTTGATAAATTCCATCTCTACATAGGGCACAGGGAGGATATTCGCCGCAGAGACTTTGACAATATTTTCGTGAGAGAGGCCTTCCCATCCTATGATCTCCTTCAGAAATGCTTTTCCTGTATTCTCGTCGTGCTGGATCGGGATTTTCAACGCCACAGTCTGACCCGTCCGGAGGTTTTTCGCCTTGAAGACCCTGGCAAGCCCCCCAGATCCGACAAACACTGCTCCTGCATACGTATCCGCAAGCTCCGGTGGGAACAGCCCTGTCCCTGTTGAGGTGCTGACGCGTGTCTCATCCGGACCGGGCCGTGATATGCTGGGGGAGGGCACTTCAGCTGCCTCCGGCTGGACATGTGTATACGTTCCATCCTGCCAGCGTGCTGCGAGGGTTGAGAGGACACCTGCGAGGAGCATGATTCCTGTCATGAAACGCCTCGTGGGATCTCCTCCAATCAGCGCAAGGAGTGCAAGGAATATGACGAGAACACCTGCGACCGTGTGGGCTTTGAGCATCCCCCTGAAAGGCCATGAGATTAAGGCTCCCATCATCAGGGCAACTGACGACAGCACAAGGTAGAGCATAAGCGGTACAACCGCTGTCACAAGTTCGGGAAAGATTCCCCATGCCGTCTCGCCAGGAGACATGAGAGACCAGTCCAGCACCACTATCAGCGCAATGAAGGGGATGAAAAAGAGTGTCCATGCAAGGATTCGTCTGCGCAACGGAACGTCCTTCAACCGCTGTGAGGAGAGCACGTCACGGGAGAGTATGATGGTGGCCAGCCCTCCGATTGCAAGAATAAAAAAAACTCCCGGGATGGCCGGAAGAGACATGGGCTGACCTCCATTACCCTGAGTGATCCCTGAAGTGGGTATTGGTGTCGTGGATGAGGTAGTGGGAATGACCGTAGTCGGAACCGTGGTCGTGGGTTCTGTTGAGGGAATGGTGGTTGGAACAGTAGTGGTCCGTGTGGGTGTAGGGACTGTGGTGGTTGCGGTAGTGGTAGGGGAGGTAGTGGGAACAGTTGTGGTTGCGGTAGTGGTAGGGGAGGTAGTGGGGACAGTTGTGGTTGCGGTAGTGGTAGGGGAGGTAGTAGGGACAGTTGTGGTTGCGGTAGTAGTAGGAGAGGTAGTGGGGACAGTTGTGGTTGCGGTAGTGGTGGCAGGAATGGGGTCGAGTATGACCGGATCCATGACGGTAGTATCGCTCTCAGGAATAGTGACATCAGCGCGGTATTCCTGGTATCCCTGCAGGACGAATCTGACCGAATGGACCCCCGGAATGATGTCCGAAAAAGTGACAGGCCCGTCGGATTGTGTAGTTCCATAATAGGTATTGTCGATGAACACCGATGCCCCGGAAGGGTTTGACCTGACCTGCAATGATCCATAGTTGGGTGTGAATATCGCATTGATGACATGGTTATTGTTGACTTTGCTGAAGGTGTAAAATGGAATCGCTCCCAGGGAGTTCTGGTCTACTACAACATTCTCTATCTTGTATCCGTAAAATGCCTCGACCACAAAAGTCTGATCACTCCCTTTCCCGACAGTGACCGCTCCTGATGGCGAGATCTCTCCTCCGGTCCCCGCACTCGCGGTGATGGTATATGTGTCCGCTCCTGGTGCAGCACAGGGAATTAAGAGGAACGCGAAAACCAGCAGAATAACGAGTATCCGGGGTGAAAAGCGGGCCATAAAAGAATGGTGGGGGAGACTGTCACTCCCCGCCCGGGATGATGATCAGCAGCCGGGCTCCGGCAGTTCCTTTCGCAAGCTCAATGAGGTCGCCATCAGACACTTCAACGGGAACTCTCTTCTGGATCGGTGTGCTGTTCAAAAATGTCCCCCCTGTGCTTCCCCTGTCCTCGAGGAGCCACTTTTTCCCTTCCCGCCGTAAAAAAGCATGGGGCCGGCTTATCCTGCTGACAGAGGAGTATTCCCTGGAGAGTATGACATCTCCATCTATTCCTCCCGATGCCGCCTGACCAGGATCCACCCTTCCGATGCGAACTCCCTCTTCTTTGACGTAGTAACACTTTCCATCGTCTTTGCCACCAAGGAGGATAAGCATTGGGTTGTCCCCCGCAATATCCTCCTGGATGGCATTGCGAACCTCTTCCAGGCGCTGTTTCATATCGCTGTCAGCCATCTGGATGCGCATGTTGGAGAATATTCCAAGGTTTCGCACCACTGCTTCCATGGCACCGGGGACAAGCGAATATTTCCATACCGGGTGCACACCCTTTGAGGTCTGCTGCCCGAGCCCCACTTCCTTCCTGATCAACCCCATTCCCATCAGCTTGTCGAGGTGCTTTTTTGTGTTCTCATAGCTGGTCTCGATCTCCGATGCGATCATCCGGACATCCCGGGGTTTCTTCTCGAGGAGTTTGAGGATTTTTAAGCGCTGGCTGTTGGAGAGGACTTCCAGGTATTCGGAGAGCTCGTTGTAATAATCAGGAATTTCGTCAAGCACGATAGTGCGGGCTGCATCCTGTGGTTCCCTGGTCATCCGTGTTCCACCTTGTATATAGAATGCACAGCATTGAACAAAAAAGGTTCTCCGAAAATCCGGATGTGGAATGGATGTGATAGACCTACTTATATCCTCACCCCCTGCCCACCACAGAGTGTTCCCGGGTCTTCGCCCCGCGAATAATAGATTAATATCTCGTCCGAATACCAAACTTACTCATAGAAAGAGTCATATCGGCAAGCCTGTATGCAGAACAATGATGAATACTCCGTTTCAGGGATGAAGCCATTTCCCATACCCAAAACGCTGGATGGAGCGAAGGCAATCCAGAGGGATCTCATCCGGAGGCTCGAGGCCGAGCAGGGTATCCCTGCAGGAGAAATAAGACTTGTTGCAGGAATGGACGTCAGCTATGGGGCCTTTTCTGCTTATGCGGCGCTTGTGACAGTGGACTTTCCGGAACTCACGTTTCAATCAAGGATCGAAGCGAGATCGTCCATTCTGTTCCCCTATATCCCGGGATTTTTTGCATTCAGGGAGATCCCTCCGCTCCTTGAGGCCTTCGCTCTTGTGGCAACTTTTCCGGATCTCCTCCTTGTCCACGGGCATGGATATGCCCACCCGGAACACCTCGGCCTTGCAACACACCTGGGGGCGTTTCTCCGGATACCAAGCATTGGGGTTGCCGGGAGCCTCCTTTCCGGTATGGTGGGGAAGGATCCGGGAACTTCCCGGGGTGCCAACTCAGGTATTGTGATGGATGGCGAAGTGGTCGGAGAACTCCTCCGCACGCAGGAGGACCATCCCCCGGTCTGTGTCTCCGCCGGGTACAGGACAACACTTCTTCAGGCCAGGGAAATCACCCTTGCCTGCTGCACACGATCACGATTCCCGGAACCTCTTGTCCTGGCCGATCGTGCCGCGAAGAGCATGCGCAAAAGAAGCGAGAGGAATATATTTCCCGGGAAACAAGTATGATTCGCGATGAACAGGGAAGATGCACGCGCCCTGATGACTTCATTCCTTGAGAAAGAAAGCCTGAGGAACCATTGCCTGGCAACCGCAGCAATCATGAAAGCCCTTGCAATCCGGATGGGGGGAAATCCGGAGCAGTGGGAGCTTATCGGAATCCTCCACGATATCGATTACGAGGTTGTAGGAGGTGACATGCAGAGGCATGGCAATGAAGGCAGCCGGATACTCCTGGAGCAGGGTGTCAATGAGGAAATTGCCGGGGCAGTCCGGAGGCACAACGACCTCCTTCACGGGAAGTCGGACATCCTGGTGGATGTGGCGCTCCAGGCAGCCGATAATATTTCAGGCATTATCATCGCGTCTGCAGCGGTGAAAGGGGGGAAGCTCTCCGAGGTCACTGAAAAGACGATCAGAAAGAAGTTCAAAGAGAGATCCTTTGCAGCCGGCTGCAGGAGGGAGAACGTCGAAGGTATCACCCGTTTCATGGATCTCTCCGAGTTCTTTTCCCTCGCCCTTGGTGCGATGCAGGGTATACGGTCCGATCTTGGTCTCTCCTGACATTTTTGTAGGGTATACCTGATTTGTTCGCGAGATTGGTAGAAATTGACACCATACCCTTACATTTCTGTTCTTCCAGGATACCTGGGGGTGTACTCTGAAATTATTCGAAATAAAAAAAGAAGTGAACCTATTCTGGTTGGGAACCGGAAACGGCCCCGGTTTCCGGCTCCTTTCGGGAAGGTTTCTCTGGTTTCACATAGGTAATCTGGACCACCTCGATGCCTTCATGCACCGTCATGCTGGGAGTGTATCCTGTCTCCATCGTCAGGCAGTGTACCGGGCACTGTTCCACGCAGCAGTTGCATACGACGCACTTGAGACGGTCTATGCTCCATGTTTTCTCATCCTTGACGACACAGATTGCATCTGTTGGACACTTCCTCATGCACATCCCGCAGGAGATGCATCGTGCAGGATCGATTGAGACCCGTCCGCGGGAAAGGATTGTCTTCTTTGCAGGGACTGAAGGGTATCTCCTTGTCGAAGGGCTTCGGAGTGTGGTCAGAATTGCGGTTTTTGCCATCTCAAAGTATCCCATCTCTCTCACCTCTCCGCGCACCCAATGCAGGGATCGATACTCAGCACGATCACTGGAACGTCGGCAAGTTCACATCCGGCCAGCATCTTCACGAGTGGAGGGAGATTTGTGAGGGTTGGGGTCCGGATTCGGGAACGAACCAGGTGTTTTGTCCCGTCGCCCTTGACATAGTGGACAAGTTCCCCCCTGGGTTGCTCTGCACGGGAGAAGTATTCCCCGTCGGGGTTCCCCTTTGGTTTCACCTCGATCTCTCCTTCCGGGATCTTTGCCGCTGCCTGACGGATCAAGTCGATAGATGTGAAAAGTTCCTTCACCCTGACCGCACAGCGGGAGTAGCAGTCGCCCCCTGTCTCAACCGCCGGCGTGAACTTGAGCTTTCCATACGCAGCATATCCCGTCATCCGAAGGTCAATGCCGACCCCGCTGCCCCGTGCGGTGGGTCCCATAGCCCCACAATAGTAGGCATCGTCACGGGAGAGCATTCCCACTCCCCGCGTGCGACCAATAATGGATTCATCATTGAGGAATACATTTGCAATATCCTGCAGTTCGCGCTCGAAACCATCAAGATCCCTCACCATGCGATCAAGCGTGTCACACGGGATGTCCCGCCTGACACCTCCCACCTTGCAGCTTCCCTGGATGACCCGGCCGCCGGTGGTCTCTTCGAGGACGTCGAGCACGAACTCGCGGGCTTTCCAGGATGCCATAAAGAGATTCTCGAACCCGACTGCATCTGCAAAGAGCCCGAGCCAGAGGAGATGCGAGTGAAGTCTCGAGTACTCCGACCAGATGGTGCGGAGATACAGGGCACGTTCAGGGACCTCCAGATTCATCACCTGCTCCACCCCCTGGCAGTAGGTCATGCCGTGAATAAAGCTGCATATCCCACAGGTTCGTTCTGCAATATAGACATACTCAGGATACTCCCGTTTGGCAACCAGTGTCTCAAGTCCTCGGTGAATATATCCGATCGAGGGGATGGCTTCCACTACTCGTTCATCCTCGAGCACGAGGTCAAGGTGGATGGGCTCCGGCAGCACAGGGTGCTGTGGTCCGAAGGGCATGATTATTTTTTTGGACATGCATCCTCCCCCCGAAATGTCGGGTTCGCGAAAGGATTTTTCTTCGCGGTCCTGATAAGATGCCCGCCGAAGTCGACGTTCATTCCTACCACGCGGATGCCGAACAGGTCGTGCATCTCGTTCTCATACACGAACGCACCCCAGTAGATCCCGGAGATGCTGGGAATCTCCCTCTTTCCGTCAACCACGATCCGCAGGTTTTTGAACTGGTATCTCAGGTCAAATGAATAATTGATCTCGTAGAGATCGCCAACCTTGGTGCAGTTGATCTGGACGAGGCGGTATCCCTGTTTTTTATACCCTTCCACCAATCCGATCAGGTGATCCTGCTCCACCACAGTGGTTTCCTGGGCTTCTATGGTCATCTCAAACCTCCTGCACCCTGTCCGGGTGCCTGCGATATGTGAGTTCCCCGTTTCTTCTCCTCGAGGATCGACAGCGCTTTCACGATCCCGTCAATAATGGATTCCGGCCGGGCGGCGCATCCCGGGACGTAGACATCGACCGGAATGATGCAATCGATACCCCCGACTACGTTGTAACACTCTCTGAAGACACCACCGGAACTTGCGCAGATCCCGACCGCAACAACCACCTTGGGGTCGGCCATCTGATCATAGAGGTTCCTGACCACCTCCCTGTTCTGCTCGTTGATACCGCCAGTGATAACCAGAACGTCGGCATGTTTGGGGTTGCCGGTGTTGATGATGCCGAACCGTTCCACATCGTAGAGCGGAGAGAGGCACGCAAGAACCTCGATGTCGCACCCATTGCAGCTGGATGCATCATAATGGAGGATCCATGGTGATTTTGAAAGCCAGGTCATGCCGGCACCACCGCCGAGAGATAATAAAGCACACCCAGATTCACGAGACCCATCATGCCTGCGATAATCCAGGAGCTCTTCAGCGTGAACTGCCAGGTTCCCCTTGAGAAGGTATTGTCGATCAATATCTCAAGGAGATAGACTACGATAATGGCGATAATCGCAATCAGGGGATTCCACGCAAAGAAGAGGTAGATGAACCCGAGAAGGAAGACATTTTCGTACCAGTGGGCGATCTCGACCCTTCCGAGCATGGGCCCCGAGAAATCGGTGGTCACACCTTTTACGATCTCCTGGTGGGCATGGTGCGAGGTGGAGAGATCGAACGGCGATTTCCTGAGCTTGATCGTCAGGACCATCAGAAAGCCGAGGAACACTCCCGGGAGGTAGAGGATGAGTGGGAGTTCGCTTGCCATGATCTCCCAGACGAAAAAGCTCTTCGTAACCAAGTACATCCCGACTGCGGCAAGGATGATCATGGGTTCGTAGGCAATGATTTGAATAAGTTCCCTCTCGGCCCCGATGAAGCTGTACGGAGAATACGAGGAGTAAGCACCGAGGACGAGGAACAGGTGCGCCAGCGTGAATGCGAAGATCACAAGGAGCAGGTCACCCCCGGCGAAGAAGAGTGCGCCGCTCGCCACGATAAAGACCAGGTAAGAGAGGGTATGGACGTGCTGCGAAGGAGTTACCACGATCTGCTTCTTCTCGAAGAGCTTGCCCACGTCGGCGAAAGGCTGGAGTATCGGAGGCCCCACCCGCCCCTGCATCCTGGCGGTCAGTTTCCTGTCGATCCCCGCGACAAGTCCCCCGATGAAGGGCGCAGCAACGATGAAGATCAGTGCATTCATGATTGATATCATAGCGCCACCCCCGCGGTCAGTGTTCCCATAAGGAGAATAAGGCCGAAACAGAGCGCAGTGCCTGCCATGAACAGTTTTTTCTCACCAAATATCCCCTCGAAATAATAGTTCCCGAGTCCGACCTGGCGCTGGACCCCCATGGAACCGAGGAAATGAAGGTCTGGTGTGGCAGGTCTCCCTGCCATATAGGGGGCAACGATATTCTTCTCTTTCCTGAACCAGAGCAGGGAGAATGGCATGATCATCAGGAGAAAGAGCATCATGGCCATGATGATGATGTTATCCTGCGAAAGCCGGGCCGTCTGCCCGTAGACGGAGAGTACAAACGGCTCTATGAGGTGCGATGAGATGATGGGAAACGCGAGGCATACGAACACGGTCATCGCAGTAAGGAGCGAAAGAACGATCCATTTCTGCCGGGAGATCCTGTTTTCGACCAGTTCAGCAACGGGACAGACCGAGATGATCTTCCCCATCCATTTGGACCAGAACAGGACCGTGATTGAGCCACCGAATGCCAGGATGGCAACGAATATGAGACCGAACGGTGCATCGATGAAGGCCTCGATTGCGGCCCACTTCGAGATCAGCATGCCGAAGGGAGCAAGGAACATCCCTGCAATCCCCACCAGCATCATCACTGCCACTTTCGGCATCCTTACGATCAGGCCCGTCATGTCCTCGATGTCCCTGCTCCCGATGCGATGCTCCACGGTTCCGACGCAGAGGAAGAGGAGGGATTTCGCAATGGCGTGGAAAATGATCAGCATGATCGCAGCCCATACCAGTTTGTACGTCCCCACCCCCGCACAGGCCACGATAAGACCGAGGTTGGCGATGGTGGAATAGGCAAGGACTTTCTTTGCATTGCTCTGGGATATCGCGATTGCAGATGCCAGCAGGAAGGTGAATCCCCCCAGGAGCGCGATGATGAGGCCCTCCGTCGTCCCTGTCAGCACGGGGGAAAACCTGACGATGATATAGACACCAGCTTTCACCATGGTGCTCGAGTGGAGCAGCGCAGAGACCGGTGTTGGCGCGATCATCGCACCTACGAGCCATGCAGAGAATGGCATGAGTGCTGCTTTCGTGATACCGGCAAACCCGATCAGGACCGCCGGGATAAGGGCCACGACATGGCCGGACTGGATGAGGGTGCTGATCGAGAGGAGATCGCCCCCAGGGCTGATGACGGCCAGGTAGATGAGTGCTCCGGCAAACGCGATTCCTCCAAGGAGGTTCATGTTCAGCGCCAGGAACGAATTATTCACTGCTTCCCCGGTTCCCGAGTAGCCTATCAAGAGGAACGAACAGAGCGTGGTGAGTTCCCAGAAGAAGAACACCCAGGGGAGGTAATTGGAGAACACGAGCCCGAACATGGACGCGATGAAGAGGAAGACGAGGAAGAAGAAGCTCCTTCGCCGGTCCTTCACATCCGGGTGCAGCTCGTGGTACGTGGCCATGTATCCCAGGGCATATACGCAGATGAGGCTCCCGATAATCCCGATGATAAGAGCCATGATCAGGGATAACTGGTCGATGAAGAGATCTGGAACGATATGGGCCCCGTGCGCAGCGCTCGTCTCATAGAATATGAGCAGTGCAGCCTGTGCCACCACGAGAAAGAGCGCAAGGTACTTTTTATGCTTTATCCCGAGGTAAATCAGGAACACTGCGATGATCATCTCTGCGATAAACATCAGCGTCGTGATCCATCCACCGGTAACCGGGAAAAACGCCTGCCCTGCCCCCGGGGTGATGAAGAGGAGGTAAAGCGAGGCGATGCCTATGATGAGTGCGCCTGCCTGTACGATCAACCGCCGCCATGTGTCTCCTGGCACGAGCAGGAGTATGGCAGCGATTGCAGCAGGGAAGAGTATAAGGAATGGCAGTGTGATCAAAGACTCACCCTCAAATAGGTGAACGTCTGGTTTTTTGTCATTATTAATCATTCTAATTTGGCCTAAAAATGGGGAATATGACGAATCCAGGGGATTTTATCCTGAAATGGTGTTTTGATAGTGAGGTTCTCCGGGAGTACAAGGACCTGGCAAAACATTATCCGTCTGTGAGTATATGTGCGCGTACCTCATGATCGGGTATGGGGTGGATGGCATATGCCAGATGTTTCCAGGACTGAAATCGGGCGGAGGATCTTCTCCCTGCAGAAAGAGAAGAACGTGGAGCAGGCGATTGAGAAGATCAGGAGAAACCTCGGGGAAGAGTGGAAGGTGTATTCACAGGCTGATATCGAACTGCTGAAAAGTATTCTCGGGGACACATGGGTCTTTGTCGAGCGGAATGTGTGGGAGAAGATATCGTTCGCGCAACTATCCCGGATGGATCTCCTCGACCTTATTGCGATTGGCAGGGAATCGAAGGAAAAGGAGATCGATGAGCGGACAGGAGTGGATAAGGCCGTAAAGATCCTCCTGACCACACTGTGACAGGAGGAATTCTTCCTCTACCACATTTGCATAGCATGTCCGCATTGCATTTGTTTATTTTCTTGAGGGTGACACTTGACTTTACTGATTTCCTGTGGAGAGGGATGACGCATGCCCTTTTGCAGGGGAGGTTGATTGTTTGAGATCATATCGACATCTACGGCACATCTTGGCAACATCACGGGGCGGCCATGGATTCTGCAGGGAGACTGATCATCAGTGTCTTCTCGCAATCTACGAGAGGATAGAGAGAAAAGGGGAAAGAAAGGGGTAATATTCTTCTTTAAAGGCAGACTCATTTCCGAGCAGGTCCATACTGTTTTCTCCTGTTACTATTACATCTTATTTGCACGGATCTCGTCATCGTGATCCATTCCTGAATGATTTCATTATATTTTGGAGTATTTTCCATTTTTCCATCTATACAATCCCCCTGTAGGGCGGTGGCCAGAGATGTCCAACGTCAAAAAGTGGCCATAATATATATATATCCTTTAGTGCAGTGTAGATTGAGCTGGTGGGTATGCCTGAAGTGACTGATGATGAGAGAGGCCGGAGAATATTCCAGATTCACAAGAATATGGCGGTCGAAAAAGCAGTAGATAAGATCAGAGAGAATATCGGGCAGGACTGGAAGATCTATTCATCGAGAGATATAGATCTCCTCAAGTATCTGCTAGGGGAGGGGTGGATCTCGATTGATCGCAGAAAATGGGAAGGAATCACATTTTCCCGGCTTTCAAGGGAAAATCTCGATGAAATAATCAAGATGGCCAAAGATGTGAGGAAGAAGGAGCGGAAGGAGAGTGATGTGGTCAGGGAAATGATCGCGTTGTTAACCAGAGTCTCATAAGCTCCACGTTTTTCCAGGCACAACGTATCGTGACATGATATCGTTTCACGTAACGGCTGGGTTTCTCATTTATCGGCATGGATGGAATTGTTTAATTTAAGGACCTGGAATACCTGGATCGCAGTGACTCTTTCCTATAAAAAAGGATTATTCAGCATCACCAAGGATGCTGAATACTATCTTCAGGCCATTAAAATGATCAATGTAGCAACAACGAATCCTAATATGACAAGCGTTTCAGGAAGAGCTTCGAGAATAATCATGACACCGGCTGTTTCAGGTTTCTCTGCAACGGTGCCTGCTCCAGCCGAACCGATTCTTGATTGTGCATACCCACATGCAACAGCCCCGCCAAAAAACGCAACTCCTGCCCCGATAGGTACTGCCCATTCTGCCATTAAATCACCCCTTTAATGCCCCAAATCTTCATGCATCATGCCATTTCATAACCTGTGCTGCTCACGTTACATTCATTGTACATAAAAGATTTTCATCTCCATTGATTTGAATCCCCATTTAGGAATGGCTAGTGGCCAGTTTAAGGTTAAAGTATTTCTTATGTGCGAATTCTGTATAATGGATCACCTCCCTGAGTATCATGTCATAAAAAAAGAGACACATTTTTCTATCTCTTATGGTTATCAAAAGTGCGAAAATGACACTTGTATTCGTAAGTATTCGTTTTATTATATGTAGAGTGCCACAATTAATGTCCATTTTGTTGACAGAGTTTTTGT